>Ga0209208_10008233_pt1 | contig 13938 bp, 10 predicted proteins | sample S1TSphfallax_3_FD_187694 | JGI IMG/M metagenome (GOLD analysis project Ga0209208, IMG submission 187694) | Host-associated microbial communities from peat moss isolated from Minnesota, USA - S1T2_Fd - Sphagnum fallax MG (SPAdes) (version 2) | ecosystem: Host-associated > Plants > Peat moss >...
CGTCATTGACCCCTAGTGAGTGCTCGACGCCGGCGATCACGAAACGACCCCGACGGATTCGATTGGCCGTGCGACCGATCAGGCATCCGAAGTACTGTGAGTTGGCCAAGTAGTCCGGCAAACTTCGATGACCCAGCACGACATCGGCATACCGCCCCGCCCGATCGGGTGCCGTCAGTCGCATCACGATACCGCCGTAGCTCAGGATATCCACTTCCATGCCGCGGCGGTTGTGCAGAGAGAAGCGCTCCACTGCAGCGCCGTCCGGCAATGTTCCGAACAGCTCCCGTTTGATGAGCGGAGCACTCATGGCGACCCTCCCTGAACACGTCGAACTCGATGCCTTCGATTCTACAAGGTCCCGCGTACCCCGATGATGTAGGTCGTGGGACGCTCGACATACGAGCGGAACACGTTGACATTTTCAATGTAGTCGCGGCGTACCGATCCATTCAAGTTGACGCCGGTGAACGTGATCGAAAAGTGGCGTGTGATGTCATAGGAGGCGGTCAAATCCACCTGGCTCGCCGCAGCCGTCCAGGTCGGTTCGGCGGTTCGATCCCCGGTACCGCCGAAATTTTCGAAGTAGCTGCTGCGATAGTTGTAGGCCAGACGCACGCTTGCGCCGTATTTCTCGTAGTAGAACACGCCGTTGACGTTGTCCCGCGAACTGCCGGGAAATCCGCCGTTGAGCACTTCGGAACTCGTCGAGGAACTCACCCCCTTGATGCCGTTGGTATCCAGCGCCGAATCCACGTAAGTGTAGTTCGCCTGGACCCCGAAGCCGTCGAACGGCGACGGCAGGAAGGTAAAGGGCTGATTGACGCCGAATTCAGCGCCTTCCGCAAAGCCACCCGGCGCGTTGACCGGGCCATTCACGGTGAAGAGTTCCGTGAAACCGGGTATTGACACGTTGTTGCTGGTGGCATCGACGATGAAGTCCTTGATCTTTTTGTAGAACAGGCTGCCGTAGACGGCGCCGTGGCTCGCCGTGTAGTACTCGGTGGTTATATCGAAGACCCAGGCCGTCATGGGTTTGAGCTTCGTCTCGCCGATTGTTCCGGCATAAACGCCGGTCGATGGAGTCAGACCGAGGGAGTTCTGCGGCGCCGTCAGATTGTATTCCGGGCGCGACATGACTTCACCCGCCCCCAGGCGCAGATCCAAATCGTCCCGCAGATGGAAATTGAGGTTCGCCGAGGGCAGGAACCGCCAATAGCTGTTGGTCTCAACGACCGGCACTTCCGTCGACGACAGTTGGGCGCCAATGTAGTTGTCCGTGGTGACCGACTCATTGGCGCCGGATTCAAGATTCGTGTAAACGGCCCGCACTCCAGCGTTCCCCGTTACCGGCACACCGAACAACTCCGACTTGTAATCGCCTTGCACATAAAACGCCGAGGTCCGCTCGTACGCGTTAAATTCAGACGATGGACTGGGAGTGGCGAGTGGCGATCCATAGTTCGGGATGGCGCCGGGAAACAATGCCTGGCCGGCGGCGTAGCTCTGAGCGAGCAACGGAATACCGAACGATGAATTGATGAAATTGGTGTTTCCGCCAGGGTACAGAGCCGCGGTGACGGCAGCCTGATTGGCTGCGGGCACGCCCGGAATACCCTTCACCAAGCCCGGCAAATATTCGACGGCGTCGGTCTGCAGATTCGTGACCTGATAGCGGGCACCGGTCTTCAAGATCCACGACGGATCGACGTTGAACTCTAGATCGAGCTTGAAGGAGTTATCGTCCGACCTATAGACGTTTTCGTTTTCGAACAGGGCGAAAACCGCTCCGGGCGGCTGGCCATTGTTCGTGAAGCCCGTGAAAGTCGGGATGGTCGTCGAGCCATTGAAGGCCAAGCCCGGTTCGTTGAGGTTCCCCTGACCAATGAACGCGCGCAGGTCCTGTATGAACTCGGAATTGGAATGCCCCCAATCGAACTTCGCCTTCCAGCCATCGCCGGAATAGACCACGTTGATGCCGCCCACGGCCGACTGTTGGTTGTTGATGAAATACAGCGGATAGGGCTGATACTCCGGTGTCACGGCGGCTGCCGAACCAGGGTAGTACAGCGCGGAGGTGTTGAGGCCCGTGAGGTAACCGTTCTGCAAGCTGAAGCCGCCGGGAAGCGCGACGGCGTCGTAGATCGACTTGCCACCCGCGCCGCCGTTGAACCATAGATCGGCATAGTCCTGGACTTGATCGTCACCGCGGCGCATGAACTCGTAGTCCACATTCACGTCGAGGTGTTCGTTGGGCTTGTACTGCAAGCCGGCCGTGAGACCCAGCCGGTGATCGACGCCGAGCCCTTCCTGGAGAGTGATACGCGACGGAACGACCACATTATCGACAACCTGGGTCGCATGTCCCGTGTCGTTCGGATCGAAAGACAGATTATCGGTCTCGAATCGGGCAAACGTTTCGTCGACGCGGATCTTTGGGTCGGACTTGAACGCGGAGGCATAAATACCCACGGTGTCATCGAACAGCTTGGTGCCCAAGACCGCGCCGAAGCGGGGCGCATACGACTTTGCCTCGGTATCGTATTGCTCGTCGATACTCACGCTGCCGTAGTAGTTCCCGCCGTTGGGTGGCTTGTAGTCCAATGGCCGCAGGGTTTGCAATTCGATGGCGCCCGCGAGGCCCGGCTCGACCAATTCGGCGCTCGGCGTCTTGTAGACGAGTAACCCCGACAGCACCTGCGTCGGCACGATGTCGAGGTTGACCTGGCGAAAGTCGTCGACTCCCTCGCTGCCGCCGGTCAAGGGCACACGGCCGTTGACGGTGACCTGGACGTAAGAGGGCCCAAGTCCGCGAATGCTGGCGCGGTCGCCGGAGATTCCCTGATCATCGCGATCGATTTGCACCCCGGGGACGCGCGTCAGCGTGTCGGAGACGGAAACGTCGGTGAACTTGCCGAGGTCCTCCATGGTGACCGCCTCCACCACCACACCGGCATCCCGTTTGATGTTTTGCGCGGTCTCGAGGCTCGCTCTGATCCCGGTGACGACCACTTCCTGCAAATCAGAATCGCTGCTGTTGGTCGACGTGCCGGTCGACACGCTCGCATCGGACGCGGTGGCCGTTGTAGCCGTCGCCGTCTCGGCCAACCCCAAGGAGGGCAGCATGAATGCGCCCGCTGAAACACCGATCGCCAGCCGGATGGCTTTAGCCAAAAGCCGCGAAGATGCGTCCTTATTGTTCATTAGTTGTCCCCATGTCTAGTTAAACCAGCCGCAACCCGTTAAGTAAGCCAGCTTTGAATATTTCAGCTAACTTTACTAATATCTCAGTAAAGTTTACTAGAATTTATTAATTGCAGTCAATATAGGCGCGTGAATTCTGCCGACCGCGTCGGCGCGCGCAGACAGGGGAATCGATGTTTCGAGAAATAAAGTCTTTGCTGGCGCCTGGCGAGGTCCTGCGCCTGCGCACCTTGGCCGCCACCATGCAATTCGTCGACGGCAGAGTCTCGAACCAAACCAACGCGACCAAGAACAACCTGCAAGCGGCGCGTGACGCAGACCCGCGTTACGCCGAATCGGTGAAGATCGTGACCGACGGACTCGCTCGCTCGCGAGAATTTCGCGAGTTCGCGTTTCCAAAGCGCCTGTCGGAGCCGCTCCTGTCGCGCTACGACATCGGCATGCGCTACGGTGCCCATCCCGATTCACCCTATCTGCCGGTGGCACCGAGCGGGCTGCTGCGGACCGACCTTTCCGCCACCATTTTCGTCGCCGACCCCGACACCTATGACGGGGGAGAGTTGGTGGTTTATCTCGGCAACAGGCAGGTGACCTTCAAAGCCGCCGCCGGCGACGCCGTCATTTATCCCTCGACGAAGCTGCACGAGGTGACCGAAGTCACCCGCGGCAGTCGCTTGGTCTCCATCGTGTTCATAGAAAGCATCATCGCCGACGAATACAAGCGTACACAGATCTACGAACTGAATGAGATCGCCTCGCTCGAGGGCGCGCAAATGAGCTGGGAGAATCGCATGCGCTTCGAAGTCGCCCGCAATAATCTCATGCGCATGTGGTCCGAGAGCTGATCGCGACGACCGCGCCGCCGCATGCGGCCGCTCCGCGTCGCGCGATGACACGGCCGGCGAGGTCCGGATACGCGAGCCCAACCGGTTTTGATATTATCTGACTTATCTTCTAAATCCACACGAAGCCAAGACCACCGCGGGTGATACATGACCACTTTCGGCAATTACCGTGTCATTGACCGGCCGACGCGGGATCTGCTCGGCGAAGGTCCTGCCTACTCGGTGCGTCGAGGCGCCCTCTTTTGGGTGGATATTCTTGCTCCTGCACTGCGGTCCCTCGATTTGGGCAACGGCCACGTCACAACATGGGAGATGCCGGAGAAGATCGGTTGGGCGATCGAATGCGCCGGCGACGACGGCTTCATCGTCGGCTTGAAGAGCGGCTTCGCACGACTCGATCTCGAGACGTTGGCAATTGGGCACATCGGTGATCCGGAGCCGGATCGTCCGCACAATCGCCTGAACGATGCCAAGGTTGATCGCGCGGGACACATCTGGGCCGGCACGATGGACGATCGCGAACTGTCGGCATCGGGCGCATTGTATCGCCTGGGTCCGGACCTTCATTGGACGCGCCACGATGACGGCTACAAGATCACGAACGGCCCCACCTTCAGTCCTGATGGCGCCACGATTTATCACACCGACTCGCTGGACCGGACGGTCTTCGCCTTCGATTTTGCGCCCGAAGGGCGCCTCGTCAACAAGCGGGTGTTCCTGCAATTCGATGAATCGTGGGGCTATCCCGATGGCATGTGCACGGACGCGGAAGGCGGAGTCTGGATCGCTCATTGGGGCGGGGGTCGCATCAGCCGGTTTTCGCCGGACGGGCGGCTCGATCGGTCGATTGCCCTGCCGGCTTCGCAGCTCACCAGTTGTGCCTTCGCCGGCGCCGATTTGGAGCGGATGTTCGTCACTTCGGCCGCCTTCGGCATGGAAGCCGAACCGCTGGCCGGCGCACTGTTCGAAGTCGAGTCCGGCACCCGCGGCATCGCGCCGACCCTGTTCGCCGGTTGACTTCATGGAGCCCCGTAACTCACTCGGGCGCAATCTCACCTACGGGCTGCTCGACAGTCTGGGCCGAAAGATCGTCACCGGGAGTTACGATCGGCAACCATTTCCCACCGAGGCGCAGTTGGCGGACGAATATGCCGTCAGCCGTTCGGTGACCCGTGAAGCGGTGAAGATGCTGACGGCAAAAGGGCTGTTGAGCGCCCGACCACGACAGGGAACGATCGTCCTGCCGCGCACCTCCTGGAACCTGTTCGATCCCGATGTTCTCGACTGGCTGCTCGAGCGAAAATTTTCCATCGAGCTCTTGTTGCAGTTTACCGATCTGCGCGCGGCGATCGAGCCTGCCGCGGCGCAACTCGCCGCCACTCATGGGGATGCAGCGGCAATCGCAGGGATCGCCGCGGGCGCGGCGCGCATGCGCGAAGCCGCTCGTGGCGACGACGATCCGCTCGCGTCGGACATCGCTTTTCATGTCGCGGTGCTCGCGGCTTCGGGCAATCCTTTCTTCGTTCAATTCAGGGATGTGGTGTCCACCGCGCTACACACATCGATTCGTTTCACCAACAAGATTGCCGGTCATACCGCCGATCTGCCCGCCCATGAGGCAGTATTCGAGGCGATTGCGGCGCGCGATGCGGCGCGCGCCCGGCATGCCATGGAGGATCTCATTGCGCTCACGCGCCGCTTACTGGTGAAGCCGTCGGCGCGAGCGGGTAAGCACGGTGGCAAGGCGCGGAGTCAGCGCCGATAGCGGGGATTCTGGCAACAGGCTCCTCGCATCAGACGCTGCGCCGCAGCGCTCCATCCAGAGTCGCAGCACTCGTTGGCGACACCTCGATGCGGGTGGTGATGTCGCCATAGCGAAGTCGGAAGTGTTGGCGGGCGGCGCCCGGCGTGCCGCCCGCGCGCCGTGTCTCCATAACTCGCAACGTCACCGCGTGAAGGCGCGACTGACGCCAGCCAATATCCACCGTCGCGCCACCGCGAGCGCACAGGCCGCGCACGCTGCCGGAATGCCACGCGCTGGGCAGCGCCGGCAGCAGCACGATTTCATCCGTGTGGCTTTGCAGCAGCATTTCCGCAATCGCCGCAGGTCCCGCGAGATGGCCATCGACTTGGTTATAGGCGTCGTTGAGCATGCTCGGCGAGGTGGCTTGGGTGACCAGCTGGGCCAGCAACAAGGCGGCCTCGTCGCCGGCTCCGAGCCGCGCCCACAAGGCGGCACGCCAGGCCCTGAAACCCGAACCACCGGGATTGCCCGAACCCCGGGCTCTCAACGCCTTGCGGGCCGCCTCGCAGAGTTCGGGAGTGCCTCGCGGCGTAATGGCGCTGCCGGGATAGAGCGCGTAAAGATGCGAACAATGCCGGTGCTCGGCCTCGTTCTTGGCATAGTCCTCGATCCACTCCTGCAGCTCCCCATTCTTGCCGATCTGCAGCGGCGGCAAGCGCTGCGCGGCCGCTTGCACCCGGTGGCGCAGCGGCGCGTCGAGATCGAGGTGCGTCGACAGGTCGACGAAGCATGCGAACAGAGCGCAGAGGATTTCGATATCCATGGTCGGCGCGTAGGTCATGAAACCACGGGTCCCGTCGGCCATCACGTAATAGTTTTCCGGCGACGAGGACGGATTGGTGGCGAGGTGGCCTGCAAACGGCCTGCCCGCCGGAATCTCGACCAGAAACTCGACGAAGAACGCGCAGGAGTCCTTGATCAACGGGTACAAACGATGTCGCAGATACCCTTCGTCGCGACCGAAGTCATACCGCTCCAGCGCCTGCAAAACCAGCCAGGCACCGCCGACCGGCCAATGACCCCAGAACGAATCGACCGGAGTCGCCGCCCGCCACAGATCCGTATTATGGTGCAGCACGGATCCCGCGCAATCGTAGTGCACGCGCGCCACCTCCGCCCCGGTGACCCGTAAATCTTCGAGCAGATCGACCAGCGGCTGCACGCACTCGGCCAGATTGCCGGTCTCGGCCGGCCAGTAATTCATTTGCAGATTGATGTTCGTGGTCATTTTCGATCCCCACCACGGCCAGACATCGTCGTTCCAAATACCCTGCAAGTTGGCGGGCTGGCTACCGGGCCGCGAGGCGGCGATCAAGAGGTAGCGTCCGAACTGATAGAAAAGCGCAAAGAAATCCGGATCGGCGGCCGGATCGAAATGCGCGATGCGTTGATCCGTCGTGGCATTGGACGCGGGGTTCGTGGAGCTCGACGCGTCGTGATCGATGGTGAGTTCCACGCGACGAAACAATGTCTGATGATCCTGGATGTGCCGGGCACGCAGCTCGGCATAGGAGCGAAGCGCCGCGGCATCGAGATCGGTCTGGGTACGCGCCTCCGCAACGGCGGAAATATCGCGGTAATTAACGAAGCTCGTGGCGAGGCTCACGAGCACCGTGATTTCGCGGGCGTGTTCGACGAACAGCCCGCCTGATTGTCGGGTCACGGTCCCGCCCTCGACGACGACACGAACCTGCGCGGCAAACTTCAATCCCGGTCCCGACCAATCGGCGGTCCAGGAACCTTGCGGTGCCTGCAATGGGATCATCTGCCCGCAGAGCAGCAGGTCACCATTCGGCAACAGCTCAACCCGGCTCTCGGGGTGCGGCGTGCTGAGCGATACGCGCACGGTCTGACCGCCGCCAAGATCGCCCGTCATGCGCATGACGAATACGCGGTCCGGAAACGATGCGAATGCTTCGCGCCGGGTCATTACCCCGCCGAAGAACTCAGACGGGTCGGTCCGGCACGTGACGCTTGCGATCGCCGCATCGAGGTCGAGACTGCGGCTGTACCGATCGAAGCGCGGGTTCGACAGAATCTCGAGATTCAGATCGCAAAACGGTTGATAGGCCGGCAGCGTATTCGGCGTGCCCATCATGTGCGTCGCGAGCGTAGCGGCTTGCTCGACCTTGCCGCTGAAGATGAGGTCGCGCAGCTCCGCAAGGTGAGCATGTGCACCGGCATTGACATAGGAATGCGGATTGCCCGCCCACAGCGTCGCCTCGTTCAACTGCACCCGGTCGCGGTCGACGCCGCCGAAAATCATGGCGCCGATACGGCCATTGCCGAGCGGCAAGGCCTCGTTCCATAGCGCGGCCGGTTTGCCGTAGTTCAAGTTCAGAGCCGACAGCGGGGTTCCGTCCTCAGTCCCGACCTCCGCCCCAACAGCCCGCCGCGACAAACGGGTCGCGAGCAGCGTCGTGTAGGCCGCTGCTATGAAGTTGCGGCGATTCACGAACTCGCCGCGCGCATCCGCGACCGGGGCACCCGCGCCTCGAGCACCCGGATGATGGAAGCCGCTACCTGCTCGGCCTGTAAGCGCGACCCCGCTGCCGTGTAATGCAAATTACCGTCGTGCAGGTCTTGGTGTCGCAGCATCAGCGCATGTTGATCGTCGAGACTGCAGCCCGATTTCCTGGCATCTTCCACCGCGATGGCATTGCGTAGGACGATTCGGTCATTGGCCGGACCGTCTTCACTGTCGTCGAGCACCGGCGTGGTGGTGGCCATAATGCACTTGGCCGTCGGCCATTGACGCCGCACCTCCCGCAAGAACGCAGGATAGTGCGCGCGATATTCATCCTCCGAATAAGTCCTGCCGTGCATGCCATTGTTCAGATGCACGATGTCGAAGCGAAGTCCCGCCATTTTTCCGTACGCGCGAATCTGCTCGAGCAGCATGTCGGCGCCGACGGCGGCCGAGGTCGCGAACAGATACACGTTCGCCTTGCCCTTGAGGAGATCCGAGGTGGGTTCGTAAAGCCCTCGAGTAATCGAGTCGCCCAGCAGCAGCACATTGGGTAACCGATCGTCCTGCACCGCCGGCCGTTCTGCCCAAGTCCACTCGATCTTTTCGATATGTGCCAGGTGGTCGGCGGCGCGTGCGTAAAGCGCAAACGCGAGAAGGCTTACGGCAAGCAAGACGCAGGCACAACGTTTGGTACGCATCGGATTTACCTTGCGGGTTTATCTATCGCAGCGGCGCAGAGCCCAAGCTTGCGAAACGCGGCACACCGGCCAGCCGATCGGCACATTCTAATATTTTACTATTATAACTTAATATTTCATGAGTCGAAACAACTGCCGCTCGCGAGGCTCAAATCATTCCCAAGATCCGATGCAATGCAGCTTGAAAATGCGCTGACAGGGCCGCCTCGGCGCGCTCCCCATCACGATCTTTGCAGGCATCGAGGATGTCGATGTGTTCTCTCAGCGTCCGCAATGCGAGCGGCGCCGTGGTGAGGCGATCGAGGCGGATCAGGGTCACGTAATTCTTCAAGCGCCGCGCCGTCGTCTCGACCAGCGGATTACGCAGACTCTGAATCAATTTGGCATGCAACTCTTCATCGAGTTTCTCGAGGGCCTTGCGCGATTCCTTGCTCATTCCGCCGACCGTGGAGGCTTCCCGCTCGACGGTTTCAATCAAGTCCCGATGCGCCGCAAGCAGCGCATCAATGGTCGGCCCGTCTGCCGTCTCGGCGAAGCGCTGCGCGGCGGCCCGTTCGATGATGGAACGGAACTGGTAGGTGCTGCGTGCGAGTTCGAGATCGGGGTTCAGGAACTGGATGCCGGTGCGGGCATGGATCGTGAGCACTCCTTCGGACTGCAAAACCCGCAACGCGTCGCGCAACGGCTGAATGGGGATGTCGAGCAATTTGACCAGCTCGTTCTGCGAGACGAAAGCCCCGGCAGGCACGCGGCGCTCGAACAGCGCCTGCAGGATGGAGCGGTACGCCAAGTCGCTCATGGTCCGCGGATCCGACGAGTCGCTCGTTTGGCGCAGTTGCGGAGTACGTCGCCGACGCGTCGCTGGCATATTTATCTCGACTTGTGATATCTTACTAACTGGCTGGCAGTACTAGAAGTCTACCGAAACATAGATACTACGCATATGCAGATAGTCGATTATCGAATCACCCGGATGCAGTTTGCGCGTGACCGCAAGATAGGTGATAGCCAGGTCGGCACCAGCGAAGTGCAAATAGCCGCTCTCGAACTCTTGGGCCCCTCCCAGGTGGTGGGGTTGGGGTTTATGCAGTCGCTCTTTTCGTCGCTGCCCGCTGAGCCGGAAATCGAGCGCGTTTTTCGCGAAGAAGCCTGGCCGGGCTTATACAAGCAAGATGCCGGAGCGATCGTCCATCGAGTCACACGGACGCGCGGCGGCAATACGCGCCGAATGTTCTTACCTTTCGAAGAGGCGATTCAGCAAGCGTGCTGGGACCTGTTCTCCAAATCAGTGGGACTGCCTCTCTGGCGACTCCTGGGAGGCACCGCAGAGGCCGTACCGGTGTATGCCAGCGGGCTCGATTTCCACCTTTCTGACGCCGACTTCACAACGCTATTCGCCAAGGCAGCGTCGCTTGGGTTTGAGGCCTACAAGATCAAAGTAGGGCATCCGGAGCTGGCGCGGGACATTCATCGCCTTGACCTGCTGAGGCGCACCGTCGGCGCCGACGTCACGGTGATGATCGACGCCAACGAGGCGTGGTCCCCGCGGCAGACGATCCATAGCCTGGATCGCATGCGCAAGGCGGGGCACGATATTCTTTGGGTCGAGGACCCGACGCTGCGTAACGACTTCGCGGGGCTGAAGCTCATTCGCCAGTCGATCGGTCCGACCTTCTTGAACGCCGGTGAATATCTCGACATCCAGGGCAAACGCAAGCTCATCGAGGCTGAGGCGACGGATATGCTGAACGTGCATGGTCAGATCACCGACGTGATGCGCATTGGCTGGCTGGCGGCGGAGCTCGGCATCCCGATCACGCTCGGCAACACGTTCCTGGAATTGGGCGTGAACTTGGGCTTGGCCCTGCCCGAGGTCAAATGGCTGGAATACAGCTTCCAGAACTTCGAGCACTTGGTGGAACAGCCCTACGCGCTGCGCAATGGCAAGATCTGGGGTTCGAATGCTCCGGGACACGGCCTGGTGTTGAGCGAAGCGGCGCGCAAAGCCCACCATTGTCCCCACATCGTTGCCGCGACGGATCTACCCCCCGCTCCGCCGCAAATCCATCTCGGAAACCTCACGCCTACCGTCTGATGAGTCGCAGCGGCGACCCGAACGGGGAGGACGCGCGGCCTGTCGGCTACACGCAACGCTTCAGCTATGCGGCAAGCGATACCGCGGGGCAGCTACTTTTCACGGTGATCTCGTTTTATCTGCTCAAGTTCTATACGGATATCGCCGGACTCTCGGCACTCGTTGCCGGCAACATTCTGCTGGTGGCACGCCTCGTCGATTCGCTCGATGCTCCGCTCTGGGGAATCGTTTTTGAGACGGTTCACTCCCGATGGGGCAAATCCCGGCCGTGGTTTCTCTGGTTGAGCCTACCATTCGCGCTCTCCGGCATCCTGACGTTCGCGACGCCGGAATTGTCCGTCACCCAAAAGGCGGTCTATGCGGGTGCCACCTACATCGCGTGCAGCGTAATCTACACGGGCATCAACACGCCGGTGACGGCAATCCTGTCCGCGCTGACGAACGATCCGCGGCAGCGGATGATTCTCACCACATTTCGAATGTTCGGCTCCAAGGCGGGCGTCTTGCTCGTCAATGCCACCTTGCTGCCCTGTATCGCCTGGTTCGGCCGGGGCGACGCGAAACTCGGCATCATGCGTACCATCCCGATCTATGCCGCGGGCTCGATCGTCCTTTACTTGCTCGCCTTCCGGAATTTGCGCGAACGAATTCCCGCATCAGGAGGACGGATCTCGATACCTCAATCCTTTTCGGCTCTTCGTCGTAATTGGCCCTGGATCATCATCGTCTCGAGCAGCCTGCTGTTCTGGATCGCATTCATTGCCCGGATATCGACGGTGCCGTATTTCTTCGAATACGTCTGGCATCGGGGTGACCTCGTTCCTCTGGCCAACAGCCTCGATGTGGTCTCGCTCGCCGCTTTGGTCTTTCTTCCGTGGCTGTGTCGCCGAACATCCAAACGCAACGTCTGGGCCTGGGCATTGGCCGGATCGGTGGCATCGCAATTTCTACTGTCTGCGGGGATCAGCGCAGGCTCGCAGAGCCTTCTCTTCATTGCATGGATCTGCGGAATCTTGACGAGTGGGGTGGCCATGGCCATGCCGTTCTCGCTGTTGGCGGACAGCGTCGATTATGGCGAGTGGAGAAACGGAGTGCGGGCCGCCGGCTTGCTGACGGCCATCGGCGCCGCCTTCTGTCTCAAGGTGGGCAGCGGCTTGGGCGGTGCCCTGCCCGCCTGGATCCTGTCCGCAACCGACTATCACCCCAATGCGGCGCAGAACTCGCATGCCCTTGCGGGCATCGTCTTCGCCTTCGTCTGGCTGCCGGCAATCTTCTATGCACTCGCGGTGGTGCCGGTCCTGTTCTACGAGCGATATGAACGGCTGGAGGCACAGATTGCGGCTGCCCTGCAGGCGCGGCGAGCCGGCCTAGATTAAGCCGCGTGGGGGTCAAGTGCGGCTTCGATTCAAGATTGCGCAGGTCAAGCCGCTAACGGTTAATAGCTCCATGCGGGAGCGTGATCCGAGGTGGGCCATGCCCTTTCAGAAGTTATTGAACTCGCTCAAGTGGTATGGAGTTTTAGGCGCATTGGCGGTCGGTTGGGTGGCATACAGCCATGACAAGAGCCAAGCATCGACGCGTGATGGCGAACAAAGTGCCGCACTGAATGCGACCGTTCAGTACAAGGAAAATGCATTCATGGGGATGGTGACGCTGGCGTCGCACGAAGATGACCCTTTCACCGTCAACCGGATCATCATCAACAAGCGCAAGGGTCAAAGAGGCTGTGATTTCGACACTCAAGATTCCAAGCTGCCCGCCGATGATCCCATCCTGTACCGTAGTCCACTGCCCGTTACTCTGAGGTTCGCCGAGCAACTGAACATGCTCTATGCACTCGCCTGCGACTCACCTATTTTCATCGAGATCTACACCGACCGCGGCTACGTTTCCTACACCTTGGAGCCGTATCGCTGAGAAATAGGCAGCGAATGCACCACGGCTTGAGCTTACGCCACGATGTTGACAAGTCAAAACGACAACATACGTCTCAAGCTTTCCGCCCGAGTGCCGTCACAATGTCACGAAGCCGCCGGCCCAAGAAGCTTTCGGTGTGGTTACCCTTCCACCAGAGGCCGCTGAATACCATGTTCAAGAATCAAAATGTCGGCGTGCGGCTTGGCCTGGCCTTCGGGTCCGTCGTACTGCTGTTGCTTCTCACCTACTACGTCGGCGTGACGCGCCTGTCGAGCATCAATGCGCTGATGACCGACATCAATACCACCAACATCCCTGAAACCCAGTTCGCTAATGCGATGCTGAAGGCCTTGCAAAGCGAACGCGTCGAGATCAGCAACATCATTCTCATCACCGATGAGGCCAAACTGGCCAAGTCGAAGGCGAAATTCGACCTGGCTCGCCAGGAGTTCGATGCCGCGGAGGCTTCGCTCGACAAGATGTTCCGGAATTCCGCGACCACGACCGATACCGAAAGGCAGCTGGCGGCAAAGGTTCAGGCCGGCAAGTCAGAATTCTATTCCAAGCAGGACAAGGTGATCTCGCTCGGCATGGTCAACAAGAATGACGAGGCGACCGCCATTCTCTTCAGCGATGCCTACACTCAAACCGTGGACAGCCTGGCGACAACGCTGACCGAGCTCACGGCATTCGAGGACAAGATGAACCAGGACGATGGGGCGTCGGCGGCGGCGCTGTACCAGTCGGCGTTCAAGATCCTGACCGGCTCAGTGGTGAGCGCGGTGTTGCTGGCGATCGCCGCGGCGGTTTGGGTCACCCGCAGCATTCGTGATCCCCTCTTGAAAGTCGTGGCCCACTTCAAGGAGATTAGGCAGGGCCGCTACGACGGCGCCATCGAGATCACC
>Ga0209208_10008235_pt1 | contig 13938 bp, 11 predicted proteins | sample S1TSphfallax_3_FD_187694 | JGI IMG/M metagenome (GOLD analysis project Ga0209208, IMG submission 187694) | Host-associated microbial communities from peat moss isolated from Minnesota, USA - S1T2_Fd - Sphagnum fallax MG (SPAdes) (version 2) | ecosystem: Host-associated > Plants > Peat moss >...
TCCTATTATGAATTATACACAATCAACACCAAAACTATTCAGAACCAAAAGCTTCTAAAAATCCTAAACTTTCATTCCCATAACTTTCTACTCATATCATAACTTTGTACACAAAAATGAAAGGTCCCTTTCCAGGTCACAAACACCTCCTTAAATACTAACCAAAAGGGAAATTATTCAAGAAACTTCCTAAGGGAAACTACTCAAGAAGCTTCCTAAGGGAAACTACTCAAGAAACTTCCTAAAGGAAACTACTCAAGAAACTTCCTAAGGGAAACTACTCAAGAAGCTTCCTAAGGGAAATTACTCAAGAAACTTCATAAGGGAAACTACTCAAGAAACTTCCTACAGGGAAACTACTCAAGAGACTTCCTAAAACTTATCCCTCTTAAACAAATTACCCAAGTAATTATCAAACTACTCAACAAGTTACAGCTCCACTAAAGATGCTCTTATGCAAAGCTCTCCAACGTATGGTGTAAAGCATTAAACATCCAAAGTTTCATGGGATGAGGATTAGGTTTGTCTATATGAAGGAGTGGCTTTGTGTAGAAATTTGGAGCAAAAGTCCTTGAAAGATGTGTGGTTTATGTTTAATATATTGAAAGCATGATGGCAAACACAAATTTGTTGGCCTAGAAAACAACAATTTCCGATTGAGGTTTTCAAAACAAGTGAGATAATGCTAGATGGGGGTATTGTATGTGGTAACAATGAAAGACAGACCTACAAGGACAAAATTGTGATAATTGTTCATCTATTAGTTTATGTCCAATGACTAGAGTAAAAGTAGGTGTGTGATCAACGCATGATTTGTATCCATCTAGAAATTGGTTGTTTAACGTCCTTTTATTTGGACCAATAGTTTTGTGTGTGTGATTTTTTAATTGATTGTTATAGAAGAAGTGGGAAAAAATTGTTTCATAATCTGTTTGGGTTCAAATTTTTTATTCTTTTGGGTTTCAAAGATAATATTCATGTAGAAGTTGATAGAAATTTTGGTCTTGAATTAACTTGGGTAGTCATTCCTTGACTATTATTTTTCATTTTTTATATTTATGTAATTAAATAGGTGTCAAAAGGAGTAACTATAATAGAATATGTAAAAAGATAATATTCATCATTTTATGTGTAAGAGTGAGTCAGAAGTGTTAATTTAACTACCTAGTTAAGTTATAACTAGGTTAATGATAAGTTGGATTTGTGTAATCAATTTTATTTTAACCTTGTAATCAATTTATGTGTGAATGAGATTTGAATTACTTAGTGTTTGAGATATAATGTCAAGTTGGGAATTCTCAAATCATTTTTTTGGTGATTTGGCATTTTAAAATATATGATTTTATTTTATTTTGTTAATTTTATTTGTTATGTCAAAAAAAATTGTCCATGGTTTTGTGTGTTATATTTTTCATTTTGTATTTTGAGCTTGAATTTTTGCTTGTTGTAAATGAGTCATATTTTGAATCACCAAAAGTTTAATTTAATTTTCTATCGTTTTATAGCTAGATTTAATTTTTTGTAATTTTTATAGACACAATTTGGTTTGTCTGTTTTCCATAAGATTTTGGTGTGATAAGTTGTCACATAGATTTTTGTCATTGTTACAAAGTTTGTATTCGTGTTGTTTTAGTGGCAACTAGTGAGAGTTGCAAACAGGGGTGTTAAAAATTCTCACCTTATGATTTTGGTGGAGTTTTTTGTTTAAAATTCCATGAGGAGTTGAACCTCAAACATGGCATGACCCTGGAGTTTGGGTGAAAAGAGAAAAAACACACACCCAAGAAAAGGGTGCTTATTTCCATCACAAGAGCTCCTTCTTTCTCTCTCTTATCCATCTTTATCTAACCTCTCTGTCCTTCTTTCTTTTATCTTTCTACTTTTTAATGTCAACAATTAAGGAATAGGAAGGTAACAATAATAGCATTGTGGAGTTATGTTGCCATCACCATGGCCAACTTAAGCTCAAAGCTTGATTAGCTGATTTTTTTTAAATAACAAATCAATCAGGGGGAGCGCTTTTCACTTCCTCATTGTTTTGTGATGTTAATTTGTGAGTGACAAAACAACTGTAGTTGTTGTTATAATTAAAGGCTAGGGCAACACCGTAACAGGAAGGAAAGGGTTGCGACATGAAAAGGGGGGGGCAACACCATTGCTATAAAGGAATCAAGCTTGCCCAAACTTGGGTTAAGCCTACTAGGTTTGGCAAGCTTTAAAATGGGTGGTGAATAGGATCAAAAAGTTCAAATGGGTAAATAATTTTTTCATATGAATGTGGACAAAAGGATGAATATGTGTTGTCCTACTCATAATAAGGTGAAAACCTTATGTGACATGTTCATGAAAAGTTGAGCCATTTTGGGATTTAACAAACCTACAACTTGTAACATAAACAATATTGGTGATAAGAGACCCAATTGCCAGTTCAACAATTCATTTTTCATTACATGCCACTTAGTTAAATCATAACTATGTTAATAATAAACTGAGCTAATGTAGTCAATTGTATTTTATTTTGGAACCAGCTCCTGTGTGAATGAGGTTCAAATTATTTAATGTTTAGAATATAATCCCAAGTTATGAATTATCAAAATTAATTTTGATAATTTGAGATTTCATAAAACACAATGCTTTTTATTTTTGCAATTTTTATGAGTTCTACCAGTGTTTTTGCTTATGGTTTTGTGTGTTATGACTTTTCATTTTGTGTTTTGGCTTTGGATTCTTATTTATGGTAGGTGAATCATATTTTGTCTTAAGTATGATGTTTCAATTAAAATTTCTTTACGTTATTTTGTATGACATGTGTACACCAACAAATGCAGGTGCCAATATGATAATGCATGAGAAATCAAACATGAAATGGAACAAAGGAATTAGAATAATATGAAATAAAATGAACATCAACACTAAATCAACAAAAATGTTCTCACCATCTGCAATCATTTCTATGTAACCAAACATGTATAATATGTAATAAGAATGATGCAAGTGATGTAAATGTATGTGTTAGTATAATGCAAAAGAGGAAAAATTTTAAATAATTATGTCATAAACATCCATAATCAATCACTAGTGTTCATTGCTAAAGTGAAATCATCAATACAATCCTAAATGCATAACAAATGAAATATATTAACAACTATACAAGATCAAGTGTTCAAATTTACATAATATTGTATGCAATTATTGCAAGTCAAAGATGTCAATGATTGTGCTATCCTTCCAACTATGAGTTTAGCTAAAAAGTCTATTCAATGCATGCAAGAAACATATAATCCATAGTACATCATTGGTACACAAATATGTGACCAACACCATTCATCCAGCCACATGCAATTTTTTGGGTCAAAACACTATCTTTGATATTATCTTTGATAAGGTGTTGGTGGCAAATGCAATGCCTTGTTGGCTTTGGTAGCAGATCTATGAACTATAAACATACTAAATTTCAGATATATTGGAATATAATCTATTATCGGGTAGGAATTGAAAATGAAAATAGATTCCAGCTGAGCAGGTTTAGTCAAATGGGTGTCCATATCAAACCTACAACCCTAAACCTAAACATACAACCCATAAACCTCACCCTCACCACATATCCCACTTGCCCACTGCACAATTTCCAATAAACTTCACCACATGGATTTCAATGCTTCCACACATATGAACATCTTGAGATATTTCATAGTACTGACATGCTCTTGTAACATGTTTTGTATCTGGCACATGAATTTTCAACAACTGCATCCCTTAATTCCAAACTCATTTCATTTTTGTCCTACAAGTAAGTAGCTCAAAACTCTGCAGAACATTTTATCAAGTCAAATCCACAAGATTGATGATGGCATTCTTTTGTCTTGGTCATACTAATCATATCCTCTACACATTGAATACCTCACATGGTCACCCAAGGTGTGTAACAACCTATAATATACAAGTGCCTCATACATATATGCTCCCAGGAAAATGCCCAGGACCATACTTGGTTGGAACATTCGACTTACAAACCTCAATCCCAATCTAGCTAGTGCCAAACATTTTTTAGCAACCCAGACACTTTCGAAAATTTGATGCTTAACTGCAAAGAGCACATGTGACTGAGACGAAGTTCCATTGGTGACCTCTTGTAGTATATTCTTTCAGAGTTGATCTTATCCAGTCTTCTGCGATCTTTTAATCTAGAATTTTTTTGATATTGATACCAACTCTGGCAACACCTTCTTGAAACCCTAACCACCAGGTGGGTAGCTAAGTGTTCTCACAGAGCATGAGGAGAAGGGATTTGAACTCCTGACCACCAGCTTTGCAGCCTGACCCTACAGCCACTAGGGTAGCTGAATTGTTCTCAGTCTTCAATACTGCCACAGTGAACCAGCACCCACACTGGCTGGCACCCTCACCTTTCTTGATGAGGTTAAGAAAGCTGCAGTGACAAGTTGAACTCAAGCCCTTAGCCCCCACCACATCCACCTCCGCCACAACCACCTCCGCCTCCACCACAGCCCCCACCTCCACCTCCACCTCCACCACAGCCCCCGCCTCCACCACCAAAGCCACCTCCCCCACCAAAACCACCTCCCATCAAATCCCCAAGAAGAAAACCTCCAAGAGCACCACCTAGCAATCCAGTTCCAAGGCCTCCTCCACCAAATCTACTGCGGGTAGGAGGTGGTGGTGGTGGCTGCATATACCCACCAGCTGCAGCTCCAGCTGGTTGGTAGTAAGGAACCTGTTGTGAAGTGTACTGGCCTGGATATTGAGGGTACTGCTGCTGATTGTATTGTGGGTATCCAGCAGCCGCGCCGCCATACTGTTGTTGTTGGCTGCTTCCACCAGCTTGGTTAAATGCTCCTACTCCTCCAGCAGCAGCAGCAGCTGGGTACGCTGTCGCTGTTCCTCTTGCGTCGTTGTTGTAGTTTGATGAACCCCACGTTGCTGTTGCTGGCAGTTTCACCACTTCCCCTAACCTTACTGCCACATTCAAAGTCCCTTGCACATGTCCTGACGGTCTCCGCACCTGCAATGACAAGACTTTTGGACGGGATTGTTGTTGGGTCTGGTTTTTGCTGGAGTTCTGAATATCATCAGGTTTGTCAGCGCTAGTGTTGGACTCGGCCGGCAGTGGCACGGTCACGCTACCGATACTTTTGTTAGATAGCGATCCGTGATTGTAAAGGTCGACAGTAATCACCAAATTGCCTTGCTCCACCAGGCGCTCCTCGCACACCAGCTTGAGAGTCGCGTTCCAAGTCGGATTTTCGCCTCCATTGGAAGCCATGTGCGTCGCCACTTTCATATTGGGGTAGATCCACGCCACTGCGTATGGACTCATCTTCCTCCCGAACATTCTCACATTCTTCAAGTCCTGTGCGGAAACCACCGTCAATTCTATCGTTCTTTGCTCCATCGCTGATATTATATAATATCTTTCCAACACAGACCTTCCTCTCCCCCGACCCACCCACTCCAAACCCCCAAGCTTTTTCTCAAATGCTAGAAGAATCTAAGAAGAATTTTCCTCAACAAAACTTCCTTCAATACACTCTGCACTGTCGATCCTGCAAAGCTTTCAAGGTAAATCTGATCTCAGCCCACTTTGCTCTCGACGAGATTTGCCAACTTCGGAGGATCGCAACAAAACGTCGACTGAACTCCACTGTCCACAACGTACCTAAGAAGCAGCAGTAGCAGCAGTAGCGAGACACAGCAGGCTTTTTATACACTCCAGTGTGAACAGGACAAACGGCAGCAAGGCCACGCCACGTCCCAAGAGCTGCTGCTGTTCTGCACCCATCCATGTGTGAAAAGATCTTTCCCACGTGTAAGTGAATCGGGCCATCCAGTGGTGCCACCTCTGCGTCAGGGCACCTGTGCTGGTGACAACCCGGCACGGTCGGTGTAGGAGTTTCTCGGTATGAACACCCAACGACCGTCTCGGCAGGTAGCTACGTTGTGACACCAGAAGCTCTTTATCAGGTAATTACTAATTACTATGGTAAAAAAAATTTGTTTCACGAAAGCTTTACGGATTTCCAACGGTTAAGTTATTCGGTTTGCCCGGGCTTGCTGGCAGATGTGACACCTCACTTGCGGAGACGGAGACTTGTGCCGCGCTGAGATCACAGATGCTTATCGACGGTTCAGATGCGCTAATTCAGGTCCCGACTTCGAGGTGCCAACTGTTGGCCTTCATCATGTCTATGTTGGTACTATGTTTCCCAACATTTAAAATCATCAGCACATGGATGCATTAGGGCGTGTAGGATTTAGGGTTCTCCTTGCACAATAGATATGTACTAAACCCCACCATAAAACCCTGGGATGGATAATTAGAGTATTTGACAAAACCTGCAATATGCAAAACCTGTTACTAATGCTTCAAAAGTCTGATTAATATCTGCAAAGCAAGCAAGATTGAGAACCTCTTTCCCTGGCATACTCCATGCTTTATATATGATTTGTTACTAGTTCAAAGGAAATCACCAGGACATACATGATGCCTAATGAACATATTTTTAAGCTCAGGATGAAGATTGGATTCCAGTGCAGAATTGCTACTGATGTAGCATAAACTGGGAATATAAGACTTTTTCCAGCCTTTGAATCCACACCCACATTCCTGAAATGGCAACCTTCTATCCTTAGGAATCCCTACTCCCAAACCTTGTGTATATTACAAAGCAAGCCACTGCACACAAGTTGTATTGCAACCTCAAAGATGTACTCTTCCTCGGACAGCCAACCACCAGATTGGGGGGTTGATTATCCTGTCTGGAAGAAAGCTTGACACTCAATTGGCGATCGTTGGCCACCACCTTGACAGAAGGAGAGTGATTGTGGACACATTTGTAGACAGTTGTTGACAAAACTTGCAGTGATATTGTCAGATATTGTCAGAAAAGGTGAAGGAACCTCTCCTGTCAAAAAATTGCTGTCAAGGTAGAGTTGCCGCAGTTGATTGGTTGCAGGAAGTGAGTTTGCTGCCTTCAGCGCATAATTGTACGGAATAGGACCAGTGAACATGTTAGACCGTAAAGAAAGCACATTGAGCATCTTCATAAACCCCAGAAATTCAGGTAGAGGGCCCCGCAGCATATTGTAACTCAAGTCGATTGACACAATCTGGCTGTTTGCACCTGTAAGGTTTGTAGTGCTAAGTGTACTGAAAGCATTATGTGACAAATTGAGCTGTTGAAGGCTAGGAAGCTTAAAGATAAAGTCCTCTATGCTGCCTGTCAACTGATTACTCCGCAGATCCAAAACTGCAAGGGAATTCAGGTTTCCAAGAAGTTGTGGAAGGCGTCCAGCAAGCTGGTTCTGCCCTAAAGCAAGTATCGCAAGTCCTGCAGGGTAACCCCAAGGCAAATGTCCAGTCAGATTGTTGTAGCTTGCATCCACATAGGTCAAGCTCCTCATTCCAGTCAGAACAGGAAGAGGGCCATTGAGTCTATTCCGGTAGAGAAACATTTCTGTCACTTTGCTCAGATTGTTGAAAGATACTGGTATCTGGCCCTCCAAGAGGTTATTGCCAACAGAGAGAAATCCAAGATTTGAGAGAAGTCCCAAAGATTCAGGCAGAGGCCCTGTAAAGTAATTGGCTGATAGATCTAATTGGAAAAGATCAGTCAGCTGGCCAAGTGTTCCTGGAATAGGACCCCCAAACTTATTTCCTGACACAATCACAATCTGCAGTGCAGAGAGGTTGCCAATGTAGGGTGATAGCATTCCCTCGTAGCCAGCAGGCTCTAACCTGAGACCACTCACCCGCAACTCTCCACCAATTCCAGGAGTACAGTCAATACCACAAGTAAACTGTGGAGATGCTAGTGCATCACAGGGATCCACAGAAAAGTTCCATGAGCCCAAGCATGAGGAAGGTAAAATGGATGCTGTGTTTACTGCCAATTTCACCTGCATGTTGTGAACCAACCAACCTCTTTTGTCAGGACTTGTTTGATTGCTCAGGCATTCATCAACTGACTAAGCCAGGACACTTAGGCTACCAAAAACAGCCAGCCAAGGGATGTATCAATAACATTGTTTTGGCCTGTTTCTGGAGCATTAATCACATTGCTCATTATATCAGAAAATTCAATCAACTCACTGGTCTGTTCAGCAAACATGTCTCCAAGTGGAGCAGGGGAGAGAGAATATGACTTTTCTTCATACCAAATACTAAAAATAGAACCATATAACTCATAAGGTGCACTGAGCCATGGCATCTTCCTGCAGGCTCAACCTAGGACCAAAAGCATAATACAGACCATAAGAGGGGGAAAAACCATTATCCTCTGATTCAGGCCTATGACCCAAGAAATATGTACACCGAGGGCTCAATACGGTCTCCCAGATGCAGCAGAGCATCTTGCAGTTGGACAGCCAGAATCCTGAAAATCTAGTATTGGTCTGCGCTGATACACATTGTACTACGGTATTCAATAAGAAATCCATACTCCATGCTGTTAGATGGTATAATCTTGAACAGTCAAGTTTACTTCAGGTTCCAGACGATCGACTATGTTATTGCTCTGTTTTCAAAGGAGATTGCTCAATTCAACATAGCAGGATATTAACAGCTCGGAATTGCCATGAAAAGAATTCAAGGTTGATCTAACCTGAACAAGTGCCGCAATGTCACCAGCATAGGTTACAGCTCCCACCATCGGCGCCGCTTCGACTGCCAAAAATAGCAAGGACAACGCCGCTGCCGCTAAGCTTCTCACGCTTCGACATCGGCGGAACGTCCGTCCTGAAGCAGTGGACGACCTTCCACACCGAGCATTGCCCGTCCCCATGGCTTAGCGCTGTCTACCGAGCAGACATGAGCGACTGCTGGTGGACAGAAATCAAAGCAATACCTCAAACTGTGCGTGTGACACCTATCTCAGTCAGCTCACCTCTGACGAAGCCAAAGAAAGCAAGGAGTCGATAAACAGAACAGCACAGCAGTACTCGGGAACAACAACATCTAGGTCTGCGTCTCCTCCTCTCCTCCTCCTCTCCTCTCTCACGATCCTCCTCCGCCTATTAAGTATGGTCTTTTGGAAACGACAGTCTGTCTCCGCCATCGTCGCAGCTTCCCTCGCCATGTTTCTTTTTGTTTGTCCGTCCTGCTGCCTGTAAGCATCTGAAATTCACAGACTGCGACAAACTGGGGTGCTGCCCCGACTTCTGCGGAATGCCAAAGACACGCACTGTACAAAACAAAGTCCCCACTGTGCTAGCAAACAGAGGACGGAACTGGACATTCCTGACAAATCCCCGGTAGGAGATTCCACCTCAGAATTGGACAATCCTGACAAATTCTGGTCCAGAACTGGTTTGAATATTATTGCAAAACGAAACCTTTTTAGGATTTAAAAACCTAATATCAAAAAGCTCTCTGCCCTCCAGCCTGCCTTCGCATAAGTTGTTAGAGGGTGTAGGAGATTCTAGGTCGGAATTGGACAATCCTAGTGAATTCCAGGTCTGAACTGGTTTGAATACTATTAGGTTTGCATACTATGCAAAATGAAACTTTTAGGGACTGGAAAACTCAATAGCATATTAAAGCTCTCTGCCCCCATCCTCTAGGATTCTTCACAGAAGTTGTTACAAAATAATGGCCCACCCAAGAATTTAGGGCCAATTTAGACAAGCATCCAAAGAGCAACATCCAATGAAATTGAGCATTCCTATAGGTCAAGAGCTTTAAATTGGTCCCAAGGCCTTTAGACAAGGGTCTAGGATCAAAACAAATCAAATTGTGATTTAGCCTACATGGCATCATTTTGGAGGGAAAACCAATTGCTCCTGACCAAAAATAAAGGAGCTTAAAAGAGAGCTAATTGTTTGAAAAACCAAAGTGTAAGCTAGGGTCCAAGGTTTTTTATTTTTTTGTTTTTTTGCTCTTTTTTATTTATTTATTTATTTTATCTTTGTTATTCATATTCTGGAAAAATGAGAGACATGTTAGGACATTGTTGAAAGCACACTAACTCCCCCATTTTTGACCAATTCTAGAATTGGCATAGTTAATTTTGTGAATTGTGGCACAAAGTGGTTTGTTAAAAGGAGTGCATTTTTAGTCTTTCTAAATGCACGAAATGAAGTTGAAACAAAAGGTAGGGTAAAAAGTGGAAGTAGATTTATTTTACAAACGATCCTTAAATCGGTTCACATTCCAAATAAGAAAACACCAAGGAAGAAGGCAGTTGTGATGAAAGATGAAAATGAAAAAAGTGAAAAAGCTAGGAAAAACATCCATTGTGTAGTAAGGATAAAAAATAGAAAATCATGAAAAAAAAGGGAAAAAAAAGAAAAGAACAAAGTTTAATGTACCAGTTACACATGAAGTGCCAACCACAACCAATATGAACTAGCACCCGCCAGCACACTCCTTGGCAATTCCTACCACTAGATGGGGTGTGATTTCTCATCCAATGGCTCAATGTGCATTGACCATTGTTCACCTTCTTAGTGTTGAGCCTTTTTATTCTCAACTCTGCCAAGCTACATACTACCTACTTCAAACAGAAGTGTGGGAAGGTAATAACCTCCTTCAAGTATGGACAAATGGGCAAGTACGGGCAATGCCTTGCCCAAATAAACATGAAAGTCTTGTTTGGGACGCTTATGGGTCATTTTGGGGTTTGTTGAACCTACAGTTTGCTCCAAGCACATTATTAGTGGTGGGGGATGCAATTGTAAGTGCAATAGTTTATTTCTTCATGTATGGATATACAAGGTCCCAAGTTAATATAACATGGAATAATGCACCACATCATCATGTAACTTTTTTTCCCCCAAATTGTGGAATCACAAATTATATTTTTGTCACAGCATGTCATGACAAATTTACATGCCATGAAAAAAAAATTATTTTATTTTATTTCAAATTGTCAACAAAAAAAATTTGACAACATTTAAAAGCATTTATACATATTCGTGTATTCACCATGATATATATGTTTGTAAATTGCATTTGTACAACACACATTAAAACATGCATTCATTAAGGATTGAACCCAAGTCCTCATGGACACACATTGAAGTCTTAACCACCAAACCACTTCAAAAAATTATCAATGAAGATTAAAAAGTTTAAATTTAGTATGGTTAGTAAGAAATTGTTTACGAAATTTAAATTTTAACATTAATTTTTTTTGCAAAATTTATTCAAATGCTATAAATGAAAGAATGATAATGAACCTTATTCAATAATACACTCAAAATGCTTATTATAATTTAAAATGTCAAATATATATATTAAAATAGAATTTCATGAATAAATCCAAAAAAATCTTTTTTGTTTAAATTGACATACATCCTTTGTAAATTCAATGTGAATTCAAAAGTGCATTTATTAAGTCTTTTATAAGAAAATTTTCATTACTTCAAATATGTCTTCTTCTTTTTTTGATTTCCTTGTTCTCATTTCCCCCAATATGATTAGATATAAATTTATTTAATTATTTACCTATTTATTTTTATGATGTTGTCAAAATGACAATCATCCATAAAAAAATTTGCCACACTTAGTTATAGACAAGTTGTGTAGTTGGAAATTTGTTTCAATATTTCAATATTATGGTTACTTCCAATTTTTATTGTAAACATTTAACAAAATATATTTTAAATTTGGCTCAAAAAAACTTTCTTTCAAAGAAATTCTTTTTGATGTTGTTGCCCCCCTTAAATTGGTAGAAATTGGTCATAAGAAAATTAATTAATTAAGTAATAAATAGAAACATTATCAAGACCATATTTGCTTAATGACATTAATCATACACTAATACCAATGATTAATTACACGACTCTGAAAAAATAAATCATAACATAATTTTTATTTAATGATCTAAAAATATTTTACATTTTCCTTTGTAAAAGGAAACACAATTTAATTTGGTGAAATTTTGGGTTTAAATAGTTGGATTAACCCCCTTTCCCTCCAACCAACATGTTTTTCCCAAATCTACAAAAACAAATTACATTAGAATGAATATATTGTATCATAAATTATTGTTGGATTTTTATGTTATAATATCATAGGCTATTGGAAATTATTATATTTTAGAGTATTTAAAATTATTTGTCATAGGTTATTATTTTCTATTTTAAGTTATTTTTACCTTAGGTCATTTATGTTTTATTTTAAATTATTATACTTAGGATAAAATAATTTATAATAACATAAAGTAAAATCACCTTGAATAACTTAAAGTATAACTTGAAATAACATATATTAATTTAAAGTAAAGTAACCTAAGGTATAGTTTAAAGTTAGTTGAATAATTTAATTTAAAATAATTGAAAAGCTTATAATAAACTAATTAATATACCTTAAGGTAAAATAACATATAATAGTTTAGGGTACAATAATTTATAATAGCCTATAATAACATTAACTATAAATTAAAATAACTAAAATAGCTTAAAATAATATAGGGTATATCATAAAATAACATAAATAGAACATTTTAAAAACATAGAAATAAACCTATTTATTATAATAAATTATAATACTGAATTATGTTAACTAGTAATGAAACATGATGTTTACATAATGATTTTATAGTGAAATAACTTTCACCATGGTGAAATCAATAAAATGCAATGAACTTATTTCACTTTGAAGGTCCCATAATGATTTAGGCTACTAAATTGCACCCCACTTTTGCAATACTAAAAGCAAGTACAAACTTTTACAAAACATGGAATTAATAAACACTTATAGGATTTTAATAATTGACCTATTTACAATTGAATTTTTATTTATATCGTATTGAATATGTCATATATTTTCATCTCATAAATATATTTTTTCATTTCCATTATCATATAATTATTTAATTTCATAAGTTTACAATTTCATTGATTTTTGTAACATCTTTAAAATTAAAATGTATCAAAATTGCATAGCTTATATATATTGAGAAATAAATTCAATTTTCATTTTCTAGTTCAATAATTACATTGCATTTCATTAGTTTGTTAATTTAAAATGAATAAAAATCATTTAAAATATTTTGAACTGGAATTTAATTTCAAATATCATTTTTTAAAATAAATGATTTCCACATGTGAAATTACATCAAGTTGATATATTATTTGAATAATCTCAATGTATTTTTTAATTACAAACAAACGCCTAAGTTTTACATGTTTTAATTTAGAAATGTCTTTAATTCCTTAATTCCATATAATTATCATTGATTAAACTTTCATATATTAATTGGTGAAAACCAAAGGTACCAATGTAAATGATCAAATTGGGGACATTATCACAAAATTTTATAATCATGGATTTATATATATCATATTGTAATGGCATTTTTAAATTGTTGTCAACAATTGACACATGAATGGATGGCAATGGTACAATCAATTATATATTTATGTTGGTGTCAAAGGCATTGGAAACATTGTTTCCATGGTATAATGAATGCATGTCACCTAAAATAATCTTCATTTACACCCCCCTAAAGCTTAAAACCCATAAACAAATTTGTTTGAAATTATCACTACTACATATTGTGCCCTTTTGCGAAGGGCCAAACAAAAAATCTGAAGGTTTTGCGAAAGAAAAACAAAAAACCTGAAGGGCTTGCGAAGGAAAAAAAATCTGCCAAATTTGCGATGCAAAACGCATCGCAACTTGTGGCGCACCACTCATCACAAATTTAGAATGAACCTTTAATCATCGCAAAACTTTTGCGAGATACACAACAAACAAAACTTTGCGATTCGTTCAGTCTCTGTCCATCGTAGCAATATTCCACCCTTCGCAACGTTTAATCATACTCAAAACATCGCAACCTTTACAAGACACAGAGTATCGCTACAGACTTTGAGATCCACAACACATCGCAACGTGCGGTATGTGGCGCCTCGCAGTTTGCGTTTCAATATGTATCGCAAACCTCATCACAAATTTTTACAAAACTTTCCGGT
>Ga0209208_10008237_pt1 | contig 13936 bp, 14 predicted proteins | sample S1TSphfallax_3_FD_187694 | JGI IMG/M metagenome (GOLD analysis project Ga0209208, IMG submission 187694) | Host-associated microbial communities from peat moss isolated from Minnesota, USA - S1T2_Fd - Sphagnum fallax MG (SPAdes) (version 2) | ecosystem: Host-associated > Plants > Peat moss >...
CTATGGATTTTACCATCCAAGGGTACAAGGAAGGATGTGTGCAATAATATTGAATAACAATAAATTCATAGGCACTGAACATTTGGTGAGTATGGGTACCATAAATATTTTAGGCATTGGTTAGGGGGAGTGCATGTCTTTCAAATCATCACCTCAGTCCATATATGTGCAATATTAGTGCATACCACAGTTGTATTAGTATATAAAGTAGAACTTGAAAACATACCTAATATTGGTATGAATACATATAAGTGGGGTATATAACCTGAAGCAATACCATCCTTATACCATTGCTCCCACAATTTTTCTTTTGTTTTTGTCTCAAAGGGAACCATTTAATTGGCCCACAATCAATATCATTGGAACATGGGCCACTCCTCAACATAGAAGTCGAAATATGCTTATGTCCCTAAAATATAATCATGTTTTGTGATGCTTTCCTTTGGCCCTACCTCCCTCCCAACCCATGACCTTCCTTTTTACAAGTTATATACATTGAAATTGAACCATATGGGATATAAAAATGAAGCGCATTTGGAACATCTTGGGGACACATTAGGAACAAAAAAACATCCCACCCAATAAATTTTAATATTTGTTAATCCTCCCATAACAATGTTCTTAATTTCACATGGGCACATTTGCAGCACCAGTTGCACAACTAAGATAGATGTGCCAAATCCCACATTTTGTAAGAATGAATTCAGATGTCTTGAAATCAAGGTTGAATAAACTTATGAAAAAATCTATATTGCATAGATATCTTGTAGTTTTATTTATTGATTTTTTTAAATTTTGATAAATTAATAATTAATTATGAAATTTAGATATATTTGACAATACGAAATATCATGATAGTAGAATAGTTTGGGATTGACAGAAAAAACCAATATTCCAACATTGATTAAACATTCATTGTGTTTCCCTTTACCAAAACCCAAGACAATGATGATTTGCCAACCTTCACATTACATGTGTCCATGGTTGTAATGGTGTGCATGTAAAATCAAAGGCCAAGTATTGTCAAATTAGGTTGGGACCTCATATCAACTTTGAAACTTATATAGTTAAATAGTGAGTAATTATTTTAACCTCTCATTAATTAAGCTTATCTTGTTTTTACTATTATCATGGAACAAGAATATGTTGCAATTTGATTATTTTTCATGTCACACCATGATGCTTGTAGTTCAACCTAAGAATAACATGCATGGAGCCATGAAAAAATGTTACACAAACAACAATGTTACATCCATGCTACCATGTATACAATACATATACATTGATAATGTGCATATATGTATACATGTTACACAAATTGCCATTACACATGTATACAATCGTGGACCCACATGAGAAAATCATAATGATGCAAAAGTTTAAGGTGAGAAGTTTTTGTGTGCATGATTATTTTTTTAAGCTTCTTTTAATTGTTGATGTGAGCTTGTCTTTGCCTCTCCCTTCTAATGACAAAACTTACTTGTGTAAGAACGTGATCAAGAGGACTTGTTTGACAACATTGCAATCTCCAAGGGGAGATAGACCATGTGGCGAAGCAAGTGTGTGAGGATGAGTAAGCAAAGTAAATCACTTCATTGACATTTAATAAAACATTCAAGTTTGCATGTGATAAGTTTTTACTTCTCACATTCTTCCAAATATTTGCTCTTCTAAAATAACATCAACTTGTGATTACCAAGTTTATCCAATTGGTCCTCACACAATGTGTTGATGTTTAGCCTAAAAGTTGTTGATCTCTTTCAACACTTCATCCTTTTACAACACCTTGTTGCCACCAAGCTCAACATATTCAAAATTATGCACATTAAAGTCTCCATCCACTCAAATCTGCCTGCATGTAAGTTGATACCCATCACCTATTGTGTTCTTCCAACCATTTGTCCATTTACAACAACTTTTGATTACCAAACTTACTAATAATGTAAAGACAAATATACCATTTGCAACTAATCTATTAATGTTACAAGTCAATGTAACTGAGTGTTATTTGATGTTTCCAACAACTAGTGCTCTTTACATCATATGTATAATATGTTAACATGACTTGAAACTATTTAAGGAAAAGTCACTTCAATTTGGTTTCTATAGAAATTTGAAAGAAGGAATAGGCTTGAAGAATAAGATGAGTAAAACATGAAAAGGGGACCACATACTTTGTAAACACAATTATGTGAATGGTTCTTTGGTTCACAACAATGTTATGACTTTACCAAAACACACTTCTCCCAACACAAAAATGTTGGTTATTTCAAGGTAATTTTCAATGAGAAAAAAACACATGAGCTAAGAGATGCAACTTTCAAAACAAGAATAGCACAAGTTAACCTATTGCCCCATCTTGTTTTTGAAAAGTTGCAATAGTAAATTGGGCGATAGTTCTTGTCAAACAATAACTTCCATCATTTGTTACAAAGTTTTTTCCTTGGAAGTTCACTTGAACCCAAGCAATGACCATGTAATATATTTATCCTCCCTACCCACCTCAACTTTAAACTCTTCAAAATCTTTTAAAGCTTATTTAGATAGTTTCATATTGATAGTCAATGTTTTTTTAATGTGACTTTTCACATTTCCTAAATGAAAACATTGTAAAGTAGATTTAAAATATTACACCTTTCAAAACTGAACATAAAAATGAAATAATTTTGGATAGAAAAACAAGATTTAAAATCTTGTTATGAAATCAAAGTGTGGTCCATTAAGTTTAAAGTAACTCTTGTATAGAAATTGATACATTTTTAATACAATAAAAATAGGTGGCAAATATGTTTGAATTGGTTTGTTGAAGTGGTGTTCAAATATATTTTTTCATTATAAAAATTATTGAAATAGATATGTATTACGTTAGGAATAGGATCACTCTATATTCAAAAAATAAAAAATAAAAAAATTAGCTATTAAGGTATTCCAATTGTCTACTTTATATTACATGCATTCTCTTAAGGTTAACTCAAGAATTAGTCAATTGGCAAGTTATTATTGGTTGTTACTCCTTGCAATAACAATTTTTAATAAATTGTAACCTTGGGTTCGTGATAGAGTCCCCATCCTTGAAAATAAATTTCTAAAGTTTTGACTTTCTTAAAAACTTGTTGGGTAGTTACATGTGATCTATGCACACTATGGTTCAATGTCACATAATTCCAAGTTTTGCAGCACATGTGGGGCTCTCTTGATGATAACTCTAAGGAACCAAAAAGAGCAAAATAATTTTGGGATTTTAAAAAAAAAATAGTAGTAATATATGGTAGGATTCTTTAAATTGTGAATTTGGTTATAATATTTTGTGGGGTAATTCAGTGGAAGCAATTGTGTTGTAATATTTGTCTTATTGTCTTTGCTTGTAAGGGGAACTTGACTATTAATTATAATAATTAACAATGTGTTCATTTTTGGGGGCTCCATTCAAGGAACATTTCTTTTGTTTTACTTTGGGATGAACTTGCCACAAGGGATAAAACCATTACATGGTGAACTATTTGTTCCTTGTGAAACAACCAAATGTCAAGTTTGGGGACTACGACCTAATAAATTATTTAATTATCATGGCATGGAATTCATAAACTTTTTTGGTAGTTTATGTGATAGAGGGTTGTGGTGGGTGTTGATGTTTTGGGGTGTGGGTTTCTTTTTTGTGGTCTCTTTTCATATGTTGTGGGGGCAATGAAAAATGTTGTTGAATTTATATTAGGAAAACAAACTCACTTTGGGGAACAAAAGGGTTTTGGGTCAAGTGGTGGCATGGGCCAAATACTTTGGGAACATTATGATTTGTTTTTAATTTAGGTGTTTATAATGTTTGGAGAAACCCAAAGCCATGCACAATCAATTCATGTTTCATTCATGAATTTTTAAATTTATAGCCAAATTGATGATCTTCCACAAGAAGATGTCGAAAATGTGGCAATGATCCTTAAAAAGGTTTAACAATATATGATGTACAAATCTTTAATCATCCTTTTATAAAATTTATATTAGTTTGGGTCTCAAAAATAGTTGCATCACATACATAGAGGGGATGGATCGTAAGTATTCCTCAAGTGTCACCTTTAGAGGACACCCATTTACATTTCTTCAAGTGTTAACATTTAATAAACTCTATCCCATGTCAAGAACTACATATTCACATAATCACTTATAATATACACCCAGTGGCAATCATTCTAAAATCTAGGTTTTTCACACACCACCCCTTCAAATCATAATGCATTCATTGCATGCATGTTTTTTAGTAGGTCAATAGATTTGGTGTTCAATGTTCTTCAAGTTAAAGGGGAACATGTTGCATGAATTTTTTACCAATAGTTGTTAGCTAACATTGTTCTATTGCAAGTTGGGACAACTACATGTGATGATTATTGAGATAAAAAAGATAACAACATGTTGACACACTCCTAAGTTCCTTGTTGAACCCACTTGAGGGTCCAAGTGTGTTGAATTGCGGAAATATGGAACTTGGAGGCGCTCCCGACTTCCATCACTAAAAAGGGGTAGAGGGGCGTGCTAGAAGTCCCGGGATTAGACTAGGAAGAGGGATTAGATTATCAAGCTTGAATCTGCATCCAAAACCAACCACAAAAGGGTTAGTTCACATTCAGGAACACCCTTGGGTGTTGGGACAAGCCACGGGCACTTTGACACACAAAACTCACCACAGCCTGGACTCGGGGGAAGCCACCACCTTCCCCCATATAGTATTCTCTGCAGCTCCCCGCGGGAGCTACATCCGAATGACACATTTTCCCGGGACTCCCAAGTTGGAGTCTCGAAATTATTCCGAAACTGTCCCGGTTCAAGTCCCGAGACTTTGGGAGCTCATATCTCCTGACTGCCAAGTCTGATCAAGACGATGTCTAAACCAAAGTTATAGCTCTCTTCGAGAGCTTTCCAACGCCATGTTGCACTCCTGATTCGAATGTCGGGAAGAGGTCGATTCCCGACTTTTAGTGGTCGGGAGTCAAATTGCCAGTTTGACTCCCGGCCCTTCTTTTGCCCATAACTTGGGCTACAGATGTCCAAATGACCAATGCGAGGGCATTTTGGACATCTACACTTCAAGACCTTTTCAATGACACTAAGAACACCCCAATGCGAGGTGTTTTGGTCTCTGCTGTCGAACTCTAAACATTCGGGAGTCCCAGAGGACTCCAAATCCCCAACTTTGGGAGTGGGAGTTTCATCCTCCCACTTCACCCAAAGTGGGGTTGCGACACATGTCCACTTAAAATACATACAATGGGAGGAAGGGGGTTGGGTGTAACAAATTCTAGCACATCAAACTTACATTGAAATGAAGGTTGAAGAGGAAAAAAATGATTTCTTGCATAAGTTTGCAAGCAAATTTCACAACTATGTTCATTGCATTCAAGGGTACTAATGGACCAATATATGCAAATGGGACCAAAATCCCTTTTTGTATGTGTTCCCAACATAATGCAACCTAATAGAAATTATTCAAGAAGAAGTTAAAAGGGTGTAATGTTTATATTCTTGAGTTTTCAAAAGTATTGGGAGGTTGATAATCTTTTGTAGGAGTTGAATTCTTTCATGAGTTGAACTTGGACTTCAAAAAACATTGTTATGGTTGTAACAACTAGGGTGCAAAAACATGAGTGTAGGGACCAAGAATTAATTGCTTTGAGTGCTTTGAGTGCATATGTCCAACACACAAGTGTTTGATGTGCAAGAGTCTATTGAAGCAAAGGTGGAATGTTTTTATTATAAGATGTATCCACAAATCATGTAGCGAAATTGGGAATGAAATTCCAGGTATCGAGTCTTCATAGGTACTCGAAGCTTGTGGGGCATGTTCTAGAATTCCTTTTGTATCATGATATTGAAGAAGGTCCAAATGATGGCAAAGATCACCAAAATATACCAAGTGCCATGGAGTGTGTTGTACCTTGAGACATTCATGCATTTCTCCAACATGGGACAACTTCAAGTGTGAATATTCGTTGGTGGATAATGTGAAGCAATGGTTTCTGAGGAACTAGTCCCTTTTGGCTACTAGCATAGGTCTATCTAGTAAAGGATGGATGTACACATGTTGGGGCTAACAAGGTCAAGGGCATAGAGCAATGCACACATCAAGTTCATGACCAATGGGAACTTATACTCCACCCCATAAACGAATGGTTAACAAACTTGGTTTATGTTGGTGTTCCATTGTCCATACTCATGTTCTAGGCAAGGCATGGTAATCAATGAAGGGGAGAACTTTAACCTTGATTGGAAAGAACTATAACATTTAGGACATTTGGAGCAACACTCTATTGATGTTTTTTACACTTGTGGTTGACACATAGAATAGACTTGGACATTGGTTAGGGATACATGTAAAACCAAATCAAGTAAAATAATTACCTACTTTTGTTACATTACATGCATTATGCTTACATTTAAGGCTTGTGATGTTGTTTTGTAAAAGTTTAATAAATTGATGGTGTGTGCAAATGATGAATCATTGGAAAAGGTGCAAGTTATTAATGAAAAGATTTATGGCATATCGTTTAAATTTCACAATTTTGGAGGTTTTGATGTGCTAAATCGGAACATGTTAAAAAGTAGGAAGGGGCATGGAGATGGGCCCAAGAGGATGTCCTACGGGTGTCAAACATGTTTAATAGCCATATCAATTCCTTAGTGTCAAAACTTGCAAATGTTGAGGGATGTGAACCAAGTTCAATTTATCAATAACATGAATTTACACCAATGGGATTTGGGTCCCTTGTGGTGAAGAATAGCCAAATGCAACCCTTAACCTATCTATTACCCCTTTCATTGACACCCCATAGGAAGCAATCAAATGAACCCTAATGGTGCACATTGGATAATGTCATGGATGCTCCCTAAACACATTAAGGTGTAAGTGTTTTTGTTGTAATGGTCCATATTTTGTAAGATTAAATGATTTATAATTAGCCATGGACCTACATAAAAGTGATTACCAAAAAAAATTACTCAACAAAAAAATATTTTACATGATACAATCACATGGTATGAATTTCATAATTAAAATTGGAGTTGTTGCAATAGATTGGACTTTCAAAGTTTCACCACATTGCATATAACAATCCATAAAAAATGAATATGGACTTAATATGCCATCATAAAGTGCCCATTTTAATGAGAATTTTGGCATGGAATATAGTGTGATGACATTAATATTATAATGGACTTTTTGGAAAAACATTGATGACCAAAATATTGAGATTTATGTTAGAATTTGAATGTTTTTAATAAGTCCATTTAATGAAATTAATGTTTTAGATGTTCATTTTTCAAATGTTAGATCAACATAAGGTGAAAGGTATGATCAACCTAAATAAACATAAATCACCATGCATAGGAGGGGAAGGTGGGGGAGGGGCCTTAGCCTTGTTTTAAACTAGGAGTTGAGGCTAAAAAGTCTTGAACCAATAATGGGAAATTTGAACACCTCTTGGCTCATTGTATGGCCCTAAGTTATTAATGAAATATTATTTGTTTATAGGCCAATGAGTTCATGTGTAAATTTATTAAGGTTAAAAAGTAGGGACCAAGGCTTCAACTTGTCATATGTTTTCGTTCATTCTTTCTTAGTATCATTATTTTTCTCATCGTTGTTGCCTTTTTCAAACTAAATTTTACAAGTCAAACCACCATGGATGAGCATAAACACAAGATTCTTGTAAGATTTGTGTTTTCCATGTTCATGTCGAAAACAAAAAAAATTAGAAACTCCTTCCACCATTCACAAACAAACACAAAAGCTCAACAAGAGGAAAAGTTCAACAAGAGAAGAAGTAGGTCAACAAGAGGAGAGAAGCTCAACAAGAGAGAGGAAAATGAAGAAGAAATAAAAGATTTAAAGTTTACTTCTATCCTATAATGTGGATTTCATCAAAACAACAATATTTCATTGTAGCAGTGTTGACCCTAAGGGTTGCAAATTGAGCTCCCAAGTTGAAAGGTATCCTTTTTATGCCTTGAGGCCAAGTCAAGATCATAAAGTGATAGAATTAAAAAAATGTTTTCTTTTTCAGCCTTAACTCCTAGTGTAAAGCCCTTGGGCTGATTTCAGTGATCGCACCAATAGGAATTCTTGATTTGAATCCAACCTTGGCCTTGACACCTAGTGTAAAATGGGCCTTATTCTTATTCTTTAAAAGTGGGGAGAGGCCTTCTTGTCCCTACTTAGAGCACCTCCACCATAGTACCCATAAGCACTTTCCTATTAAAAGTAGTAGAGTGTTGTAAAAACCCTTGTTACCTTGCAAATTTGTCATTTATGGAGGGATAATATTCAACTGCTTTAAACAAATTCATTACTTTGGATTCGTTGGAATTTTTAATTGGCGCAAGTGTAAAGCAATAAATATTATATTAATATTAAAACTACAATTTCTAAAAAAATTATGAATTTTATTTTATATTAGTTTAGTTCAAAACTGATGTACCATTTCTTGCAGTATTATTTATCACTAAATTAATATAAAAGAAAAAATTGCCACTTACAATAAAAAATTATTCTTAAAGCATGCCCAAGAATGCCTGAAGAAAACTCAGGTTACAACCCTATTTTAATAAGGCAAGGCACTTGTGAAGCCTGCAAGCAACTTGCCCTAAAATCTCCCTTTTGATTTTGGACTGTTGTTTTTTCATGTATTTTTTTGCCTGGATGGGAAGTTGGGTATTGGAAATCCAACTTTTTCAGAAAATTATAAGTCATCACTCTGCTCAAGAATGAATGCTGCCTTACCCTAAGGTCAGTTTTGACATTAAATAATCCTCAAAATAGTTAAATGAAAAATTTGTGAAAAATATGAAGTTGAAATGTTGAAAATCATCAATTATCATAGGCTACACTCTGAATAATTTCACTACTCACATATCACAGTATTATAGCACATGATGAAAAAAATTATACAATTTCAAATTTTTTTATAGAAAAGAATTCATTTTTGGGGGAAAAAAAATTTAATGTTTTGTCAATGTGGAAACTGACCCTAGGCTATATTATATAAAAAAGGCTGCTTATAGAGGAAATAATGGAATCATGCTGAACTCCTCTGCAACTGGCTTGATTCTGGATCTTATTTATGTGATAAATGTGTTTTTTTCCTGCAGCCAAAAATGGCAGCTGATTCCAATTCTTCAGCTACTTTGACCTTTTTCCAACTGCAAATTTTATTTATTTTAATTTAATTTAAAATTATATCTTAATATTTTTATTTAAAAAATTGGCCAGCTGCAAACTTTCAATTGACATTCAAATGATGCTTACAAGGCACATGGTATTGTAAAAACAAGCATCACTTTATTGGCAGGATGGAAGGAAGTTGAAATGGGTTGTGAAATGTTTTCTGTCTAAGCAGAATTTTTATCCAATTGTGAAGATTTGAAAGAACTTGTTCAGGGGCTGCTGCTGCATTCAGGCTATCTGCACATCTAGATTTGCTTTGTCTATTAGTACTAGAGAGCCTTTTTTTTAATCATTCACCTGCTCCAATTATAACTGATGCTTACCTTTGTCTCCTTTGTCAAAGAAACTTTCTACCAAACTAGTCAGCCATCAGTTATAATGAGAGCAGGTGAATGATTAAAGGACCCAACTACCACTAGAAACATTTATCATACCTATAGTTTGGCCGTGTGATGCTGAAATATTTATTTAGTTATTTAAATTCAACAGTTTCAAACTTCATATTTCAGAATTCTTACAGTTAAAGAATAATAATAATAAATGATTTTTTTGTTGAATTTTCATAATACTAACCCCTCTGTTGGCACATTGGAAAGCCCATGAAGAGGATGAAGGTTTGAATCTCATGAATTTTGCCAAGAATTAAGTAGTAAAATTTTGTTCTATTTTTTGGTAAAGTTTTTTATGAACCTTTTCAGAGATCGTTATTGCTTTCTACGCTTCTTATCCTTTGGAATTATTTTTGTTATGTTCAGATTTTTTTGATGGAGTTCCAAATGGAAGCAAACTTGGATTTTTCTTTAAACATGTTGCCTTCAAGTTTTCGCCTCCATTGGGTTTTTGTACTCTTATTGGAAGCATTAGGGTTTTGGGTGTTCCTTTGGGGTCCTTTTCCTTGACATATTATTTTCTTTAGGTTGTTTTGGACGATGATGTTTTCCACATAGATGGGCTTCTTAAATTGGGGGAATATGCAATTGGCATTTAGGATTTTCATTCATTGTTTCGCACATCAGAAATTTTATTACCTTCTTCATTCTTTCTCCCCACTCTTGGATTTTCAACACCAACTAACCTCCTTTTATTTGACCCTCGTTTGCATATTTGGGAAACTCTTATGGCCAGGTTCTTTGGAATGTCTAGAGGCTCCTTTAGATTGTCAACAAACTTTTCTTCCCATCTCCAGAGGTGGGATAGGTCTTCCCATGCAAAGGTTATTGCCTCGACAACATACTTGCGAAATTAGGGGCTTGTTGCCCTAATCATCACATCTTGATTTTTGTGGGACATCTGCCCATTTTTATTGGGGGCTATAAAGGCCAACAATTTAGTTCCATTTCCATTCCAGGTTCACTTTAAGTGGGCTTATGACCTTTTAACTCCAGCTGCTAAAACTTCCATCCCACCATTTGAGTAATTATTAGAAAGAAAACAAATCATTTTCAGGAGAACATTTCAAAGAACATGCACAAACAATCATTTTCTAGCATCATCTCAAAGTTGTTTTCGAATTCTCATTGCACTTGGTTGAAATCTTGTGTATGCCCAAGCTCGAGTGCTTAGTTTTTTGCTTGCCTAATCATCTCATCTTTTAAGATGGCCTTTGACATTTTCTCTTCAACATTATACACCAGATTGGCCTCCCCCATCCCATGGCTTGTGGTCCTTCTCAATGCATATGTGGTTAAACCATAGATCCAATAAAAATACACTTACTTCATTCCACTTATGGGGGAGAACGCATGATCACACATGATGCAGTTTGCAACTCGTTCACCTCCATTGTTAAGGATGTTGGGTTCCATGTTTTGCACAAGTGAACACACATTCTTTCGACACCATCTTTCCAATCATCATAGCAACAAATGGATATTGTGCTTATAACATATGGTAACTTTGGTAGACATAGTCATTGTTGACTCGATTCATGCATATTTTGTTTCATGATCGTTTTTTTTCCAGAAATGGTTACAATGATTGCTACTTAAGCAAAGGTTGTGTCATATCACAACTGACACCCTAAGGATGACTTCATGCCTTTAGCAATATAAATATTTGGATGTTTACACCAGTAGGCAAATGATTTTCTTCATTGATGTGCCAACATGGTATGGTCAACAAAGAGCTTTGGCAATCCTCTTCTTTCAATTACATTCATTTTATAGGCAAAAGGTGTCAATGGATCTTCAAAAAAATTAAACTGCCACTATCTTGCATCGAGCAATTATGACAACAAAAGAACCTTTTCTAGGCCTTGGTGTCCTTCTAGGTTTTTCACCTATCTCCTTGCAAAACTTGTTTCATGCTATGGGTGATGGGTTTAAGTCCTATTTTCTTGTTTTCTTTTCAAAAGCCTCCCCATTGTGTATTCTACATTTTCGGGTGTGATCTTTCATTTGAACTTTGGTCCTTTCTTTTTTCTTCTCTTGTTCCCTTGTCGAGCATTTTTCATTTATTTATTTGTTTATGAATTAATTTGTTGGACATCCATCATAGGTTATTTTTTTACCTGGGTTACTTTTGAGCAAAATGGAAACTCTTCAAATGCCCAATATTTATGTGAAAGGAGGTTGGCATTGTGAAATCTACCACAACCAAATTGGCATTTAAGAAAACCAAAAGAGCATACAACAAATCTAATGGTACCAAAAAGTCAATGTGCATTTTACCCAACTACAACTGAAATTTGGAATGATTAATTTTTCACTCCCAATGTGTTCCCCAACATGTTTCCAATAGCTCCTCATTTTACGCCCATGTCTTTTGCCCTAAATTTTACTCTTGTAACCTATATAAGCATGCCAAAGGGAGAGATCACAACATATCTATTTTGGGATTGTTCAAAGCTTGATATTAAAATTAATTAATTAATTTTGGTGATTGGCCAATCAAAGATGCCCATCACAAAAGAATTTTTCCAAGTCCCCGCAACTAATTAATCTGAGTCACAATGTACTACCATCACAATGTGATTGTGTTTATTGCATTTCAAACTTGAAGCACATAAGAAAAACATATCAAAGTAGTGCTCCAATTGCAAAACACAAACCTGTGAATAATGTGGGATTACTTTTCTTTAAACAAAAAATAATAAAGTGCTATAGAAAAAAGAATAAAAGTAAAATGAAAGATATTTTCTTTCTCGTATTAATTAATACCCTTTAAAGTAGAACTTGAAAACCCATAACCATCAAAATTGAAAATCTTTCATTGGAGGAAAAGACATGCCATGTTACAAGTTCGCTTCAAAAAGGTAATGGCAAGCCTAAAGGACCAAGAAAATGTGACGAATGAAAAATGAACATTAAATGCATTTTGGATAATAATGTTTCATGATTTTAACAAACTTCATGCCAAGCCCACCCATTTGAGGTGGGTTTGGTGCAAAGTCCATTCAACCATGAGCCCAAAAAACATTGTTGGTTGGATTTCTTTTCATACTTTGAAAGAAAAATAAATGAATTGTTCTCAATAGTTTTTTAATATATGGGCCAACCACCACATGTACCTTGAATGCAAGCACAAAATCACCCATATATGTTGCTCTTCCTCTTTTATCCAAGGATAAAATATTTACCTTTGGTACATGAAGGTTATCCTTGTCCATTTCAATAAGACGTTTAATGATACAAATTGGGAGAAAAGGCATTCTTTCACCACCTTTAAAGGAACTATGTTCCTTTTTTACCAAGGTAATTTCAATATGGTCTTTATGTTAACAATATTCTTTATTGCCATTCCTTGTTAGATGTTATGTTAATGCAAGTTTTTCAATGTGCAAGTTTCTAATGGGCATTGAAATCTTGGCAATGCGAAGAAATAAAGCCATGCAATTGACATGATACTTGTTGATTGCCTTAATTGCAACCTTGTTATCAGTTGCCTAGATGCCCACAACATTCCAGAATGGAATTTTTTCAAGCCTAAATACTAGAATTACACATTTGGCCTTATTGATTCCTTCCTTAAAGACAATGGATGCATAGTCTTCATTCAAGGAATATATGCAAATTATGTGGGGCAAGTGAGAGCTTGTGCCAAAGGAAGTTTTGGTTTTGAATTGAAAAATAAATATTATTGCATTAATTTCATTCCATTGCACACCAAAATTAGAAAAGTGAAAAAAAATTAACCTCCAAATGAATCATGACATGTTTCATTTTGCTTTATATTGTTCAAGTTATATTTGAATTTAATTAGTTGCTTGACTTTTGCAGAGCTTGGTGTTCAATGTTTTTGTTTATGCCAAATAAACATCAAAACATTACTTAACTTTTGTAGAGCTTGGTGTTCAATTTTTTTGTTTATGCCAAACAAACATCAAAATGTTACTTGACTTTTGCAAAGCTTGGTGTTCAATGTTTTTGTCTATGCCAAACAAGCATCAAAGTTCAAGTTTTTTGATACAAGCAAGCAAATTGGTTTGGTTTGGGACCCATACAAAATTGACATGTTCTACAATAACCTTAAGGATGATATGCTTCCAAAGCAATCTTCATTGCACACATGGCAAAGAACACAAAATCATAGTCTTACTTTCATGTGTAAATCATTGTAAATAATTGCTCACCATCTAACTCACATGTTCTTGACCTTATTATGGGCACGGGTATGATTATTGACTTTACATCATAACCTTAGTTCATAACCACATACATGCATTAACATATCATTATATATATTTTTAATTTATTTTCTTATTTTCTTGTTTAAAAAAAAAAGGTTTTA
>Ga0209208_10008238_pt1 | contig 13936 bp, 12 predicted proteins | sample S1TSphfallax_3_FD_187694 | JGI IMG/M metagenome (GOLD analysis project Ga0209208, IMG submission 187694) | Host-associated microbial communities from peat moss isolated from Minnesota, USA - S1T2_Fd - Sphagnum fallax MG (SPAdes) (version 2) | ecosystem: Host-associated > Plants > Peat moss >...
CTATGGAGCAACCTTCTCACCATGTATATCAAGTGCAGGAGTGTTGTCAATGCACACCGAGTGTTTGACAACATATTCACACAGGATGTGGTTTCATGGACAAACATGATTTTCAGATATGCTCTGCAGGGGTATGTTGAACAGGCCACCTACTTATTTGGGCTAATGCAACAAGAGGGTTTGAAACGTGACAAGTAGACATTCAGTAGCATCCTCCATGCAATTGGAAACCCAGGAACAACTCTGAAACAGGGCAAGAAGGTGCACTGGCTTATCATAGAAGCTGGATTTGAGTCAAATAGCCATGTGGGGGCTGCACTAATTTATACAAAGTTTGGCAGGTAGTCATAGGGTGTTTGACAGAATGGTGACATGAGACTTGGTGTCATGGACTCACATGATCTAAGGATATGCTAAGCAGGCATTTAAACTCCTTAACCAAATGCTTGAGGATGATTTGAAGTCCAACAAGGCCATATTTATCAGCATTCTCACTGCGTGTAAGTCTAGCACCACTAGAACAGGATAAGCACATCCATCATCAGACTATAGGTGACGGCTTAGAGACAGATATCCAGGTAGGAACTGCAATCATCAGTGGTAGTATGGTAGATGCACACCAAATTTTGGACAAACTACCTGAACAAGATGTAGTCTATTGGACAGCCATCATCAGCAGGAGTGCAACAAGCAGGTTTTTGAGCTGTTTCAGCAAATGCAAAAAAGTGTAGAGCATGACATGGTCATGTTTATGAGTCCTGCATGCTTGTGCATGCCTACAGTTCTAAAAGAGGGGACACTGATCCATGCTCTTGTTTTCAGGGCCACATTTGAATCAGAGACTTCTTTAGGAAATGCCTTAGTGAGTATGTACTCAAGGTGTGGAAGTGTTGAACATGCCCGCAATGTGTTTGACAAACTGCCAAGAAGAGATGTGTTCTTCTGTACAGCAATGATTTGTACTTGTTCCCAGCATGGCCTTAATAAGGGGGCAATTCAATAACTTTTGGCAGATGGAATAAGAAGGCATGAAGCCTGACAAGGTCTTCTTCAAGAATGTCCTCAATGCTGGTGTAAAACTAGCAGTGCTGGATAAAGGCAAGCAGGTTCATGCCTGCATTGTGAAAGCAGCATTGGAAAGACTTGTGTTTGTTGGAAATGCCTTTGTTGACATGTACTCAAAAGTCCCAAAGTCTGCAAGATGTGCATCAAGCATTTGAGAACATTTCTATCTGTGATTTAGTCTCCTGCTCTAAGGTGATCTTAGCATATGCCCACCACAATCATGGTCAGGAGGCTCTTCAGCTGTTTGAACAAATGCAACAGGAGGGAGTGAAGCCAGACCTGATCACTCTGATGGGTGTTCTATCAGGCCTGCAGTAACATGGGACTTGTTAAGGAAGTCCAGCATTTCTTTCCATCCATGAGCAAAGATCATGCCATAACCTCCACAGCCAATCTGAGGTATTATTGCCAATCTTGTGTAGATGAATGTCCAATCTTGTGATTTGCTCTGGAAGATATAACTAATCAGGTCAAGATTTGTTGCCAAATGACAAACATACTATGAGAAGCATACTGTGTATCTCTTTTCACAGTGCATGTCTCATTTGCAACTAACATCCTGCAACAAACTCCTGGCAACTGTTGCTAACTGCAGTTGCTGCACTGATGATGAAGATATGAACCTCCACAAAAACCTTGGCAATTGCTCTTGCTCCTCACAATCCATTGCACAAGAAGAGGATCCAAAGTAGACCCAAATTAAAATCTCTCCAAGCACCTGAATTGGACAATGCCCATCCAACAGCCAAAGAATCTAGTTCCTGCTCATGCAGGTAAAAATTCTGGGCAGATTTCTGTCAAGCATTCAGCACCAAAGAGCGAGCATTACCTGCTGGTGATATGGTAGCTGGAGATGGCAAGAAAGTAAGGCAACCTGCATAGGCAACAACAAATTTTCCACTGGCAAAGGTTTCCTGCCAAAGCAGTTCCAAGGAGCAACTGACAAACTTGGGGAAAAAAAGACACCAAGGTAGCAAGCACCCCTAACAACATCCAAAATTCATGAACCATCAAGAAACACAATATAGAGAAGCAAACAAGCCATCTGCCTTGCTGGCAGTTAAATTCTACAGCAGTGCATTACAGAACAATAGTTGCAGCAAAAGTGAGAGGAGAGTTGCTGTTATCAAATGCATAGATCAACACTAGGTTTTGGTGCTTACATGACACAAGCATAAAAGCACTTGTGCACACTTGTTCTTATTCAAGAGACTGCACCAGATGCAGCATGGACAAACCAAAGAATCAGAAATAAAAAGGAATTGCTGGAATGCAGAGGTCGTCATAAGATTGTGCAGACCAATGAACTCTGCTTGATTATTCTCCCACAAAACTGACCATTTTTTTTAGTTAGCAATGCAGACATGGCTTGGCACTTTAAACCTCGCCTCAAAGCCAAGAAAGGGGGTCTCACAGATGTTCCAGCAAAAATGGCAAGTTACATGCAGAAGCTGCACTTTCATTCACTGTTAAACGTTGAGAAGCCTGGAAGATATTCCAGGTATAAAAAACTGCTACATCTTTGTGCTATCACCGTTTGTGCTCCAAGCTAGACCCATCTCAAATAAACCCTTGAATTAAGTTGCCTTCTGCAACTTCCCAACTCCAGAGCTGACCAGCTGGAAGCCAACTCCCGATCTGACAGACTAACTCACACTCTCACTAGTCAAATAGGCTGAAACCCATATCCTGCAAGACCAACAGATGCATTATAGCATTAGAAACACAATTACACATCATGACTGCTGCTGCTCCACAGACACAATACACAGAACAGTTGCAAAACACTAGAACAGAATGAACTAATCCTGCTACATAAAACATAAAAAAACACTTACATCATCAGACTCTTCTTTAGGCTCTTCTTCCTTCTCCTCTTTCTTCTCTTCAGCAGCTGCAGCAGCAGGTGCACCTCCACCGCCACCAGAAGACACCACAACACCCCCGCCGCCGCCTGAAGGAACTGATGCAAACTTCTCCTTTCCAGATGCTATAACTTCCAAGATATCCTTGCCCTTCAATTCTCCCAATAAGAAGGATATTCTGTCATCGTCAGCCTCAGCACCGACTGCACAACACCACAACAACACAGGAGGATTCTTTGGCTCTCAGTTATTCCCTAAAAGAGCCAGACACATGCCTGCCTTTTCTAGACTGCCAAGCTGATGAAAACCTAAATATCTAAAGCATTAAGATGAAGCAAGTAATCACATGCCGGAGACAAGAAGGACAGACTGCCGTCAACGGAGAAATGTTGCATGAGTGAACCGCTAACTATACTTATCTCCACAACATAACGGGATCCGTTACACATGTCAACCAAAAACACATGAAACAGATCATGCATTTGACAGTGCAAAAGCCTAAGAACTTGCCATTGTGCTGAACCTGTGAATAGACAAAGTCAAAAAAATGGCAAAACGACGACCAATTTTTTCGAGCTTACCGAGCAAAGATACACACACTCTTGCTTGTTCTCTGAAGACAGGAAAACCACAGCCAAAACAAACCCAAAAAAAAAGAAAAGCAGCAAGCAAAGTGTGAGAACGACAAACCTGAGCCGAGAATGTGCTTCAGGTCCTTGGCGGAGGGAGATTCGTTGCCTCCCAAGAGAGCCAGCAAGTAAGCAGCCACAACCTTCATTGTGAGGGATTTAGTAAAAAGCACAAACCAGAGATTGAAGCGACAAAGATTGATTGTCGACGAGGAAGAAATTCGTCAACACGCAGCAGCGGCGAGCGGCAGCGAGCGCGAGAGAAAAGAAACGCCGAGTGCCAAACCCTAGTATATACACGCCCGATTCTTGTAGCCTCCGATGGTGAAACCCTAATATCGACGGTTCAGGTTGCGTACCCATTACCATCGGACGGCCAGAAAGCATCTGCAATCCTCGAACCCTAATTGCATTGCTCAACAAAGACACGAAGAAAACAAGAAGTCAGTAGGGTGACTACGCCTATGACCGAACAGAGTTCGAACTCCACACACATAGCTTGGTTTCCTATAGTGCCATTTTCCTTGAACTACAATTCACATTTTGTGTAATGGGTTTCAAAATCTATGGTCACAAGCATTGCATTTGTGTGCATCAAGATGACACAACCCTAAACCTAACATCAAACATTTTTAAAAATAAAACCAAACATTTTGAATATTATATTTTTTAACCCATGACCCAACACCTTGTAAATAACCTTGGTTAAAATCTCTTAAATTGTCAAAGAGCATTTTCTCTCACCTAGGGTATCCGGTCAAAAGGCTTGATGAAAAGTGTGTGATCATTTGGTCATGGGCTCTTCTTCGAACTATTTAGATGTTCGGTGATGGGAATGTGTTTGCTAATAGGTGTAGTTTCCATAGTATTCCTTGCAATGGAATTTCGATCTCACATTTGCTTTGGTTACTTTCAATGTGCTTTACACATGAGGAGTTTTCATTAGGTGTGTTCACATGAAGTCTTCTACTATGATGCAAAACATGGGTGAGTTGAAGATTCTTAAATTGTGGAGATGTTGTTTTTTCTTTGGGGATTCAATAATTTGACAAATAAATTCATAGAGTCTATTGGGTGATCCCTAGTTGCGCATCCTTAAAGCTTTTTTGCACATATTAACGATTTTGTAATCGACTAGTTTTTCATGTGTTGGCATTTACAAATGTGGATATAAATTGTTTTTTCTTATTGTTGAATGTTTTTCTATGGAGCATGATTTCTTTGTTGTAGTTTTAAAGTTGAGCGAAAAGTAGCAAGCTTCCATTAAGGACGCTAATATATGTAGTGCTCAACTATTTGTTTGGGATTGCATAAAGATCTATGTAGTACAAAAGTGGAATTTTTTGTTGGGTTTTCACATTGTTGTGAAGTTGGATCAAGTCATTTTAATTTGCAATGTGACTTGTCATGAAATTACAATTTCAAACTTTTTTGTAGATAGTAAACTAATTTGTGTGACTTTGTACAAGCTCAAATATAAGAATGCTAAAAATTAGTTTGTAGTTTCAAACATTTGAATTGTTTTGTGTAGACCATGCCACAGATCAATTTAGAAGCCTATGCAAATTCACTTGAAATCATTGTTAGTAGTCAAGATTTTGCAAACAACAATTTTCAAGACCTCATTTATTAGCTATGCACTTGGAGGTAAAGATTAGAGACGTAGAGAAATTGTGATGTACCAAAAACAAGCCAAGGTTTGATATCCCTACATTCTAAGGTCATGTCAAATCCATCATAGAAACATATCGGGTAGAATTGAAGGATCCTCTTGAACTTTGCCATACTAACCACCATGTGTTTCCAATTTCATATGTTGAAAATTTATCATTTTCATGGATGCCTTTTAAATGGCATAGGCATTATGGGATGAGTTGTTTGTTAAAGTAAAGTATTTATATTTAGTTATAGAAAAACCCAATTGGTAAATAATTTTAGTATTGAGCACTCATGTCACCAATTACATGTATTCCTTTCATAGGGTTGGTTGCCATAATCACTATGCATGCATAATCTACCAAATATCAAATTTTTACTAATAAACTATTTATGGCATGCTTTGTGAAAATTGTGTACAATTTCAATAGCAAATAACCGTATATTAAGAAATTAGAAAATTTTACAAATTAAAATTTCCAATGACAATGATACATCAAAATTGGTTGAACATGAACACATTTATGTTCCATAAATCTTCATTTTGGATGATAATTCTAGGAAATTATTCTAAACTATAACCGTATCATTTTTGTTTTTTTCATATTATCACATGTGAAAATTGAGTGTTTTTAATCTCACAAGACATATTTGAATTTAATTTAAATCATATCACATTGAAGAAAATGCAAAAATTTCTTGCAAGAACATCATGTAAAAAAATCAACATGTGAAGTGCAAATGAATATCACACAACACACAATTTGCACAAAACATTTCATGAAAATTTTGATAATATGATTTCACAAATTGTCAAAACATGGTGTATAGACAAAACCACAAAATTATCATGATGAATTGATTTTGTCATGTCATGATAATTTTGCATTCTTCTTTATTCCCAATGTTTTGACAAAAAATGAAAATATTTGATCTAATTCATCATGATATTATCAAAAAAACAAAAAATATATCATTTACATAATTAGATATGATTAGAACCTAATGACACAAATTGTAGCATGACATTATTTTTGAAATTGCAAATTGTCACATTTTTCTTGGAGTATTGATTACCATTAAAAACTTAAATATGCAAGTTGAACATTGATCATACCTTCCTCACAAATTGTAAATAAATAAATTAGTGAATTGAAGTTCTATATTAATGGAAGTGGAATTTTTTTCATGGAAAATCTATATGATCATGATTTTTTTTTTGATGTTGTAGGATTCAAGGAACAAATGAATATGCAATGAAAAGTTCATGCAATTTTTTTTCGCACTTTGAAATGTTTTCCTTGCAATTTTTAATGGTTTGCAACATCATCTTTGGTGTGTGTACAAGTCACCTCCCACATAATTAAAAACCTCAAACATTATTTGCTAAAGTTGTTTTCACACATGGTGTTAACACCTTTTGTGTTAGGTTGCCTAACACTCAACTACATATTTCTAAAATGGTACAACATAACATTTCAGAAACCTAAAACTATCATGATGTTTAATAGCACTATGGATTGGATTGACAAATTAATGCCATTCTTACCTATATTAAAAAAGTTATCCTATATGTAACCTTGATGATTGCTATATGGAATCATCAATTATTGTGGTGGTGCATGGTTGTTTCTATTTTTTTCAACATTCCCTAAAGACTTGAATCCATTCTTGAAAGTTGAACTTTAGTAGAACCATCACTTAACAAGCTTAAAGCTCTACTTGTTACTTCTCTTCCATGAAACAAAATAGCACAAAAAAAATTTATGGTTAAAAGATTTATGACAAGCTTAAAAGAAGTTTAATTCAAATACACCTTTGATTGGAAGAATATCAATGATGTAGTAGGTTTCATAATTCAAAATGTGGTTGATTCTTGTCTTTTGTTTGATTCGATCAAGTCCATGAAAACATAACACACTTGTAATAGCAAATTTTTGCACTATAACAAAAATATTCTTGTTACAAACCAAATTAAAACTTTCATTAATTGTGACAAATTCTATTATTTTGAGACTTGGAGAATTCTTTATTTGTTTGAAAATATCTTCAAAATGTCATTATTGTTCAAATGTATGAAATAATGATTCAAACGCATTTTCAATCAAATTACTTGATTTGTTGTTAAATGTTTTTTTTTATAGATGTGTAGATGTTGCAAAAATCTTTAAGGATGAAATTTATTTATTTTCATTTGGACAAAGTGTGAAAAATATAATAATGTTCAAAATTGGGTATTTTTGTATGCGACAAAAGATGATGTGAGATAATGTTGTGAATGTATCCCATAGCCTTTGTCAACAAGTTCAACTTTGGAAATTATATAAGTAGGTGAAAAAATATTGGTCCACACACAATATATGCATTAAATATATTGAAAGTGCAAATATTACTTGTGATAACCCAATAAAAAAGGCTTGCCACCAAAAAATAAATAAGATCTTACTTACATACTTACTTAGGCCTACCTATGCCTACCTACCTACTTACCTATCTACTTATGCCTACTTATGTTTACCTACCTAGCTAACTACCATTCCTACAAACCTACCAAATGGCTAGATTAAATTGAAACTAATATATAATGTATTTAATGGCATTTATGACTAGGACAAAAATATGACTAATGGATAAGCAACATGTCCATATTCATTACATAATCATGTAGTCATGAATGGCATTTACAACTACAAACCCAATCATGGGTGTAGTCATATTTGCCATGTTTTGGCATGGTGGGACAAAAAGGTTGCCACCCATTTATCCCAATAGCAATTTCAATACTATTCACCAAGCTACTAGTGGGGATCCATTATTGTAGTTTTTGGGGAAAGTTTTAAGTGAAAAGATGTAGAGGTGACATGCCCATACCCATACATGCCATTGTTGAATATAATTGAAAAATGTGTTTGATTATTGTGGTTTGTTCCCACTACTTTCTTCTTTTCTCCATTTTTGAAGGTTGGTTTCATGCGTGTTTTTTTTCTTTTGTCTCATTTTTCTTATTCCACTAATACATTGTTAGATCTAGAATTTCAATATCCTTGGCATCATATTTCAAATCTATCAAACTTGGTTTATGTCAATTGACTTGTAACCTGATGATACTTTGGTTTTGAGGAGGTGTTGATGCAATGTTGAGAAATAACCATAATGAGGTGGCTATTCAATTGGCAGCCAATGATGAGGTTTTTGCCCCCGTCTTAGCATGTGAATATGATTGAGATTAGGGTTATGGGTTTTTTGAGAAAGACATTGATCCATAATTATTTATAGTAGCTATACAAAGGTTTTAGCCATGTTTCACAAGAGTTAATTAATAGGTATTGTTTGTAGGTTATTTTGTGTAATAGTTGTGCAAGAAAGTTAACAAAACAATGGTGAAGCATCATCATTATTCCTTTCCTCACTAAAAAATGCTAAGGAAAATAATGCAATGTTAGAAAAAAATATTTCCTATGCAAGAGTCAGCCAATGTTAGTTTGGAGAAAACATTTCCTTCTTCAAGTACCAATGATACATAAAAGTAAATAGATAATCATGTATTCAAGGAAGGAAGGGAAGTTATAATTTCCAATGGTATTTTCTTAGCTTATAAAAAACATGCATATGCATTTGCACCAAATAAGATGAAGATCACTTTGAAGATTAAATAGAACTATGTGTACACCTTTAAAGAAATGTGTTGTTATTGCTAGGTACATGTTTCCAATAGCAACTAGATGGGGGATGGATAACAAAAATATGAGTTTTAAAATAACCAAAAGTAGTTTTGAAGTTATTTCTCTTGTTGCTGCAACAACAAATTCCTTTGTGATAAGTGTAGAAGATTAAACTTCCCATTAGATTTACATTTACCTTTTGCTTTGATGTTAATGTTTTTTTTGTTTCCTTTGAACTTCTTCTCCTCCTCCTTTCTCCCATGTGTGTTATTTTGTATTTTTGGGTGGTTTTTTCTAGTTTCTTCCTTCATTTTGTTGTGAGCATTAGGTGATATCATGGTTGACTCTTCCCATTTTCTTAGGGATTTTGTGATCAAAATTGAGTATACAATGTTATTTTCTTACAATTAAAATTAACTTGCAATTAATAAATGAAGCTAATGGGCAATCAAGATGGTACTTGCTCTTAGTTGTTTCCCAATACATGTTGTATTTGAATAATACGTTTTTTGAAGTTTGTGCTTATAAAATTCTTGTCTTCTAGTTCAAGATGAAGTGAGTCTTCCTTTTTTGTATATTACAGCAATGTCTACTTCATACCACCTTCCTCATCGAGGTAATGCCCCTTTCCCAAGGACCATTTCATGTCTAATGTTGGCAACAAAAAATGATATATATTTCACTAGTCTTTGCATTACATATGCTACCCTTTCCTTGTTTTTGTTTATGTTGTTTAAGGTGATCTTTTTGTGTTCTAATGCCCAAGCTTGTTCAAGGAAGTCAAGTGGGTCAAAATTGTTTGCAAGAGAAGGATGGGCATAAGTACAAATGTTTGGAATCTAGTTTTAAGTACCCCTTTAGTTGAGATGGTGGACCTTTCTTTGGGAGACACACTTTTGTCATTATCTTATAATGTCATTTGGTTTTTTGCATTATAATTACTTAGTGTTGTTTGTAAAATGATTGTCAAAATTCTATTGTAAAGGTGATTCATTAACACTACCATCTAAGAAGATTTAATTCCCACATGTGTTATCTAATTTGTTGAATTTTTCTTCTATCAACCTTTACATTGCATCTTTGTATTGACTTTGAAAGAACAGTCTTGGAAAAGTGTTCATGTGAGTTGACAAGACATCACCCTAAAAGGTCTACCAAAAAATGTCATACTAATAATATCAATATCCATAATTTTTCAGTATCATCATCAAATATTAGAATCATATATTTCCAAAACCTTAAACCCTAAAAAATGCAATGACAATTTATTACATGACAGAAAATAAAAATAAAAATTCCAATAGCAAATGATTTAGAAAACGACTATAATGAGTATGATAACATTGATTATTGGATTGAAGACCTCCAATTAATTAAAGTAGATGATAATATCCTTCTTGACTCGAACATATGGTTAAGTGACCGACATTTAACATGTGTTATGCAAATATTGTATGTTGAAGGATATGAACAACATACATATGCAATCATTAAAAAATAGATACAACTATAAAAAAATGCCTCAATACATATTCATAAACAACAATCATTGGGTATTAGTAAAAATACAAATGTTAATCACTAATTTACATTGTATAATATTCGATTCACATATGCCAATGACGACAAAATTACTTAACAACATAATCAAATTATTATGCAAACTTATAAATGTGAACAACTTGTCATACACATATGCAAATGTAATGTAACAAATAAACAACTCATCATGTAATGTTTTCACAATAGCATATGCAACAGACATTGCATTTGGATTTGATCCCAAAAAATCTCAATATGTTTTGACACAAATGTGAACTCATTTACAAAACTTCATAAACAATCGATACATGTTTCCCTTTTCAAAATATGAACTAATATGACATATATATCCTTCTTTAAAAAAAATTCATCATCACTAATAGAGTGAAGTAGTGTGGAGCCTAAGTAAATAAGGTGAAATTCAAAAACATGAAAACCTACCCAAAAAAAAAAAAAACATTAGCATTCAAGGGTGGGGGGATTTCAATTTTTGTAGTGAATTGAGTTTCACCTTGTTTTTTTTTTCCCCTTTAATGCCTCCATTGTAGCTGCATATATTTTCATGACAAGCATTAAACAAGTGCAACAAATTAAATGTAGCACTGGGTTCGATGCACTTGAAGTACAATGTCCAACCAAAAAAAAAAATTGGATTTTTTTTACTGTACCTTCACAATGATTAATGTTGAAAATATATTTCTTACACAATAGGTTCAAAGAAAAAAACATGTGATGTATTGGTTAGAATCCTCCCTTCAACCGTGAGGTCCAAGGTTCAATCTTTTTTCTACTTATTTTTTTCGATAAACAAAATGGATGAAACATATAAATAATTAAAAAAGTTAGTTGCCTTTAAGAAATAACTTCCTCGTGCAAAAGAAGACTAAATGCTAGTCCCAAGCAAGTTCCATGGTGAAAAATACAACTTCTTCGAAGAGCAATGAATTTTCCTTGGGGAAGGACCCAAGTTCATTAGGAAGAAGTGTTCTTTCTCCTTGGGGGACATGTTTGTTCCCAAGGGAAAAAAACATTTACATTGTTCCTCGGGGCAACTTAAACTCCTCTCTGGAGACATGATTGTTCCTTGATGAAAAGCCAATTTCCCCAAGGAACAATGAACTTCCCCCGGGGAAAGGCCCAAGTTCCCTGAAAAAACATATGTTTTGAAACTTTTAGCAATCATAATAATCTCATATTTATTTTTATATAGGCTTGCGACCTATCATTGGAAAGCTCTTGAAGAGAATTACAACTTTGTAATTGAAAGCATGTCAATTACAATTCATATGAAAAAGTTATAATTTTACAAATGTTCAAACACATTTGCTTACTAGGGGAGCATTGTTGCTCCTTGGGGGAACATGATTTAGATTGCTCCTTAGGGGAATTGTTCTCCCTAAACCATGTTTAATGCTTGCCTATTTTCATTGCTCCTACTTGTAAAACTACTATAATTAGTGTTGAACTTTGTGCATTAAATGCTGATTTTCAGCATTTCATTCCCAAATTTAATAAAATTTTATTATTTTATGGATATCTTTGAAAGAAGGGTTTGGGGTGAAAGGAGGCCCAAAGACAGGGCGACTTTAAAAATAATTTTAGTATTTACACTTACATTTACACACTCCAAAACATTCACAAGGGTTGTGTAAAGTGTATTTGACAAATATTTATACTAGCCTTGTGTAAGTGTAAAAAAAAATAAAAATCGTTGCAACAAGATAAATGTAAATGTAAAAAAATTGGATTTGTAAGTTTAAATGATTTACACTTACACAAGATTTACATGACATATATATGGCTATTGACATTTACACGCACAACATTGGTTGTCACATAAGATTCCACATATACATTCATGGTAACCGGCACCATATATATGAATCAATACAAATTTCATCAAGTCATGTCACTAACTTAACAATGACTTTAACATTAAATGTGAATCTTGCTTTAGTAGCCATAAAAATCTCAAGAAAGGTTAGATTTGGAGTGGAAGACCTAATTTAAAGGTGCATTCACACTTCATGTTAAGTATTCTAGTATTAAGTCCCCTAACAACAAGCTACTCATTTATAACCTAAATCTATTTACCATGAAGAATTTATGTTAACATTCATTTAACATCAAATAATCACTCATTTAACATTGGGTGCCACCTAGATTTTCACTTAACATTGGCTTTAACATTAGGTGTGAATGCACCTTCAATATAATAAGATTGGGATAGTTAAAATATTTAGAAGCAATTTAAATGAAAATTTGGGCTTTAACCATGGTACATGAGTAAATGTTGGTTCACCCAAAAACCCACTTAAGTGAACCCACTTAAGCTGCGAAAAAGAAAATTTCCTAATCTGGTTTGTAACCGAATTTGTTGTGTGTGACAAATTTCTGGGTGCCCAAAATTGTAGAGCCCCAGTGAATTAGGGAAAAATTGTGGCTTCCTTTAGTTACGGTCAGCAGAAAAGCGTAGAAACAACGACATTGAATATACTGCCCGAGTGAAATTAGGGTAAATTGTGGCCTTCTGAAAATGAATAGGTATATTACTACCCAAGTAACAATTAGGGCAAATTGTGACCTTCTGAAATGAATTGGTATACTGCCCGAGTGAAATTAGGGCAAATTGTGGCATTTTGAAATGAACAGGTGTACTGCCTGAGTGAAATTAAGGCAAATTGTGGCATTCTGAAATGAATAGGTGTACTGCCCGAGTGAAATCAGGGTAAATTGTGGCGTTCTGAAATGAATATACTACCCGTGTGATAATTAGGGCAAATTGTGGCCTTCTAAAATGAATATACTGCCCGAGTGATAATTATGGCCAATTATGGTATCTATCTATGATGGAAGGTAGTTTGTTTGTTTTGTTTTGTACCGATGAGATCCACCCTTTTGGATGCTTCAGATCGTGTTCATGGTGTCTTTGAAAAGCTCTGAAGGAGGAGGGGTGCATGGGCTTGGTTTCATGGCATTTGGACTTGTGGTGCAAAAGTTCTTGAATATTGAATGATTTTTTCATTGAAAATTAAATTAACTTAAATTATAGTTGAAAATTTCGGAGGAATTGGAATGTGCCTTTGGTGTTGTTCAAAAGATCTTGATGAGTAGGATTTTAATGGAATTTATTTGGTAAGATTTGGATTCAGAATGTGGGAGATATCTTATATATTAATTCTTTTGTCTGTCCGTGACACGACAATTCTACTGCAAAAGCATTTTATGACAGAACCGGCCTTTGCATTTTCTATGGCAAAACCGACTTGCGGGTCATGGTGGCAGAGAGACACACGTCATTTTTTACGTTCGTTTGTGACGAAGTTCGGGTCCATCACAGAAGGCCGACCGGGCCTGGCCAGGCACCCCCCACGGTTGTGACGGAGCCCGACGTAAGAGAGTTGTGTGTGTTTGGCGAGGGAGGGCGGCGGTGGCGGGGGCGGAAGTCTCATGAGTGAGTAGTGTAAGTTGCTTGCTTTGCTCCAAAGGGCAAAGGTTGCTTGGAACTAGGAACGGT
>Ga0209208_10008239_pt1 | contig 13936 bp, 6 predicted proteins | sample S1TSphfallax_3_FD_187694 | JGI IMG/M metagenome (GOLD analysis project Ga0209208, IMG submission 187694) | Host-associated microbial communities from peat moss isolated from Minnesota, USA - S1T2_Fd - Sphagnum fallax MG (SPAdes) (version 2) | ecosystem: Host-associated > Plants > Peat moss >...
TTTTGGCAGTCAGTAACCAGTGTATTGTGTGGGTATCAGAAATGGCCCCCAAATCCCCCCCCCCCATTCGTTATCAGGATTGTTCTTCGATCTCATGACCACTGTTCTCAAGAAAAACAGAGAACTGATTCTGATATAAAACTGCCATAAAAAAGAAGAATAATGAAAGAACCACCCAGATACCCAAGGTTCTTTGCCAGTTTCTGTTTCATGAAAACAGAAGGCTCTTTGAGTTTTTGAAATAAGTGAAACCAAAGGTTCTTTCATTCCAAATTTCTTTCCCCCCCAATAAGACCAGAACCAAATAGTTCTTTGATTTTAAAATTTCGAAAAATCGAGAACCAAGGGTTGGTAAGAAAGTCAAGTAACCCACCTAACACTGGTCTTATCGCTCTACAGCACAAGGTTATTGTAGTGTAAAGTGTATTAGTAAACTCTATGGGGAAGATATCTTATGCATGAATTAGCATGCTGAGATTTTGTGAAGCTTGCCAATGTCGAAATGTGATGCTACTGCAGTTGTAAGCAAACCAAAGAGAGCGTAATTGTGGGGGTATATTAGGCAATTTTAAGGTTATGGAACTAATAAAACTTCACTGGGTTGCAGAGACAACCGTGGAGGTGCTACCCAGGTTATGCAAGATGAAGTATGACAGCGGTATCATTGAGGAGCTTCTATTTGTAGATTTGCCCAACGAGTATCGCTTGAGTTCAGGACAACTGGTGTTGGAGTATGGAAAAGCCATACAAGAGAGTGTTTTTGAGCAATTGCGTGTGGTGCGTGATGGCCAATTACGAATCATCTTTTCTGCTGATCTCAAAGTAAAATCATCTTTCCATTTTCCCCTGTTCAGCTTCATTTGCCATTTGGTGTTGATATTTGTTGATTAGATATTGTAATCATGGTCCAGTTTTATGCTCCTCCTCACCATGTATAATTTATACAGTTGAATGGATATTCCCTGTAGATAACAAAGTTATCCTTAAAAGTCATCCCCAGTTTGGCTCCCGTTTTAAACCTGCCCTCTTCACTGTTTCATGCCCAGTTTTCTGCCATCCTTAAAGTCGGCAAATGTCATGGGGATTGATGTCATAGGAGTATTTTGCTGTTGGGTGGATTGTGCCTGTAGATAATGTCATGGGAGTTTTGTGCACGGAGCCATGAGGAGCTTCTTCCACGAAGGTTGATAGTGCCACAGGTACACTGATGTAAATTTCTGCAAGACTTGAGCTGTTTCCTAAATTCCTCAGCAACCCCTGAAAACCATTCTCTCTACCCAATTTTCCAGAGATTACAAGACTCCTAAAACATTGGGTGTAAATGGGCGTGAATATGACATTATCAGGTGACAGCTTTGGCAGCCATTGCTCAGAAATATCAAACATCAGCTAATCAGACTGGGGGAGGCCTTTCTCTTCAAGAGATGCAAACCAATTGCAGTATGTAAGTAGTGTGTACTCAACCACATGCAACAACGTATGTGAAACACTGTTACAAAAATACGACACAAATTGAGTGTTGTCAGCTCAATAGGATGTACTAGTGCCTTATGAGCAGTTCACCGAGGAGGATGTAATGCATGAGGTCATACACAGAATCATGTGTGGATGTTTTTGAGAACTGTGATTGTATATCAGAATGGGTTCTTTTGATCTTTTGAGAACTGTGGTTATGAACCCTAACAACTGACCTCATAACTGGAGGGGGTTTGGGGGTGTAATTTCTAATGCCCACCCAACACTGGTTAGATGGGTAAACTCTTTTGAGCAACAAACAAACTCTTTTGTGCATTCATATCTGTAGTCTGTGTCAGTGGGTGTTTCTGTGTTAGAAATTTGATGGATCCACTGTGGTGGTGTTGTCATCTAACATTCAAGCTCTTATAAAAGTGTGAGGATGGTCTCTTGTTTTGCAGGTTTGTGACAAGTGCACGTCAGCTTGCAAGGAACTTGGAGGTGCCAACAGTGAACGATTTGGGCTACACCAAGCGCTATGTCCGGTGTCTACAGGTGCTGATAAATTATTATTTAGGATAATTGAAATATGCGTGTGTGTGCGTGCACTATAAATGATATTTATTTGAATGGCAAGTGCTGCTGTCATGATTTACTAACTTTTGATTCTGTGATGTTACAGTGAAACTGACTGTAATGCGTTTTTTTTTGTTTTTTGGGTGTGTTTGTTCTTTTTACAGATTTCAGAAGTGGTGAACAGTATGAAAGATCTGATAGACTTTAGCCGAGAGAACAGCATTGGCCCAATTGGTATGCCTCAATGCCACTGTAAAAAAATGGACATTTTTTTTGGTTGTTTAGGGATTAGGGTTTTAGGGTTTTAAGTGTTTTCTGGAGTGGACTCAATCTCTGTGCCTGTGTAGTGAATGGTCATCAGGTCTGGTTCTGTCCCGACCTTATCTATGAACTAACATGGAATCTGAAGGGCAGACAGCTTACATAGCTTTCCAAGACAAAGCTCCCAGCCCAGTACAGCCAGCTTGATCAGCAACCAAGCTCTGCAGCAGCAACAACAACAGGAGCAGCAGCAGCAGCAGCAACATGAGCATTTGGAGCTGCAGAGTCTAATTTCTGACACAGTTCCCAATAATTCCCTGACTAGTCTTCAACAACAACAACAACAACTACACACAGGGATCAGTGGCCACATGGGAAATAGCCTCAGCAGCCCGATCCATGAGCCGCCAGCAGGAGGAGTTTCAAATCCACTCACCTCATTTTTCCACAGGAGTTCACTAACATCATTACAGAATCCTTTACAAGCTGGCTCCCTGTTGCAAAACACTCACGAGACAAACTTCTCCAACAACTCTCTTGGAGTGGTGGGCCTTCATACCCAGCAGCAGCAGTACATTCACCAGAACTTGCAGCAGCAGCAACAACAGCAATCTTGTTCTGGAGTCGGAGGTCCTCGCTCTGCATCATGTCAAAACTCACCAACAAACTCACTTCCTTTTCAAAATTCACTAACCTCATTCTCAGGGGGAGCTGCTTTAGCTGGCTCTTTGTCAAATCGCAACCTGCTTGCAAGTACACTTCAGCAGCAAAATTCAGCTGGGGTAGTTGGGGGTGCTGTTGGCCTGCTGGAACAGCAGCAGCAACCATCTCTGCAACAATCTGGTCAGGGAAGCCAACAGCAACATCAGGAAACACAAAATGCAGTGCACCACCTTTTACAAGATATGATGATGAACCAACAGATGAACAGGGGAACTAGCACATTCCAACAAGGGCTAGGGGTGAGTGGCTTGGATGGGAACCTGCAGGGAGTTAACACGGTGGTGGGGTTCACAGGGACATCAATGAACTCATTCACAGGTGGTGGTGCAGGAGGAGGCGGAGGTGGAGGGGTGCATGGAAGTGCTACTCCAAACTTAGGACTGGGAAGCAATGGAGTTCTTAGTAACCAGCTAGCAGGGCTCAACAATAGTACTACTAATGTTGTGGGTTTGGCAGGGGCCTTAATTGGTGGAGTTCGAGGGAACACACCCCTTGCAGGCCTTGGAATGCATCATAGTCTTAGAAGCATAGGGAGTGGGCTTGGTGGCCTGGGAGGAAACACTGCTGGTTCAATCAACACTCTGAATGGGAGGCTAAATCTGGCTGGCATTCAGCAGCAAGGACAACAGCAACAGAATGTGCAGATGCAGCAAGACCCAAGTCACCACCAATCACATCATCATGAGCAGCTTGGGGTCACGGGTTTGCTTGGTGATCATGGTCTAGGTACAGCCAGTCATGGGTTTGGTGGAATTCAATTCAACTGGAAGACTCCTTGAGCATCAGCAGTTGGGATTTTTTTCTTTTTTTTCTTCTTTCTGTTTTGCTCTAGATCTGCAGCAGCATTTTTATAGCTTCCTGTTACGTTGACACATCACTCCCATGGTTTCTCGAATGAAGCTTCATTCACACTTGACCAGAATTTTAGCATCCTGTCATCACACAGTTAAAAAAAAAAAATCTTTCATGAGTACACACTTTGTAGAGTGGATTTGAACCAGAACAAGACCTGAGCTTCAATGTCCTTTTAGGATCAAGGTCCCTTCTTCTAAGGGGCTCTTTTGATCTTTGATGACTGCAAATGAGTGGCATTTGTGAAAATCATAGGAAGCAAAAAAGGTCATGAGACTTATGTCATGGCTGCTTTCCTTTCTAAAATTTGTAGTTTACTTTAAAAGTCTGTTTCTGGTTAGAAGTCCTTGAAGTGATGACTAGCCATCAGTGAGATATATTTTTTAGTTTCTCACAGAATTCAGGGAAAGCCATCTCTCCTGTGTAAGTAAGAACAAGCCCCACTGATAGAGATTTGATTTGTTGATGGGACAGTTCTGGTCAAGTGCTACCCCCCTGTATGTTTACAAGAATCTCAGCTTCAAAAGATTTAAGTTTCAATGAATGATGCCTTCTGTGGAGTGCACCCACTGTTTGATATTCAATGTTGTCTTGAGAAGAAAGATATATGAGGGATTTCAATCTTGTGGGTGGTGGCTCTGGAAAACAAACTGACACAAGCAAGGTGTAGTATCTGTCTTTAACCAGGTTGCTTCTTTGGGCTGACGGGTTTCCATCTGTGACTTCTTTGGACTAATGGGTTTCCATCTATGAGTAGTGCCGTGTTCTCATTGCTACTAGTGAAGAAGGTGAAGGTCTGACACTTTGTGATTGATTCTTGCCTGGTTGTGACTGCATCATTCTTGTTAGGCTATGACAGGCCACCATACAATCAGGAGATCAGATTTCTATACTTTGTAGCGATTTGACATTTGGCCTTTGGACTTATGAGTGTTGGTATCCCTTGTGTCTCTTGAAGGGGAAAGATCTGTAAACCATTTTCATTATTAAGATCATTCTCCTTCTTCTCTCTTGTCTTTCGATCCAAGTTGTCATGGTAGCAGAGCAGCTTCACACTGTGTCGATCATTCCTTGAAGAAGAAAGGAATGTCAAGAGGTCTAAAAACAAAAAATATTCACTATTGACAACATGTTGCAACTGGATAAAAGTCTTGATAGTTTGGTATAGATTTTAAATGCCTGATCCAATGTTTAATTATTTTGAATCTTAGCTTGACAACTGAGTTAAAAATGTCAACTTCAAACACAAGCAATTTGAAAACATGAACTTATTCTATTGAAAGGTTCAAAGGTACTTCTTACTTGATGTGGAGTACCAAAATAGAGATGAATTCTAAATTAGGAGTTTTGAAATACAAAGTTATAGCCTTTGATGAAATCTTTCCAATTCCATATTGCATGTTTCCATAAAAAATCATTTGAACTTTATTTCCATGGTTTTAATGATTGATAATCAAATTATCAATTTGATTCCCAACCCTTTTTTTAACCATAATTTTTAACTCCTAGCTCCAAATGGAGAATGTGAGCTCACTTTTGATATCTATGTTTTAAGAACTTTTCAATGGCATTTAACAAATCTTGATTTTCATAAGGTTTACCTTTGCACATTTGTCCCAAAGTGAAAGTCCATCTTGATAGTCTTGGGAGTGCTTCCTTTTCATTCCCCCAATTTATTAGGCTTCATTTTTTTGTTTTAGCTTGTTTGCATTATCTCTCTTCAACCCCTCAAGCTAGCTCATCTTCTTTTTGCCTTGCCCTAGTTTTAGTATCAAGACCAAAGGTAAAATTGTAACATGAAGTTAACGATATTTAATTATTAATTATTTTGTTGGCAAGATTACTTGCTTTTTATTGACCTTTTATATTAACCCACGGCCATGAAACAATTGTCACATTGTGTCATTGTTGGTAGGCTTTTTCAAAGAGGAAGCTTGAACAACAATAACACCTAAAAAAAAGGAAATTTCAACCTTCTTTATAAATAACAAATGAAAGAATTCAATAACAAAATGTTTGGATTCAATTATTTTCAAAAAAGAAGAAAAGGTTCACCCACATAAGGATCCAAGTTTGGAAAAAAAAGACAATGATTGAATGTTATTATTGTCACAAAAGAAAAATTGCTACATAATGCAAAATTAAAGTTCAAAATAAAGCTAAAAGGACTTTTCAAAAACTTATATTCAAAGATTTTGAACAAGCCATTACTAACTCCACACCATAGACAACATAAGAAAATCCATTTATTTTTAGTACATGAAATAAGAGATACTCAAATCCATGATACATGGTTCCTTGATTTAAGAACTAGTTGCCATTTGACCTCCAATATTGATTGGTTCACAAAATATCATACATTATTCAATGTGAAACCTATTTTCTTGTGTGATGATATAGGCAAAAACATTGTAACAATTTGAACCAATATGTGTCAAATGGTGGAGGTCAAGAATTGTTTTACATGTCATTGTATTCATTAAAAATTTATTATTTATGTGTCAATCCAAACAAAAGGAAGGTGTATTTCTTTTTACCATAATTTTTGTACAATCAAACTTTGCCCCAAATGGTGACTTGATCACCTTCAAGTGTGCACAAATTAACAATTTATACCATGTTTGCACATGAATCAATGTTAGTAGTCTCTCAATTGCACGGTTGTTACTTTATTCCAATCTTCAATAAACATTAAAATGGCATTATAGGCTTGCCATCTTAATGTCAATTCCATGAAAATTTTCATTACAAAAGAAATGGTGTTTATAAGGATGATATATCCCAACTTTGCAAATTTATTACTATGCAAAGGATGCATTATGGGTAAACAAAATAAAATATTATTTCCAAAAATCAATCAACCCACTTTTGATGATATTTTGAAGTTAGTACATTTGTATGTGTGTGGCCTTATGCAAATTCCTTCCCTTGACAAGCCAAATATTTCACCTTTTTCATAGATGATTTTCCTAATATTCTTATGTCTATCACAAGTGAAACATAAATCAAAAGTGTTGTTGAAATTTCAAGAATATAAATATTTGGTGGAAAAGCAAACATGAAAAATGATCAACATATTCCACATTGACACACACGTGGGGGGTTGGGGCGGGGGGGGAGGTGCGGTATTTTTCACTTAAATAAATATTCAAACTCAAGGTATTTTTCATCAATTTATCGTGCCTTACACCTTGGAGCAAAATGAGGTTGATAAATGGAAAAATCACATTGTTGAAGTTGCTTGAAGTATGTTACATGTTACCAAGTTGCCCACAACATTTTGGGTTGAAACCATTTCCACAACATGTTACATTCAAAATTGGGTTCCACTTTTAACAAACTTAAAACATCCTATGAATTATGGACACAACATAAACCCAAAATTGATCATTTATAAACTTTTTAATCTACACGTTATGTCCACATACCCATCAAAAAATGAAGCAAGTGAACTCTAAAGCAATTAAATGTGTCTCCTTGGACATGAAAAACAAGAAGGAATCAAAGGGTACAAGTTATATGATCGTCCTTTTCATAAGGTTATTTTTGGTCAAAATGTGATTTTTGATGAAAAATCCTTGCTCAAAGGGTGAAAACATGGTCAAAAGAACCAAGGGTGCCAAGAAAAAATCCTTTTCCAAGGACTACACATGACATGTGTCATTTTTGTGTTGGTTTATAATTTAAACATTGCATGTTAGATATAAATATGTTTTGACTTCAAATTGATTTTACATCATATATATCATGCATTCATGTGCTCTATCACATAAATATGAACAACTATTGCTAAGGCCACATTTTCAAAATCCATAATTTTCAAGGCCAAAAGCACGTTTGAACCAAATGTGTTAAAATCAATTTTTTTTTAAAAAAAAATTTCAAGCCCTTTTCCATTAATGTTAAAATCCTCTCCAAATTTTCAAAAGGTATGGTGCACATTTGGTAGAAAAAAATGATATTTGAAAAAAATAAGGATTGTCCATTTTCAAGGTTTGAATGCTTTGAACATACAAAAAAATTTATGATTTGTGTCAAGCTTTGAGCATATAAACTTTGAAATTAATGAAAAATATTCCCCAAAAATTTATGACAATCTAAAATATTATGCTTATTTTGTGATCTTTCAAACATACAAAAATTTAATTTTAAGGAATGTCCACTCACTTGGGTGGCTCCTTTGACTATGTTTTCACCCCAAAGATAATTTTAATTTCATTGAAATACTTTAATCAATGAAAAAACTTTTCAAGAAATCATGGAAGTTTATGTGGAGGAATAAGTACCACAAATAATTGCCTTTCCACCATTGATCCCAAATCAACCAAGCGCAAATCAAGTCCAAGATTTGGCACCTGAATCACAAGTGTAAATAGAAAGTTTTCTTTTGATTGATAGTTTCTCAATTCAACCCACTTCAAATGTATAATTGACCACAACTACATCTAGTACAACTCATGATTGTGCACATCAAAAGCAAACTCAACACATAACCCTTAAAAGGGTGTTTCAAAGAAAAAACAAAGGCCAACTTGCATTCAAGTTATGTAATCTTTTTGCTAAGTGCTTGTTGCCAAAGTCAATGACACCATAATTTTGGTTGATGCCTTGGTGAACTCATAGTCTCACAAGTGGCAAGAAACTTTAGATTTTGAATATTTGTCTCTTCTAGATAATAACACATGGTAACTAACATATTTATTCATGGGTATAATTCCCATCTCCTATAATTGGATACTTCACAAGAAGTTCAATGCTAATAAAACTTTCACACGACACAAAACTAGATTAGTGGCTCATGGATTTTTCCAACACTATGGAATTGATTATGAAAAGGCATTTTCAACAATGGTAAGGATCACATCATTATGATTTCAAAATACATTAGATGGACATTAAAATGACCTTCTTAAATGGAATATTCAATGAATAAATATACATGATTCAACCACCTAGATAGGAAGAATTGGGTGAATAATGCAAGGTGTGTCATCTTTTACACACCTTTTATGGACTTAAAAAAACTTCACAAATGGTATAAAAAATTCACCATGTGTATTTTAAAACTTGTGTGTATTAAAGTAAAATTGACCCCAATATTAATGTCAAGAAAGCCCATGAAATTTTTGTTTCCTTTGGGCTCCATGTATGTGACCCCATTTTAGTCTCTAATAATCTTGTTTTTCCCAAGACAATTGAAATTGAATTTTCTCAAGGTTTTGAAATGACCAACAATGGAGAACTCCAATATTGTTTGGGTATTCAAATTTTTTGCAACTATAATAAACATTTGATACATATCAACCAACACAAATATGTGTTAGAAAAACTTGCACAATTTAGGATGGTTGAGTGCAAACCCATATCCATCCCCATGCTTTTGGTAGAAAATTAACCCAAGCAATGTCAAATGTTGAAGATTCATGAACAAGTGGCTAAAGAAAATGCAATACATTCGTGAAAAGTTTTATCATTGTTCTATGAAAGAGTTAAATATTAATTTAACATTTTACAATACTATGAAAGGTCTTATACAATTTAGGAAATATTATTGTGAATCATTATATACTAAGGAAAATCAAAGTTAGTTTATTGCAAAAATATGATAACCTATTTTTAGCATGGGGCAATATTATTTAAAAACAAAGTAGTTTCATGATGCTTTTCAATCTAGGTTATTCCAACAACAAAAAATTTAAACATTCGAAAGCTAAATGTGCTAATTATTAATGTAATGGACTAGGTGATCACTTTGGAGCAGAAACAAATAATTATCATTTATTAATTGTCTTGCAAAGGACCAAGTGGCCACCTAATTCTAATCCAAACAATTAACCATTATTGGACCTTGCCCCCACAAGGACATGGACTATCACATTGGATCCAACTTACTTTTGGGAATTTTACCTTATTAGAACTAGTTTCACATTAGGTGAAATGGTTTCTTTGATGAAAGAGTTTAAATTGTTTGGATTGGAATAGATTGTTTTCGTGTTCGAAGTGTGGACACAATAGATAGATGCACAATATCTTATCTTTTGACAGGGCTAATGTGTTTTTGATGCCTTGTTAATTTTGTTGCAAAGGATTAACTTGCCACCTAACTTCAATTCAATCAATTGGCCTTTGTTAACTTCGTTGCAAAAACTAGGTGGCCACTTGATTCTAATCCAAACAATTGGCCTTTATTAATTTCGTTGCAAAACATCAATGTGCCACCTGATTATAGTCCAAACAATTGATTTTTATTAATTTTGTTGTAAAGGACCATGTGGCCATTCGAATAGAATTTAAGCCATTTTGGATAGTTGTTTGATATGTCAAAATTGTTTATGGTTATTTTTGGATGGTTCTAAAATCTAAAATTAATTAAAAACATGTTATAAACAATAACCTTCTAGAAATAGTGTAAGGTAAAGCCCTAAAATGGGGGCATTCTCAAAATAAAAGGCCTATGATGAGACAATAGCCAAGTGTAGCCTTGCATTTTGGGAATGTCCCTCACCCATGGGCTTTACTTATTGTAAAGCACAAGGCAAAATTTATCATGAACCAAACCTACAAAGATCACAAAGCATATGAATGAGAGGGATATTATGCCTATTTCTCAATAGTGGGAGGGAAATTATGTTTGGTTATAGGTGTAAGAACCTTCCCACAATTGACAAATAAGCATAATATCCCTCCCATTTCTAGGAAGGAAATTGATGGATATAAGGTGACCTTCAAATACATTACATATTTTCTCCAAGTGCTTTACGAGGCCAAAATAAGATAATGGAAAAGTGTTCTCTTACCAAAGAGGATAAACAAACATAACAATTTGTTGGGCATTTACTAAAGGGACAATGGCATAGAAGATATGGTTCTTAGTCAATTGGCCTAAAGTTGGTAAATGTACAAATAATGATAAGCATAATGTGCCAAGGCAATAAAAGAATATTATTTTGTGTACAACAAGTTTGGTATTTCAAAAACTTTAAACGAGTGTGACAAATAATTAGCGGTGTTATTAATCTTTTAGTTGTAACCAAGCAAGATGGGCCATCATTAAAATCAATGGATTTCTCAAAATTGTAACTAAATGTCTTTTTAGTTAAATTGGACTTGGCCAACCATAGTTCAATAGAAACAATTAAACAATTTATAACTAGATAGAATTTGCAAAAACATGGATAACATTGAACAAACTTTTGAAATTATGTTCACCAATTAAGACAATAGTCATTAAGAAAAGGATGTGGGTTACAATAATTCATTATCAATAAATTTCAAAAACATTAAAATTGGTCCCACCATCCAATAGTAGTGATTATTATAAAATTGCATTGAACACTTATTACTTTAAAGACAAGACAAGAGTAAAAACAAAATACACGATTCTAATATTTTTAGCATTCATCCATTCTTTCTTCACCCACATTTGTCATTCTTGCATTCCAATACCTATTTCTTATAAGGAATTTTTGTATGTTTTTATTTTTATTATCAAACTAAAATCCAAAATCTTGAAATTAGATAGAAAAACAAGGAACAAAGGTCACACCACCATTATAATCATAACAAGTTGGAGTCAAATGAAACCCAAAATAAATAACCAATATTAGAAGATGGAAAGATGTTGTCATCACTAACTTCATAGCATAACATCAACATTCTAGATTTCACAAAAATAATATTATTATTATTTTTTCTATAGATGGAAACAACAAAGTGAATTGGATTTTTTTTTTATGGAAGCAAGTATGGGTTTTGTTATTCTTATCTTTGATCACCATGCAATAACTTTAAAAGTTAAAAAATGTGCCAAAGAAATTCCTAATTTATCATTGAAATTTCATGATTATTATTTTTTAAATACCAAAATGAAATTTGAAAATACAATAATTATTTAACACCCAAGTGTTGAACCTAAAAAAATACTACAATATTCTTTCATGTTTAAGGCTTGCTTTAAAGGGTAAGCAATACTTCCAACATTGACATCCATTATACCTAATCATGGTTTCAAGATTCTCAATCTCCCTAAACAACTAAACTTTGCAACCTTAAAACACCTTGCTCAAAATTTATTTTTAAATTATTAATTCAAATTTCTCAATCATTTAAATCTCTCAATAGATTCAAACTTTATGGTTTTGATCACACCAAAAAAAAAACCTTTTAATAAAAAATTAAAATATTTAAAATCCTCAAAAATTAATTGTTAAAACAAAATGGCATCCTACAAAGCTTTTACTTCATTTTTATTTAGCCAAAAGCCTATCTATTATAACATATTGGATCCATCTTATCTAACCATGCTTCCCCGAGGTTAATTAAATCTACACAAAAACTTACACAACCTTCCCCTAAGATCTAAGATCAATCACATAAGCATTCTAATCCTATGAACATTGTAATTGCACAATCTCCCTCCCATTTTTGCTTTAGTTCTTTTTCAAAGTTTTGTGATGATCCATTCTCCAAGTCTCTTTTCCCAATTCTCAAGTTGCCTTCCTTTTTGAACTTTCCCTTCTTGCCTCCCCTAGATCCTCTATACATCCTCCCTTCTTCTCGTAGTTGTCTATACAATATGCACACCAAAGAAAAAAAAACTCCCTTTCTTGTTTCCTTTTTTCTTCTCTTGCTTTCGTACCTCCTCCATAGCCGCAAAATTGTCTCCACTTTGTGTTCGAAACAATGAGAAGAAACTTTCTTACTCCTTCACATGTTCATGATTTTTCTATTTTTAAAATTTTATTTTTTGTTGTCTACCTTGACTTGTAAAAAAGCACCAAAAGAACAAAAGAGGTCCAATACTCAATTTGATAATCAACAAGATTTAAGGAGTTAGCAAAATTGCCCGAACCCTAATAGTGTGCTCAAAACTAACTAAACAACTTGCCATCATTCTACCCCCATCATCTATACACAAAATGATTATCTACATTTAGCCCCTTATAAACCTAAAATGGCTAAACATTGATTGTCCCAAAAACAAACCTTCTAAAATAAAGGTCAAAAATTGTTACTTAATTAGCTCTTGGTCCTTCTAGCTAGTATATATCCTTTATCCTACCCTTTGTGTGATACCCTAATATAATTTTTTTAATATAAAAAAAACTCAAAAAAAATGCTTTAAATTCACACCCTTGATGATTCAAATTTTGTGGTGTTAAATCACACCAAAAAAAAACATTTAAAATAATAATAATAATAATAATAATAATAATAATAAATATGAGAAAAATAATTAGTTAAAAAAAAATCTCATTTTCCACAGCATCATTTTGTACAACTTCCAGCGTTCTGGCAAAATAGTAATTCCAATGGTTTTACTCTTCACCCAAAGCGTAAAAAAAGGAGTTCCGCGGTAACAAGTAATTTTGGAAGTATTACTACGGGCCCTACGATATAGGTACCTACTCGTTAGTTGTAGTAATAGTAGTAGGTATAGGTATAGGTATAGGTAGGTCTGGCTTTTTCAAAAGCGTAACCGGTCAATCGTACCAGTCAGCAGCGCAGGGAGGACCAGATTGACCAGTCCGAGGCAACTGGTGACCGACGCGCCAGGCGAGTCTGGCTTTCCAGTCCGTGGGTGACGCAACGGTGTCTGTGCACCACAACTAACTGACCAGTAGCAATAGCCCACTTTTTAATTTAATTTAAGCCTGGAGCAGCCAAAAGAGCTCAGAATTCTGACTAAAAGACCATGGAGCAAATCAAAAGGGCCAAAAAGACCCATAAAAGAATTCAGGAGCTGTGGAGGTTTTTTTTTTTTGCTGGAAAATTTTCCCACCATACTTACCAAAATAAATTTAAAATATTCTTTTGGGGAGAACTGTTTTTTTTTAACAAAAAATAATAATCGCCAAGAAAGAGGGAAATTTTTATTTAGAAACAAATTGTCATTACTTTTTTGAGTACCCTCAAATTTCAAAAGTATGTGACAACTTTATTTGCTTTTTGAAGAAAACTTTGGACAATTTTTAAAAAACACTTGTCATCAATTTATATGTTATAAAATCTACCTCGAAATGCTTGACTACTTCTGTACTTTAGAAATTTGACAAAAAGACTTTATTTA
>Ga0209208_10008241_pt1 | contig 13933 bp, 17 predicted proteins | sample S1TSphfallax_3_FD_187694 | JGI IMG/M metagenome (GOLD analysis project Ga0209208, IMG submission 187694) | Host-associated microbial communities from peat moss isolated from Minnesota, USA - S1T2_Fd - Sphagnum fallax MG (SPAdes) (version 2) | ecosystem: Host-associated > Plants > Peat moss >...
GGTAGTTAGCTTACAAGTCACAACTTGGATTTCATGAATGACAATGTGGAAAAGCAACCTCATCTTTTACAATACCCAAAATCATAACTACAAATAGCTCTACTAAAGCAAAATATTCGAACAATTAATGATACAAGAAGGTTTTGATGCAAGTTTAAACCACAACTAGGTGATTAGGTTACATAATATTAGTTGTTTCAAAGCCACTACTACATGGTTGCTTTGCATAGTAATCTTGAAAAGAGATGCTCCAAGATCAAGTTTGGCTTCATCAAAGAGAGTTGAGATCTCCACAAGTAATCAAAATTTGAACCAATGGTTTTTTCAAAATAGAAATGAACCTTTAGTAAGGGCAAGTGATCCTAGAAAATGTCCTCAACAAAAAGGTTCAACCAATACTAATGATACATGATGCATCAAATTCCTAATTTGGGAATTGACACTCAAATTTGTAAAATCAAACACATTGTAGCATGTGAACACTATAGCCTTCAAAACAAGTTATATAATCATCTCTAGTGGCTTGAATGAACACCCCAATGTATGGGCATTTCTTTTGCAGTTGATATTGTTTGCTTTAGAAATAAAAGATCACATATTGAATGTTTGTTGCTGAATCAATCCACCAAGGAGTAAACAACTATGGTAGGCAAGGATTTTACTCAAAATTGTTCTTTGCCTACTAACAAACAATACAAATTATACTTTCAATAGTACTTACAACGCATACAATTTTATAGTAGATTTATTGTTTCTTCATCGATTTCTACTATTTTTTTTACTCACAATTGAACATATCAAACATCTATAGTATAAAATGTAAAAATCCAAAATTAAAAACAAGAAAATATGTAGTTCACAACTCAACAAAACTTTAAACTACATATTGTGTCTCTATTCTATTCTTTAGTAGCTTTCTAAATTTGTGTGTGTAAAAATAGTAATCTCCCAATATTCATCAAATTATAAAACTACATCTTAAGTCTTTTCCCTCCAAAAATAATTTGAAAATCAAATTCATGAAATGTCTTAATCTTGCTAACTAATCAACCATCTTCATCTTGCGTTGTTGAATCTCTACCATTCATGTGGTAACATTACCCTCCCTCCACTCTAGATTTTGTCCTCAAAATCCTTTCTACAATAAAAAAATCTATTCTTCAAGTCATTTTGTCGACCATTTGTGGGTTGATTTACTCATTCTAAGTTGTTAATACTATTGTTTGCACCTCAATCTATGTTTCTATGGTATCCTCAATTGCTCTACTCATTTGAAGGACTAGAACCTTAAGCACTAGTTCTACTATACCTTTTTGTGTTTCCTCATATATATTCTCCACCACCTATTTTTTGTTTCCAACCAATTTCCCTTATTCAATAATGTCATTAGTTGTTAACTATGTCTCTTGTAAAATTTTTTAACTTGTTCTTCGACCTCTTTATTCTCAGGACCATGTCTTCCTCTTGTGAAATCCTATGGTTCATGTTCTTGTTGTTGACATGTTACTCTATTGTATTCAACCCCATTTGCCTCTTCTACTAGACTAAATGGCTCCAAACTATGTGGACTATTATGCATAAAATTTGGAAAATCTTTTTAAAAGTAGACAAATGTCTTCCATACATGTCTTCATCTTTCCTATGTGTAGCTAGATTCTTATACATTTTTTCTTTGAATTGCCTTTTTGTTACTTCTCACCACTCATCAAGTTTAGTATTGGAGTCTTCCATTTGTTGTTTGGTATGTAATATAAAATAATACTATACCAATTCATCATACTCCTCCAATCTATTGCTGACATACACATGATTTAAATCCTCTAGCAAATCATCCAACTATGTTTTAATTTTTAACATTTCCTTCTGTAGTGCTTCCAAAATTACCTTTTCCTTCTCCTCTTTTACCTTATGTCAAGGGAATTCCTCTCTTACAACCATAGACTTCATCTATAGAATCTATAAAGACATCTTTTCAATTGTGTTATTCCAAGTCTCATGCTCTTGCAACCAAAATTCCTTCTCCCATTCCAATCCCTCCTTATTTTTATAGTTTATCATTGCATTCTGGTATTATTGTTTTATTGCATTCCATGCCTCTTTGTTCTTTCTTGATTCTTAGCATTCCTTTTGTAGAGTTGTCCACTCAACCAACCTCCTCTTCAGCTTTTTATTCTCTATGGTTAGCTCTAGCATTTTAGTGTTCATTTTTTCCTCCATTTGTAGTTTCTATTTTTTCCAACCACCCATTCATTTCTTATATTCCTCATGGCCTTCTTGCTCTTTCTACATTTGCCTAAGCAATCCTTGTTATTAAGGGATTAATTATCCATTGTAATAGTTAATCAATATATTTTTATTTACCTAGTTATTGTTCTAGGAATTACTAACTAGTTTGCATAGTTTTTGTCCCTGTTTGAATTTAAATACATAATAGGACTTTTTTTTTCTAGATGGATATCTTTTGGGAAGACAAAGAAAAGGAGGATTGTAGAACATTGAGTTTTAATGGAGTATGAAACAAGAGTGATTTGTTTTTTAGAAAAGCTTCAATTCCATAACAAAATTTGCTAATCTAATGTTTTTTTCATACTTTCATGACTAGATTAAAATTTTGAAACTAGATATGAGTAGATTTGAATGGGCAAATTTTATTAGTATTAATTTTATGATATATTTTTGTCTAGATTTAAATCAAAATATAGGATAGGAATTTTTTATTTACCATTTGGTGACCATCCTAGGGCTTAATTGAAATTGAAATTAAGAATGTTGTTTATGTCTTATTGCTAGAATTTTTGTTTTTAAAAATTGATAATGAATTATAGTTTCATTTTTTTCACTTAAAAAAAAATTTGATCATAAGTTTTTGTTTAGGAAGCAGATCTAAGCAAAATAGCTAATTGTGAGGATTTTGTTCTAATGCAAAAGATTGTTCAGATTTGAATTAGAATGTGGAGAAATGGAAAATAGAATTGTAACTAGAAGTTTAAGGCGATAATTAGATCAGGTTGTAATACATGAACAAGTGGAAATGGTGTTGCCATTAATAGTAATTTAAGTGCAGATCGGATAGATCAACATTTTGTAACACCTAAAAAAGTTTCTTAATCAAAACAAAGACATCTATGGATAGAAGAACGACATGTAGGCCACATAATGCCTTAGGTAGTACCAATAATTCTTCATGAAGTGCAAACTAGTGAAGCATAGAAGCACACCAATAGTCTACAACGAAATTCCAAAAGAGAAAAATGTCAAATTGAAAATGCAAACTCATAAGTTGGATTTAGATGAAAAAAGGGAATTTGAACCTTGACAAATAGTTGCATTAAAATCAATAGGTCTAATGTAGCAACATAATTATGATGTTTATTGATGAACAAAAATAGAGACTCAACAAGTTAGAAAGACATGAAGTAGTGTCAAAGTACAAATCAACTTCACTTCTTTATTATTGAGAGAACCATGAAAATGAAAAGTTTGAATGAAAAGCTCAAAATTTTGAACTTTTAATTCATTATGTGGTTGAGCAAGAATCTGTAATTCAAGGTATCAAAATGTTCAAAGGAGTTAAGCTAATGCTTATAACTAAACAAAAAATTGTAGCCTTATTAAGAATAGAACCAACAATAATAGAAGGTGTACCTGTGGCTATCAAAGTAAGGTGTAATGAACCCAAATTTAATCAACACAATGGAAACATCATTAGAGGGATTCCAAGGGATTGGAGTAGAAGAATTCATAGTGTGAACAAAGTTCGAAGACCTAATTCTCCATGTTGCACATATTGTAATCAAATTGGACATCATATCAATGAATGTCCATTTATTGAACATAATGAGAGACAAAGATTTACTGAGCATTTCCAAAATCTAAATCCAAAACTTGCAAGAGTAAATAATCATGGACATGTTGAACCATAGGATTTGTACCATGAGAAGGTCAAAATTCCTGATTGATTCAAAGACTAAATCTCGAGAGATAACAAAGTGGAAATGAAAGCTTAAATTGTGGTAGATGTAATACCTATTTCTACAATTCTTGCACCAAATTTGTTACATCACAATAATGTTGGAGTTTCCTATGTAGGAACTTTTAATTTTAAAATGGAACTAGTAAAATTTGTACCACTATATTTTGTCGCAATGCTTCAGTTTATGATTACAATTATTGAAACTCCATTCACTACAACAAAAGGTAACCTTATACACTAAGTGATTTCACTAGATTTTGAATGAATTCACTAGATGTAGTGAACAGGGACTAACGGGGAAGTAATGAATTCACTAGTATAGTGAATGAGGACTAGTGAACTACACCCACATTTTGTAGTAATGATTTATAACAACACCAATCGATATGGTTGTTGATATGAAGTCCATGCATAAACTCCAAGGGGGAAAAAACTTATGAATGTGCATACAAAGATGCCTAGAGAAGTGAATAGAGTTTTGTTGGTCAGCCATCATATCCAGGGTAAGGCAACTCAAGCCCACAAGGACCACTAGGACCTCTAAGATATTTTGGATTGTTGATGGTGAATTTAAGTAGGCCACCATTATCACCAGACATACCTTATCATTGGCCACTTAAATACCCTAACTATTTTAAGGATTCTAACCCAAATGTTCATGTTAAAGTTTTTAAAGTTACCATTTGAATAAATGGTGAAATAAAAGATGCAGAAATTGTTAATATGTTTAGTTTTACCCTTACAAATATTGTGTCCAACTAGTGTAACAATTACATGGGAGATTACCCAAATTGTATTTTTGCATAATTGTAGTTAGTTTTTTGTAAAAGGTATATAATAATTCAGAATGATGAGCAAGTCTACATGTAATTGAAGAACATGAAGCAAGAAAATAATGAAAGAGTGGAAGTTTATTATGAGAGATTATTGAAATAAGCCAATAGTCTTCAACATAAGACAACATATAGTTTCTTAATTATTGTTTTCAGATCTAGATTACAACCATATTTGTGTGTAGCATAACAAACATGAAAAGAAAAACCCTACATAAACATAAATAAACAACTTTGGTTTATGAATAATGAATTTATGAAGTAGAGGTTATAAATAATCTATTAATACCACATAATAGTAAGACAATATTAGCTCAGAAACCTCATACAATTACAAAGAAAACATGAATGTATTATACAAACTATCACATGACATATCATAATGTTGAAACCTATATAGTCAAAAGAAAGGAAAATTTTGTTCCTATAGTTTCTGAGGTTACCACTCAACAGATCAAGGTACAAAAACCTATGAGGAATTCCTGTCATATTTGTGGTGACATTAGACATAAGATCATAAATTGTCCTAAATACAATGACATGTAGAATATGGTTAAGAACAAAGGAGTGAATACTATAAACAAGTTGTTGTACAACCCAAGGTTACAAATCCTTGAGTTCATATGATGGATGTCAACATGGCCATCACTAAAAGCAAGGTTACTAAAGAACATGTGTTCAAAGATAAAGAACAAATCAAGAAATTTTTTGTTGCTAACTAGGAAGAGGAATAGAGACTATAACAATCATTTGTTAAGATTATACAAGAGATGCAAGCAGAAGACCCACCAAAAAAATTGAATCAAAAGGAAAAAACAAAATGGAGTATAAGTTGGGTAGGATTACCAAAGATTGAGGTGTCCACAAAACCCATTATATCACAAAGTTTGTCTGCTAATTTTAACAACATAATTATGTGTATGGAACAAATATTCCAAGATATCAATAAACAAATGTTGGAAACCACATATACTTTGAAGTTAGGTCAATTGTTGAAGATAGCACTAGATCTCAAGAAATATATGTGGTAGAAACTAAAGCTAGAAAAACCCAATATAGTTATTAAAATTATATCAAAGCTTAATGTAGCCACAATGGTTGAGACACATTTTGAAGTAGATAGTGCAATTATTGAGGTAGATAACTAGATGGCGGTTATCCAAGTACAAGTTGGGAAGAACATTGTTGAGGATGTTTTGTTAGCTGGAGGAGCAAGTGTAAACATCACAACAGAAAACCTCAGAATACAATTAGGTTTACCCAAACCAAGACCAACTCCATACCACTTCAAAATGGCAGATCAAAGTATGACCAGACCTTTAAGAATCATTAGAAATTTGAAGATTCACATACATGGTATACCATATGTAACCACATTTATTGTTTTGCAAAACAATGTTGTAGATTCTAATTATTCCATGTTACTAGGAAGACCTTGGCTTAAAGATGCAACAATTACACATGACTGAGACAATGATGTCATTATTGTTCAAGGTAATGGAACAATTAGAACAATATTAGTTAACAAGAAACTGGGAGTAGAAACCAAAATGCCCCAAGTACTTATTTATTATGACTTATTGGAAGGGCTAACAAATGAAGAGGAAGATATGATCTTTGAAATAAAATTAGAGTTGTTCTCAATTGGCATAATAATTACCTCAGATGAAACAATTTCATTACTGAATATTGGATTGTTAGATATTAAAATCAATGAAAAATATGACCCAAAGCAAAGGATGTCAGATCAAGGAGCAATAGAAGTGGTGCCTTCAACAACAAAACTAGAAGACTTTTATGTCAAGCTCGAGATATCATTGGAAGATAAGGTTTATCCAAAAACCTATTATCATCCTAGTCAAGTTGATATTGAAATGGATGAAACACCAACCAAAATACAAGTACAAAATCTTCAGATAATAGGTTGGACTTTGACTAAAGAACAATAACTTGTTAAGTTGAATCTTGGCACATAGGCAAATCCATAGTGCATCAAAGTTAATGCACAATTGATAAAGGAAAAAATTGAGGAGCTGCACATTTTACTCAAGGAGTTCAAAGATGTGTTTGCTTTCTTTTATAAGGATTTGAAAGACATGTTTCTAGAATTAGTTCAACATAAAATTGAATTAGATACCTCAATACCACCAACACATCAAGCAAGGTACAAATTAAACCCTAACTATGTTACAGATCTCAAACATGATATTGACAAACTATTAACAACAAGATTCATTCAACCAGTAGAGGAAGCTACATGGTTATCACCAATAGTGGTAGTGCTTAAGAAGAATGGCAAATCAAAAATTTGTGTAGACTTCAGACAATTGAATAAGGCAACCAAAAAAAATCCTTATCCTTTACCATTCTTTGATGTAGTACTAAACATTGTAGTAAGGTATGAAGCCTATTCATTTTTAGATGGATACTCAGGATACCATCAAATTTCCATAGCCCCTAAAAATAGATACAAAATAACTTTTGTAACAGACTAAGGAGCTTTTGTTTGGATGGTGATGCCATTTGGTGTCAAAAATGGTCTGCCAACTTTCTAGAGAGCAATCAACAAAGCTTTTAGAAAGTATTTATACTAGTTCATGAAAATATTTTAAAATGACTTTATGGTCTATAGTGATATGGAGAGTCATTTGATGAAACTTAGACTTTGCTATCAAAAATGTAAAAAGTACATAATTAGTCTTAACCTATAAAAATGTGCTTTTATGGTATTTTCATGACTAATTTTAGGGTTCATAGTTTCCAAGGAGGGAAAAATACTAGACCTAAAAAGGTTCAGGCATTAGTGAATATGCTAATACCTACAAACCTAGAATAGATTCAGGTTTTTAATGGTATGGCTTAATTTTATAGAAGTTTCATAAAAAATTTGCCTTTATCATGGCACGAATCACAAAGTTGATGAAAAAAACAAAACCCTTTCATCTAGACTACGTAGTGTCAAAAAACATGGGATCAAATCAAGCAGAAGTACATGGAAGCATTAAATTTGATACCTCCATATCAACAATTAAAGTTTCATGTGCACACAAATGCATCATTATTGGCATTAGGTGCAATGTTGGCATAAAACCCAACTACTAAGTATGACCAGCCTATAATATGTGCTTCTAGACTATTAAATAAAGCAAAGTAGAATTACACTACTATAGAAAGAGAAGCCTTAACAATGGTTTATGCATTGCATAAGTTTAGACATTTTTTGTTGGGAAACAAATTTGTCTTTTATGTAGACCACATTGCTCTAGTATATTTGGTCAACAAACCACAAATGAATAGAAGGATGGCTAAATGGTTGTTGTTATTTTTGGGATATGAATTCATAGTAGTCTACAAGCTTGGTAGAACACATGTGGTAGTTGTTTTATCCAAATTACCAGATAGTTCAAAACCATTGGGAGTCCCAAATCAAATTGTGGATGCATCATTTCTATAGAACCTATATGGGTGTAAGAAGTAAAGAGTTATTTAGAAACAGGTCAGATGCTAGAAACTTTGAACCTAGTTCAGAAGCATAAGTTGGCCAAAAAAGGCAAAACCCTTTACTTTGAAAGAAGGAACAATGTATAAAGTGGGACAAGAAAACAAAATGCATAGATGTTTGACCATTTCAAAAGCATAGGTTGTTCAAAAGGAACTACATGAAGGAGTGGCAAGAGGACATTTTACTACAGATATTATTACAAAGAAAATTATGCATGCAAGTTATTGGTGGCCAACTCTATTTAAGGGTACTCATGAATTTTGTAAAAGTTGTGACAATTGTCAAAAAATTGGAGGACTAAAACAAAAAGTTTGGCCAAGTTGGTAATAACACTTCTAGAGGAACATTTTATGAAGTGGGGTCTAGATTTTATAGGTTCAATTAAACCAATTGAAAGATTAATAGGGAACATATATATTTTAGTAGCTATAGATTATGTAACAAAATGAGTAGAAGCAAAATCACTCAAAACCAATATTGCAATAGTCACAACCAAACTTCTACATGAATATACTCTAACCAAATTTGGATGTCCTTTGACCATAGTTACAGTTCAAGGAATCTATTTCATCAATGATACAATAAAACATCTAACATAACAATTTTTATTGAAACATGTTAGTTCTACTGCTTATTACCCATAGGGACATGGACAAACATAGTCCATTAACAAAGTCATTGGTAAATTATTGACCAAGTTAGTTAATGAGAAAAGAATAGATTGGGATGAACATTTATACATAGTTTTGTTTTCATATAGGATTACTTACAAGGTGATAACAAGATATACACCTTACCAATTAATTTATGGTTTGCATCCTCTAATGCTAATAGAATATGTTCTATTGGCTATTAGTGGGGACCACAAAGATGCAGAACCAACTAGAATACTAACTACTAGAATTATAAAGTTGGATAAGTTACAAGAAAACAGAGTGGAAGGTCATAACAATGTTGGGGCAAACTAATGAACATATTTTTATGGAGTCAACGAAAACAAACAAAGAATAAGTTCCAATTTCCCAAGGGAGAAAAGACACACCTAGGCAAATTCAAAAAAAGATGGTTTGCTCCATTCAGGGTATAATATTGTTTACCTACTAATATTGTTCTTCTTGTTTTTGTTAACAATTTTGAACCAAACCCAGTATTGGTTAATGTTACCAAGTTGAAAACATACAAATATGGGGATCAGACATTGAAAGAGATTCAAAGTTCAAAGAGTCAGATGTCTTTAGAATCCATAGATTCATACCACAAGGAAGAGAAATTTGATGATGATTTAGAAGATCAAAGAACAAAAAAGATCATTGGTACTAATTAAATAGTAACATAAGAAAAAGCCTCAATAAATCTGATGAATTAGTAGGCTATGATAATATTCACAAACCATAATTACACAATTTCACAATCATTTGACTATAGGTCAAATGAACCTATCACATCATAACAAAATTTTATTGATATAATGACTCAACATGGGACAGAAGAAGTTTGTAATGTCGATAACACCATGTCATCATATTTAGAACTGTCATTAAAACAACCCAATGCCACATCTTCAAAATTGTTAGATCAACATGCATTAACTATAGCCCATATTACTACTAGTGTGAACTTAAACAAAAAATGATAGGTGTTAAAAAACCAAAAAAAAGGATAAATCATTAAGACATTAACCCTAAATCGAAAAGTGAAACATCACTATACAAAATGAGATGATTGTGTTTCAAAAGGTAAGAAACAATAGAACACCTTTTCATTTTCGTTTTTTACAAACAAGTTTTTATCATTTTTTGTCTCCAACATGAGTGCAAAAGAAAGCTTTGTTGAAAAGTTATAAAGACAATCTAGATATATATTATAGAAGTTGAGAGAAGAAAAATAAAAGAGATAGAAAGAACAATAGAATTTTACAAATATTTTGCCTTTGAATTTAAGTCTTCAAAAAGAGGTCAACCATTTCCTTCTCATGTTTATTCTTCTTCTTCCTCTGAAAGATCTTTTTTATTATTTAAGTTTGAGTACAAATTTTCCTTCACCTAAAGCAATTTCATGCATTGTGAGGAATTCTTACACACCCTTCCACATGAAAATATGCAACTCACAAAACTCATTTGGGGCTAATAACTGTTATGTAATTGTATTCTAACAAATTAAAGTGATTCAATAGAATGTAATGAAATTCATTAAAAATTTAATGCGTTGTGTCCACTTAGAAGATACCAAGACATTTTGAAAGAATCAAGACTTACCATGATAAAATGTGAAAAAACATTGTATTGATGTTTAATCAATGTTCATGCTTAATAATTGACCCCCCTTCATTCCATTCCTCATAATATTTTCATATAATATCTTAATCTAGCATGCAATGGAATTGGAAGATTCATCCTTTTCCTACCTTAAACATCTTGATGGAATCCTAGAGCTTAATCATTGCCGATTACTTTTTCATCCTAATTATTTCAAATAACTAACTCTTAGGATAATTTATTGGTAGTAATAAATAAACATCCTTGAGTTCCCATTTCACTAAATCAATTTGATAACATTAGTAACATTTTTTTGTACCATTTATTTATTTAATACCCCTTAATTATTCCTTACCATGTACTAATTAATTGTGTAATACATAGTAAATTAGATTAAAAATTTCCATTTTAAGAATTCCTATGTACTTTCTAGATGCACTATCAAAATTAAGGCTTCATGAATCCATTGGAACTAGGATGTTAGGGTTTTTATGTAGTTTTTTTATCACCGCCACACACTACACTTACCTAATTTTAAAAATAAAGGCATTGACATCCTTCGAATGCAAGTACCAAATTACTCGGGTACCATTTTGGTTTTTGTTGATGTAAGTGAAAATTCCATCATGACAGATGATGTTACTATGCCTTTGAATCCTCTAGTTGCGCCAATAAGAGGAAGAGCTTGAATAAACATCACTTGACATGAATGTTTCTCAATGGCTGCATGAAGAAAAAACATCTCGAAAAGTGGTGCGCACTCAAGTTCATCATTTAACATGGGATCATCAATTGTCTCCTAAACCCACATTCTTTAGTAATTTACTTAAAATTTGTTCATGCTCATGGAGTTGCACTAGATAGGTTTAAAGAATGTTAGTGTGAAGATGATGATGTTCATCTTCATTATCAAACTTGGATTCCTAGTGATGGCCATTATCGTTGGCTACAAGGCCCAATCGACCCTCTTTCCATGGAACATCGACCCAAATACATAGCTCGCACCATTTGTCGCATTTTAGATTTTTTGCAATGTGATATTTCCCATTTAAATTATTTACTAAATCATATTTTACTTAAGGTTACTCAAGTGGAAATGCTAATATCTAAATTTGATCTTAATTTTGTTTAGGAACTTGATATAAATGAAAATTGAATAAGGATGTCCTAGGATTACATTCTAAAAATCTTATAAGTATATCATTAGTGCCTGAAGATTATTCTACAAAATGAATTTAATATTGTCATGATGAAATGTTAATGTTAATTATGGGCTTGTATTCCCAATATATCAATAAAAATTCATTTAATTATACATCCCTTTTCACCCCCCTACAACATAAAAAGGATGATGCACTTTGAAAGGTTTACTAGGTTTTAAAATTAATTAATCGCTACATTAATTTAAATAAGAAGGTTTTTTACGTTTAGAAATATCCAAAGGTTAATTCAACTATTAATAATTAGTACTTGGAAGTTTATAAAGATTCAAATCATTATTACTAAGGAAATTTATGGAACAAAAACTTAACAACTTACTGAATTTAATCTGGGGCTCACATGCATCCTTTCTTTTAAATTTTTTTGAATATGTTCTCTTGACTATGGTTGTTCTACAAACAATTAGTGGTAATTTTGCTTTCTGGTTGGGAAGTGTTTTTGTCTTCTTTACTTCTTATCATTCTTTTCGTTTACTTTTTAAAGCCTTTTTAGCACCAACAAATCATTCAAACAAGACATCTTAAAATGTCATGATGCACCCATTCTTAATCTTATAAATCATCATATATAACAATATAGCAAGCACCCTTTTATCGTATCTGCTATTTGAATAATAAAAAAAGGCTATTTGCAGCATTTTTTGGAAATAATTGGAGTTGGATACAAAGCCAATACTAACCACAAGGCTTTATTTTATATATATAATTAGGTTTTAGTCACGAAATTCAACTCCAAGTTATGTTTGCCCAATCATCCAATTCACAAGTTGGAAAAAAAACTCGTGGTTTAATAGCCAAAGCAACTTCGTCACTTTTGTGTACCCATTAGACTAAACCCTTTCAGGGGTTCCTTAGGGACCGATTCACTTTGTGTAGATTTACTAAACGCAAAAACCTTTGAACTTTTGGCGATCATGTTTTTCACATGATTTATTGTTACTCATGTCAACATTATCACTTTTGATATTTCCAAGTGTTGTCATCAAGAACCTTCTTTAATTTACAAAGTGTTTCGCTACTAACACTTGAAAAATAAATAAAAATTGCATAGACACTTATTTATTACAAATGTCACGCCAGAAGTCACAGGTTCAAATCTCATTTTTCCCAGTTAAATTCAAATCCAAGAACAAATCATTATAAAATCAGTTTATAAAAAAAAAATCTTTTTATAAATTGCTAACTCCTTTATCAGTTCAAATTTTTTTCTTCATCAAAAAACCATCCTCGAGCGTCGAGTACAATGCTCTTCCCCGCCACCCTTGTAGCTGTCATTTGTAAATTGTGCAAGTGTGTTTGCACTTCTCAAACTTGACTCCTTAAGGATTTTTAAAAGCTATTTTTTACAAATAACATTTACATGAAACAAATTTAAGTGAGAAAAATTAAATAGTCCAATATAAGATAATTCATGTGTTAATGGTGATTTTTCACAATCATACATAATTGTGTATGAATATTTTAATTTAATGCCATAAATGTATAAAATCCCATACAATCCCCAAATGAATTTCAATGGACAACCAAACATGTTTTCTAACATGTTTATTTCCTTCACATGTGACCTGCATCTAAAGCTATACATTTTGAACCCATTGAACATATTATTTTAATCAAATGGTTTTAAAAATGAATCTTTTGCCTTGTAGCCCTTTCGTTCAAAATTTCAAGATGAAAATTTTGTTTTTCCTTTTTTGGTACCCCAATTGTGAATGGACCCAAATGGCATTTGGAAACCATGGATAACCCCTTCTCTTGGGTATACATCAGATCTAAATCCCCCTCATTAGAAATTGCCTTCTACAACTAGGGCAACTCTGTGGACCCCCAATCCACATGACTTCTTTTTTTGCTCCAACTTCAACTAAAGACATTCCATGTCTTTCAAGTCATTATTCTATTCATAAACTTTTTGGTTCTAAAGTTATACCCCTATTCAATGTTTCGTACATTTCTTGTTTTGCATCCCAATTTTTTTCAAAATCTGAACTTATGTTTTAGCACCTTGCTTCTTGATCCATCTGCCTCTACAAACTTTCAGTCACCATCCAATTCCTATTGTTTTATTGATCTTCAATTTCCTTTGACTTTTGTTATACTTTTTTACTTAAGTCCTTGTACAACCTTTATTGCTTAAACCTCCATCTTCT
>Ga0209208_10008242_pt1 | contig 13930 bp, 10 predicted proteins | sample S1TSphfallax_3_FD_187694 | JGI IMG/M metagenome (GOLD analysis project Ga0209208, IMG submission 187694) | Host-associated microbial communities from peat moss isolated from Minnesota, USA - S1T2_Fd - Sphagnum fallax MG (SPAdes) (version 2) | ecosystem: Host-associated > Plants > Peat moss >...
TCTTGAACTATTCTCTTCTTCTTCTTGTGACAGTTAGGTTTCAAAAATTTCAACATGATCAAAAAGAAAAAAAAAATCAATAATATAATGCCAATAGTCATTGAATTCATTGAATATATTAACTTTAAAATTCAAATGTGAATAATGAAAATTACTTACAAGCTTTACATTCACAAAACTAGAAAGAGCACAAAATATTAAAAGCTCAAAAATGCTAAAACCCCAAACAACAAACAAAACCCTAAATTTGAATGTTAGTTAAACCCTAATATAATAATAAAAAGTACGTACAGGAACCAAAATACCCCAAACCCTAAAAATAAATTCCATCTCTGCCTCGAGAGCGATGCCGCGCGCGCACCTGCAGACTCTTGTGCATCGCGAGGGGAGGAGAGAGAGAGAGAAAGAGAGAGAGAGGGAAGAAGAGGAATAAGAGTGACGCCGCATGGAGGACGAGAAGCTCGGAAGAGCGGGGATCGTTGCAACGCAAGTGCTGTGTGGAGCTGCAGTGGTGGCAGGGCTGAAGACCGTGCCGGCATTATGGAACCTGCATCTCATCACACAGCCTGTGCAAACCCTACAAATCGCTCTGGTATTCTGCTTTTTGTGTTTCTTCTTCTTTCTCTTGTCCTTCCTTGTTCGAGAAATTCCAGTACCCGCCGTGGTTTCGTTTTGAGTCCAAAGATGATGATGAATGTGCCGATCTTTTTCTGGTTTTCTGTGTTCAGTTGTTTGTCGAAATGAGTCCGGTAAGATAAATAGCGCAAGCAGGGCGGAGTAGCATATCATGTATGTTTCTATTGCCTTGTGCAGGCGCTTATTGCACCTGCAGTGATTCTGAATTATGTCCTCTTTTTGCTGCTCACCTCTCTAAACCTCGCTCGCTTGTGTGCATGTGTTTTTGCCCTTTTGCAGACGATTATTGTACCTGTTGTGATCCTGAATTATGTCTTTTTGGTGCTGCTTACATCTAAAACTCGTTCGGTAAGTAGCTTGAATGCAACATTGTTCCGAGTAGTGGAATCTCTGGCTGGGGGAATTTTTTTTCTCTCTTCTAGAAACTTTTGTCTTTGTATGTATGTTGATGAAGAGGAAGTTTTGAAAGATTACTCAGCAGCAGGATCTTGAGAAATGCAGGGGGGAGTAATTGGCTACTGTGCTTTTGTTTGATCTTGAAGATGTGATCGACACTGATTGTAACAGAGAGCAATGTGCATGGCAGGTCTGGTGGTCCCTGGGATGTGGTCTCCTTAGTCTTCCTGTAGGTAGTTTCTGCCACCTCCCATTCATGCAAATTGATGTTTAGTCTCCTCATGGATTGATTTTCTCAGATTGCATCTTCTTCTTAATTTTTATTTTTCTTTTGGGTGGTTTACTCTGTGTTGTGGAGATAGTTGTTCACCAAAATTTCATATCAGTGTCTCTCTTTCAATCTATTTAGAAGAAATGTGGACTAAGTGAAGGGTCGGTGATGTCTGCAGGGACGGTGGTGGCTGCATTGGTAGCTCTTGCATTTGGTGCACCAACTTCTTTTGAGTAAGATAGTTAACCCAACCTTCCGCTATGGGAAGCAGTGTGGACCTCCATCTGGGCAGACTATCTTTGTCATACTTTTAGGAGACCTTAAGATCACCTTTCTATTGGAGTGTTTGTATTCCATTTCTAATGGAGACAGGGAAACTTATTGCTTCTCAGATTTGAGGTGGAGATGAATAGATCTGTAGCTGTTCTAGAATATCAGGCCTTCCATTTCAACACTTCTGAATTGAAGTTGATTTTGTGAATGTCTCTGTAGCTGGTGATTGGTTTGTGGTGTGCAGTTGAGTTTAAATATTTCATAACAGATCAATAGTTGAGTTTAAATACTGTGTTCTTTTTGTGAGGGAGCAACTTAGTTAATCATACATTGTGGAAACAGCCAATCACTTTCTCCACTTTTTACACAATCATGATTTTCTGACAGTTTTTCCTTGTTCATTTCCAGTAAGTTAAGGGGCATTACTGGAAGGTGGCCTTGACTACTTCCTTGATGCAACACTCATGATAATGCCTTCATGCAAAATGGCAGGTTTGCAGCGAGAACATGGCATTGGGCATGCCTCATGTCATCTCTTACGGTAGGTCATTAACCTTCTATTGTTCAAGGTCTTATGCCTTAAATTGCTTCTTCCAATTGATCATTCAACTCCTTCAACCAACATGCAGCACATAACACCCAGGTCCCTGGGACCAGTTGTAAAGTTGACAGACAACACACACAGTAATTTTAGTTAACATGCGAATTTGAATCATGTGGCAAAGATAAAGGGTCATGCTGAATATATCCTTGTTTTGAAAGTAGTGTCATGCCATCTCTTTGGAGATATCTTATAAAAACAAAAAAAAATAGTGTCACTTCCAACTCTGACTGTTCTTAAGCTGGTTTTAAATTTGAGGTATTTGATTGTGTAATACCAGCTCTTTAAGTGGAGCTGGTACTTTTTTGATCTTCCAAAGAGGTTTTTGTAAGATTGCTGTCTACACTTTAGGCATCCAAGATTTCTAAAGTTTCTCAACTGTGGAAATGTACTTTGGAAAGTATTATGGTTGGGAGGACTGAACTGCTTAAATGTTCACAATTTGTTGAAAAACTAGAGTTTATTCAGTACCTTATGGAGCCTGGTTAAGCCAATTTTGGGCTAGGGTTTGAAGAACTCTAATTCAGTGAGGAGTGTGATCAAGCAGGTACTACCAGCAGCCATCGTGCTTGGAGCATCATGGACAGATTGGCAGCGTGTGTTTGCATTCACTAAGTGCGTATTGAACTGTATTGTGATCCCATAGTTCAGCTGCAGATGTTAAAATCTAGATTTCCTTTGTTACCTGAATTTGCAAACTGAGTCTATCTATATTGTCTAAGGCTTTGCCTCATGGTTGTCAATGTGATTGTTTTGTAGACCTCATGGAGGAGTGGAGCTGGCAATATGCATTCCTGCACATGGTGCTGCTTTAGGTGCATGGGTGGGAGCTTGGCCCATGCCTCTGGACTGGGAACGGCCTTGGCAGGTTCACATTTGTCCAAACCTCAGATCTGCCTTACCAGTTTGTCTCTCTTGCTTTCTCAGAATCTGTGTTCAAGTGTGACAAAAGAAGCAAGGATTTGTGTCTAAGTGGTTTGAGACTGGTGTTGAACAGGAGTGGCCAGTTTGCTGTACATATGGTGCTGGTGGTGGATACCTTCTGGGCTTGGTTGTGACAGTGATACTATGTTTTGTAAATGTCAGAAATGTTCGTCCCAAACAAGATTGATGTCTGCATACTGTAGGCTACTTCCAGGAACCATATATTTGTCATTTTGGGAGTGGAGTTTCTTGTAGCTGCAATTACTCAGAAGAGTTCAGTTTCCTTCAATTTTTGTGGAGTTTTCAACAATCATTTGCATTGTTGGAGTAGTTTAGGTTATACTGCACAAATTTAGTGTGACAATTAATGATAGAATGACATGCCATAATGCAAGAGTCACCAGTTGACAGTAGTCTGTTCTGTGACTACAAAGAAGTAATTGCATTGCTAGTTGTGCTACAAGCAGTATGGAGAGAAACTTTGTGGACAACTTGCTGAGAGTTGGACTATGATTATGAGCTGCAGTCACTGACAGTATGGTGGGTGAAAAGCAACACATCTGGAGGCTAACCAGAAAGAGGCATGCTATGACTTCCATGTACCATCTGGCAGATATATTGAACCTCATCAAATTGCAACAATGCCTTGTCAGCTGATTTTGTCAAATCCTGTAAGTTTTCTCGATCCTCTTAAACAGGGTAAGTTGATGGCAACATGCAAAAGAAAGATTTCTTGAACTACAGGGGTTGAAAGGATGAATGGAGAAGTCTGTATTGACAGAGTCCCCTTGCCCAGAGACATCTGAAGATGATATTTTTCCAATATCAAAGTGGCTCGCACAAATGCCAAATTTGTAGCATGTGGCCATTAAATGTAATGCATTCACATCACAGTGGATGACAATACTTCTGTCTTCAATGAACTTCTAGGTTGAATGACATGTAATGAGTGTTGATGAAGGCTTTAACCCCTAAACGTCAGAGAGAAGCAGAAATACACTGAAAAATGGACCATATTGGTCCCACCCTTATGTTTAGGGGTTAAGTAAGTAGCTCTTGAAGCCATGGTTGGTCAACTTAGCTAAAGGGAAACATGCCTTTGCAATTGGTATGTTTTTGTTAAGATAGAGGTTATTGGCAATTGGATTTTACACTATGGGTGTGAAATATTGACTTGTTGGCAAGCAAATAAAGATTAAGTTTGTTGTGCCATTGTCAAAAAAGAGTTTAAATTCTATTGATCAAACCATTTCTATTAGACAACTTGGCCTTCTGTGAGTTGTCTCCCACTGCATCATCTCTTCCATGGTTTTGGGGATGCATGAACACTGATGTAAAAAACGTCCTCAAAACTCCTCAAAACTTTCTGACAAGAAAGGGACAGGGGTGAACTTATCAGCCCCCTTTCTCAGACAATGGAGACAGGGCTGCGTCAATGTCCACAAACCACAGCCCAAAGTTCTGATGAAGTTGGCTTTTCATCTCAAAGCCCGTGATTTATTTGTTGTGTGCACAATCACATGCTTACTGGCTGTCTCCTTACATCAGCTATCAATGGTGAACCACAACCCTCCAGGAGAAAATGCCACTTGTGGCAATAGATAGACATCAACCTACAGGTTTCACAGAAGAGTTTGTTAAAAGAACAAGTAACTCAGTGGCTAGTAAGGATCCTCATCTCACTGGTGCATGTGCTCCTCCATCTGTTGGATTGTTGGAAGGAAGGTTGCAGAGATATCCTCACTCAATTTCCATGTGCTCCTCCATCTGTTGGATTGTTGGAAGGAAGGTTGCAGAGATACCCTCACTCAATTTCCTTTTCTTTACTTTCTTGGTTTGTACACATGGATGCCCCTGACAAATATCATGAACTTGTCACCTTCATGGCATCATACTACACAAATAATGTGAGGGGACAGAGAATAATGAATTTCTATGAGATTATAGAGAAAAATCCACATTGACACTTTTGAAGGTAACAGAATTCAGGCCCACAGAAAAGGGAGGTTAATGTCCAGAATCTGATAAGAAGCCCAACCTGAGTTGACCAAAGCAGCTTCTGACACAGGAACAACTTCAAAACTTAAAGTTCAAAACATTTCTCAAACCTGGCTTGCTGTTTTGTTGAGAGCTCTAGTAAACCCTTGTTGTTCATTTTCTCTGACATGGAAAGTCCATGGCTGACCCTGAAGCTCCTTGATCCACAAATGTAGCAATAATCTGGCACCTTCAGTGGGTCTTAAAAAGAGCATGCAGCTGCAAAGATGTGTGCACCCTTTCTTCCCAGGTGGTGGCAGTTCATGTGAGTGAGTTTCTGGTTTCACCTGATCAGATTCCACAAAAGCCTCAGCTCACAAGGGCCGCTGGTCTCAAACTGATCTCAAACTAATAATGTCAATGACACATTCATTTGGATATCGGAATCATAGCTTGGAAGCACTATGTCCTAAACCCTAGACCCTGCTGCACAGTCAGTGGATTGCATATATAAATACTACTATGCAGTGCAGAGTCATTGCCCACTACAACATGCAAAAGTAAGTCCAAGAATTACCACAGCCAAGTCATCACTGAGGAAGATGTCACGGTGACCTTCAAAGAGAGGAAATGGGTCTGCCAGCCAGACCAAATCCACATCATTGTACAACACAGCATACCCTAGCTGCAGAATTGCCAGAAGGTGAGGTCTACATGAGGTGAGGTTGAAAAGGCCCTGCAGAACAGAGAATGCTGTGAAATCTATCACCCCTATCAGGGCTCAAGAGGATGGTCCTCTAGTCAGCTGCTTTAAAAGTCATGCTGGTATGACCACATATGCAAACTTTAAGCAAGAGCGTATCCTAACCTCATCCTGATAAACTATAGCAAAAGTGCTACCATGGATAAAAGTATTAACTGATACTCACATTCCTGCTTGCTCTCAATTGAGACCCAAAAATGTGGGTTTGGGGTGCACTCTGGAGCTGGGGGTATTAAAACCACATGGCCTAGCCACCCCTCATTCACGAAGTCAAGAGTTGCACACTCATCTGCAACTATGAGTGCAATATGATGCTGGCCCTGCTTGGCCAGGCTGATTAGCCAGTTGTTGAGGAAAGCCAGATACAGTTGGCTCACTGTGCACACAATCTAAGTTCCCTCTTTTGCCACCAACTGTTCACAAACCCATCTTTCCAGTTATTTCTTAGGCCAACAACTCAGTTGTATATTCAATCTCCCATTGATAGGAAAGTAGAGAATTGTATCAAGATATGTGCTGCGGTTGATAGCTCATAGCCCAAGATACAAGCACATCTGAAACAGAGAATTGTGTCAAGAAATGCGTCGGTTGAAGGCTCAGAGCCTAAGAGATCATACAAGCAATATCTGAAACAGAGAATGATGTCAAGAAATGTGGTGGCTGATGGGTCTCGGCTTCTAAGAGACCATACAAGCATATCTGAGAGGGCAAGCACATTCAACCTGTCAATTATCGTCCAGATATAGTTTTGGGTGATGATCCTGGGGCTAAATTTGAGAAAGAGATCTTGAGAAACAAGTGCAAGATGTGCGGGAAGAACAATTGTGTCACTACACAATTGAAAGGGGGGTGGGGGGGGTTGGGTTGCCTTGCAATGTTCAGCTTCTGGCTCCATCTGCTTCGAACAAAAGGAGTGCAGGAGCTTGTTCTGCGTGGTTTAGGGTTTAGGGTTGCAGACTGAGAGACAAGATGTACTTAGCCTTCAACAGAGCTCCTGGCATGCTGAGGAAGGACAGCAATCGGACTGATGGCCCGCTGTCGCCACCAACGACGCAAAAAGTTTCGATAATGCCGCTGCTGCTGCGGTCTGCGACGACGCTTCTTGCATTTGTAAGGCAACATTCGTGATAACAGATTGCGGCATCTTAGTAGCAAAAATCTCAAAACACAAACACACACACACACACACACACACACACAGAGAAAAACACAAACACACACACACACACACACACACACACAGAGCAAAACACAAAACAAATCACAGAAGCAATAGCAAGAAGCATTCCGAAAACTCCATGTTCTAGCTGTGGCATCAACAAATTGTCCAGATTCTTCAACATGCTCGAAATTTCTGTCAACGTTCTCGGGAATTTATCACCAACATTCTCGGGAATTCTCGGAATTCAACAAACGAGTTTCCGTTTAAGAAACGATCGGAAGAATGCAGCGATTCGAGAGCCTGAAGAGCAAGCCAGCCAAAAACTAATTCCCAAAAACACCATCGTCGCAAAAACACGCGTCGAAACTCCGGACCAAAGAAAAGGAGTCGAGAACAGAGCACGAATTATTCCACTGAACATAATGGGGTTGTCAAGAAGAATTTCTTAATTTTAAATCTGAGTATATAAAATTTTATTTTAAGTGCCTTCTGTTACGGGCACTTGGTCTAGTGGTATGATTCTCGCTTCGGGTGCGAGAGGTCGGGAGTTCGATTCCCCCAGTGCCCCCCTCACCATCTTTAAGAGAACCTTGTGTACAATTAACTTTTACATGAAAAATGGGATCTTTTTTTTACATGAAAAAGGGGATTTTTCTTTTACATGAAAAATGGGATTTTAAGATTTTCTCTTTTCTTGCTTTTTTTAAAATTTCATTCACAATTGTTAGATTGTTGGCTTGTTGCTACTCGTAGTCGTTTAATTGTTTAGTTGTTTATAATCATTTCATTGACTTGATTTTTTCAGATCTTGTTCATATTTGCTCAATTGTTCAGCTATTGCTTTTAGTTACTATATTTTCATTGACTTAACTTTCTTCAAATCTTGCTTATAGTTGTTCAATTATTCAACTTCTTGTGATGTTGCAATATTTTCAAATTGTATTTACAATTCATGCAATGTTTCCACTTTGTGATTCGTAAAATCATTGTTTCACTCTAGTTGTATGGTTTGCAAGATCATCACTTCATTTTATACACATATGTTTTCTTTGCTTTCATATATTTTAAGTTTGCATGTTTTTGTTATTATCGGTTTTTTAAATTTGTTTTTTTAGATCTTTGTTCAATCGTTAAAGTTCTTGTAATTTTCAATTTCTTCCAGTTTTGTTCACAATCATTCAATTCAATCGTTGTTGTTGCTCACAATCACTTCCTTTATTTGATTTCTTTATGTTTGGTTCATAGTTGTTCAATTGTTCAAGTTGTTCCTTCATTCTATAAAAGTTAAATTTTCTTTGTTTTTATTTGCTTTGAATTTGCATTCTTTGTTGTTATGATTTTTTAAAAGTTTAAGACATTTTTATTTGTTTCATTTTCATTTTCTTTGTTTGTTGTTGTTATTTGTTTGTGCAAGATGAATTCGCTCAAATTAATTATGTTGCTACATTTCATTTAGTTAATGTTGCAAACTACACATGAAATGCTTTTACTTTATTATGAAAAAAAGTCCAACACTATGCCATTGGAGTTTCCAAACAATATTGTGTAAACATATTGAAGAGCATAATGATCATGTTCCAAGACTTGTTGAGCTTTGTTGTGTCACATGGATATTGATTTTTTTCATTTATAAAATATTGTGGAACAGGAAATTTGGCAATTGGGTGAAAACATGATCAATAACATTGTTTTTTCATTTCTTGATGACACAATATGAAGATTTTAGATGGATTGATCATTCTAGAATAACGTGCAAGTTGGTGGAACAATTGATTGCCAAACTAAAACATTTTATGGAAAAAAAACCATAACATATAAATGTGCAATACTTGTCAACAATTATGTTGTTTGTTCATTTCATAAACTTGCACATGGAGTTGAATACTTGCACCATAATGAATTGTTTGCCATAGGAAAGCCTACAATTCATGTTATCCTATGAAAATATGTTTGTTTTGTGAATTAAGTGTTTCCATTTTAAATCAAATGGCTAGAAGGCTTTGATTTGGTCCAAGTGATGGAACAATTCAAAGAGTTATACAACCTTTTAGCAATCCATGGTGCCATTGATGTCACCTAGATTCACATATACAAACCAAAAGGAATTCATGTAGATAATTTATTTTCATGTAAGTCTGAATTTTTCAACATGTAGTTACAAGTAGTGGTGGACTGCTAAAAAAAGTTCAAAGACATTTATGTTGGGATGCCAAAATCCATGAATGATGTTTGCATTTTTTCAATTTCAAGCTTACATTGAAGGGTTATAACTAGTGACCTATTTCAGCTTGATTTTAGTGACAATGGCATCAAACCTTACACTATAAAGAATAAAAGGTATCCATTACTACCATGGTTGATGATTTTCGACAAATAGGGAAGTGTAAATACCATGATCTTCAAGTCCTTATTAAATAGTTATTTTACTTGATGAAGAGTGTTGTTGATAATTTATTTGAAATGTTGGAAAAAAAATTTAGAAAATTGTTACTCAAAACTAATCTTCATGTAAATTTATTGCTTGATATTATGTCTATTGTTGTATTTTGTACAACATTATTATTGAAAGGTTGAGGGTTTTAAGCATAAACATGTTAAAATTAGAAACAAATCACAATTATGTTCATCATGGTGGTTGTAAAGAAGTTAATGAACATTGTATTTTTATAACAAATGCAATTACAACTGACATGGAAACATAATTACAAGGTTATGAGATTTTAGGAATTAACCATTGTAAGCTCTTTGAACAATACCTTGCAAACAAGCCACTCCAAACACATTGAAATTAAACTTCTATATGAACAATGGATTTACATGTAATGTTGTAAGGTCTATGGAAAATGGCCAAATTGAATTGTTTTTTCTTGAAGTGAAACTTTAGTCAACTTTTGAAAATAGAAAACAAGGTTACAAGTCCTTCTTATAAGCTTGAATTTACGCTTCAAAGCAATCAAGTTTTGAAGATTGGAAAACAAAGTCGTAAATCCTTCCCATAAGCTTCAAATGAAACTTGAAAACAATCAAACCTTGAAAATTAAAAAACAAAGTTATAGGTCAATTAAAACTTAAAAGAAAATTTGTAAAATTGTTTCAAATGATCAATGTAGTAGTCATATCATATATTTTTCAATTGATGAATCAGAATCAAAATTAAGTGGTTGAGGCATGAAAATTTTATCATGAATAAAACACATGGCACATTTGTTATGTTGAAATTAAGTAGAACAATAACCATGTGTTGATTTGCTTTCTAGATTTTATTATCTCTATGTTGCAAGTATTTAGAATGTTCAATGATGGTCTATTGATGAAACTTGTTGCATTAACCTTTGATTTCCAATCTTGTGTTCAAGTATGCATTGTAAATTCAATCCATGGCTTTTACCATGATTTTGTTGTTGTTCATTGCCTCAACCACATGTGAAAATACACTATAATGTTTATTTTCTTTTTTTTTTACTACCAAGAGTGATTGGAGTTGCTGGGAGTTTTTTAGTTACTTGTTCCAACAAATCAACAAACTATGGCCCACAAAAAATTACTCTTTAAAAGATATTGAGGTTCACCACATTAATTCATGGATTTCGTTGATTATTGTTTGGCATTTGCTACTTTGGAACATAATTTTCACCCAAACAATCTTGCATGAATGAATGTTGTGATGGCATGGAATCTTATTTACCATGTGTATCAATAGTTTTTAGCATTGGTGTAAAGTAATTCTTTCCCCCTTCAACTTGCACATCTTGAATAGGAAATGGAACATTCATAATTTTCTCTCGCTATAAGGTTTCAATAGCCTTGTAATATTTTTGATTGAATTTTGTTGGTAGATGGTGCTTGTTGTGTTCATCATTGAACAATTCCTAGAAATTTGGGTGATTTTGTCCCCTTGTGACAATTATTTTCTTGTAATCAAAGTTGAATCCATTTCATTTATCCATGCACATTTTGCCATTTCAAGCAACACATGCATTGATAATCTTGTGGAGTTCCTTTATTATTTTGGTCCATCATTATGCAACAGGAACCATGTGCATGCAAGGATCCACCAATGCCTTTTGAGCAACATATTCATCATGTTTACATTTGATGAATGCTAAAACTTCATGATGTTCCCAATTTTCAGTCCATTGATAAGTTGCATTGTCACTACTTGATCGTGGATTTGAACGCTTTAATCAATGTCCTCTTTTTCTTATTTAATTACATCCATAATTGTAAACTAATGTGTGTGGCAACCTATTGCTATGATTGCATGTAAGATGATGTTAGACCTGTTCAAAACCTCACAAAGTTGTAGAAAATCACAACATTCATGATGTTAGACATTCAAATGTTCATGAAACTCACAAACCTATAAAGATTCATGATGCATTATGGAAGAATACAAACTTGTTCATGAAATTCTAGATGAGCACTTCACAATGCACTTTGGAGGAGATAAAAATGTTCATGAAGGGTATAAACACATTAAAAGTGAGCACTTTAAACCAAAAATGGCAACCTTTAACAAATATGATAGTGTACAATAAACTTTTTCTTTGTGGCAATCTTTTGGCAATCCTAAATTCAAGTAAAAAGCTTTTGGAATGTACATGACAACTTTTTGTAGCTCAAAGTTTATGTTAGATCAAAATTGATTTTGATCCAATAGTCATATTAAAAAGGATTGAATACATTCGATGTACATATTATATATAACATGTAGTTTTTTTAATGACCATAAAGTGTCATATTGGGTTATGTGTTCCATTAACAAAGGATTTAAATTTTACTTTTTATTGCCACCTTCGACCCTTCTTTCATTAAAATATTGAATAATAAAGTTTTTGAAGCTTACAAACATTGAAGAATCATGTTTTTGGCCAAAAAGCTTAAACAAAGTAATAATTTGCAAAAAAATTGATGGATTATCTTTTCTTATATCATTTTCATTCTTCACCTAAAATTTCATACAAAAATCACATACAGTTTCATTTTTGAAAAATATTTCTCATTTTTCATATCTTTTGATGAATATTATTTTGGTTCAAATATATTCATCACATATAAATTTTTTATTTTTTGTTGATTTTGAAGAATTGAGTAAATCAAGTTCCAAACTTTTCAAATCTTTTTAAAGTTTACAATATTATCATAAAATTTGGTGCACAAAATTTTGAAATGTCAAAAATTCTACTCTTGTGACAACAATTTATGGGATTCTAATGTACTTATGCTTTGAAATTGCAAATACATTTTTCAAATAGAAACAATTAAACACATGTAACAAAGATGGACCTTGCTTGAATTAATAGTTTAAGATGTGATTTGAAACTAGTAAATTGCCACTAATGATAGTGGTAGGATTCTTCAAATTTTGTAAAATTTGAAAAACATTATAATAGTTTATCACAATGCACTTCAACAAACAATAGTGATTTAATTAGCGAGCCATGTCATAATACCAAGTAGGCTATTTATCAACCAACATCATTGTATAGTGAACATTCATAATTTATGGTGGTGATATTGACATGGTTACCACAATGTGTGAACAATTCTTTAGTGTACTAATATACATAGGGTGTTGAATAGGCTTGTGTGTAGGTTTGTAGACAAAATGTTATGGGCAATGAAATTGATAGATTTCATGGTTTCAATTTTTTTCTTAATTATTTTGAATGAACTATTTTTAATAAGGTTTGATAGGTTTGTGAAAATTTTAGAAGATTAATGGAAATGCTAGAAAAGGATTGTTATTTTCAATGTTCCCTTGAATAGGGTCATGTGTGCTAAGGATTTGTTTTCATGCAATTAGGATTGTTGGACTTGGTGTTTTGAATTTGTTTTCTTAATTATCTTTAGTGAACTAATAATGTAACTTGAGTCAATGTGTAATAACTATTTCCAAATAGGGTTTTAGCACATTAGTAGTGCACTTTGTTGCTTATCTTAGTTGGCCAAACGTTTCTATGTTCCCATTGAATGATAGATTTTGATGTCCTTTAGATCATTTTTTCATAAAATAGGATTTCCATGGTTTTTTTTTTGTGTTTATCAAACCTTGGAGACCATTGCAATTGGATCATCTTCATTTATTTATTTATTTTGGTCAAACCTTGTATATCTAGATTTTGATGTCCTCATTTTTGGTTTATTAAAAAGGATTTTAACGGGTTTTTTCTTTTTGGGGGTTATCCATCAAACTTTTGAGACAACCGATGTTTGATTTTTTAATTAATTAATTTTATTTTGCCCAACCTTCTTCCCATTGAATGTGAAATTTTGATTTCCTTTTGGTGGTTTTTTTCAAAAATATTTTAATGATATTTTTGTGACCATCAAATGCTTGAGACAAATATAATTTGATTTTGTTTTTTATTTACGTTAATTGGCCAAGCCTTCTTTCTATGTAGGTGCGTGGACATTTGTGATATCAATGGGAAAATCATTGAGAACATTGGGGAGGTTTAGGAACATGGACAATTCATATTGACTATGGAAATTTAATGTCAATTGAGTACATATTGCCCTTGTATTGAAATGCATACATATGAAAGGAACTTCATAAGTAGAATATGTTCCCAATGTGTGGAAACATTTATGTGGAAACATTTTGCATTGGGAACATTGTGTCATAAGTTGATGTGGGGATCATATTGGGAACATATAAGAAGGCATAAAGAACTTAAATAAAATTTATCAAATATAAAAAAATAATTCCATCTACAAATAATACTATACAAGGATCTACGAAATATAATCAAATGGAAACAATTGTTACAAATTACATGGAAAACACATGATTCAAAAATTTGGAACAATAGTGGGAACAATTTGTTGAACATGCCAGGGAATTTTGGGGAACATTGATGGGAACAAGTGAACAAAAAATTGGGTAAACATTGGGTGACCATTGTGGATAGACGGTTAGTAATT
>Ga0209208_10008243_pt1 | contig 13929 bp, 10 predicted proteins | sample S1TSphfallax_3_FD_187694 | JGI IMG/M metagenome (GOLD analysis project Ga0209208, IMG submission 187694) | Host-associated microbial communities from peat moss isolated from Minnesota, USA - S1T2_Fd - Sphagnum fallax MG (SPAdes) (version 2) | ecosystem: Host-associated > Plants > Peat moss >...
GGTTGTTGAACAAACTTTACTTTCATATTTAGCTACAAATTTGATCTTCGTGTAGATCATCAACACTTTTGCTATGTCACAAATTTGACAAAACAAAGACGGCAAACTGCGCTGTATTTCGGAGAGCGCAAGGCATCAGATATGCACCCCACTCGGTTTCAACCCCTTTGTCAGTGGTCCAATTTCATACTCTCCTAACAAGGTCACTGGGATCCTGGGTACGTTTCAAAAAGTTCTAGGCTCTAGCAGACCGTTAACATGGTTTTTTCCTAAGGGTTTTGTGATGTATCCAGAGTGATGATCATTCAGAAAATAGTTTAGCCAAATATGGCTACAACTAGACATGAAAGTAAAAAAAGAATCTTTTAATATTGTTGGCTATCTACTGGAACTTAACATAGAAATTCTGGCGAAATTGGGTCATTTTTCAATGAAAAATCCTTTTCTACGGATCGAAATCATACCTTTCAGGTCGAAATTTGGCAAAATTTTGCCAAAAAAACCAAACCAACACTGATCCATATATGCTGTGGCCAATCAGTGTTTTTTAATCAATTTTTGTAGGATAGCAACTGCAGTGAGCCTCCCCAGACAGATTTCGACTTAGGGCCTCTTTAGACTCTGAGTCAAGGCCAAGAAATTCTGAGGCCAGTAAGGGGAAATTTTCAAGACTTTGTGCCTGTTGTTTTGGCCTCACGGGCCTAGTAAAATTTATTTTTATTTTTTTAAGGTCAAAGATTTCCTTGACGCTCAAAGAATTCTTTTGTAAAGTTGTTTGAGGCCAAGAACCTAGAACCAAGTCTTCAAAGTTTCCAATTCTTTCCTTAGTTTCATTCTTGAGTCTTGTCATCATAAAACACAAAAAATAGTCAGAATCAAATAAAGACCGGACAAAAATGGTTATTTTCACTAAACGTAATACCTTTACTATTTCAGCATAAATTAAATTATTTTTCGTTTATTCGAAATTTTGAAAAAATATTTCTTATTTGTGTTGAAATTTTTTAATAAAATAAAAAAAATTAGTGTCAGGGTTTGAAACCCCAGACCCTCCAAGGACACGGTTTGAATGTTGAAGTGGTTTAGACACATTAGACTGTTCCATAGTGCTAGCTATTACATGTTTATTATTATGTATAACCGTTACCTGCTGAAATTTTCAGATTTAAAAAATCAAGTGCCAAAGTTAAGATTTAAAATTTAATTAATTATTTGACAGTCTATTGCCAAAATGGTAAAGGTAATATGATATTATGATGATAATATATATATATATATATACATTCAGAGTTAAAATAAAGATGGGACAAAAATGCAGATAGATGATATTTCGCAACTTGGTGAATTTTGTTTTCAGAAAGTGAAAAGAACCATGAAAATCTTGTGATTTTAGGAATTTTCTCATCAATTTTTGAAATAAAAAATTTAATTAGTCACATCTAGACCTAGGACCTTCCTAGACCGTCACTTGTAGCAGCGCGTTTGTAAAAATGGTACAGCCCACATAGGACAGTCACCATTTAATGCTAAATAATGCTGGAAATCGTCGCCGGTGGAACTATTTCAGTTATTTCAAAACAAACCCTGCTAGGCTGCTGAGCGAACACTTTAGAACTGAAAGGAGGTCAAATCCTCACATGTGGTTCCTCTGCTTCTGAAGCTGAAACAACATTTGGGCCTCCAACACCACAAAAAATTGCTCAATTTGATAAAGGTAGGGAGAAGATATGGAGTATTTGATGTAAGAGGTTCAATGTTTGGTGATGGGTAAATTAAAATATATTAAGATTTCGAGCTTAAAATCTTTGATTGTTGTATCTTTGCCTCTGAAATACAAATATGTATTTTTTGTAAAGACTTGTTGCACACATTAGATGTTAAATCACTCATTTTCAGAAAGAAACTAAGCTATAACTAGAGAGAGGTCATGATCTAGAGTTTGTTTTCAAAAAAAAGTTTGAAAAAAACCATCACTCATCTCTTCCTGAGTTTTATGTGTTGCTCCTTTACTTTCGACACTCTATGAATATTTGTAACCCTCCAGTTTGCACATCCAAAAACACAAAAATCAATCAAGGAATGAGAAAAATATTGAAAATTGTTTGATAATAAGTACATGTTGACAATGGGCAGTTCTACCCACCTAATATTTGAAAAATCCAAAAATTTCAAACTTTCTTTTAGCAATTTCCCTTAACATGGTTACCAATTAACTCAATTTATTTTAATAGTACTCACATGTTATGCACATTACATAATGGTTGGTTTTCAAATATCGATCTTGAGAACAACGTATTATATAATGTTTATGTACTTTTTCTTTATCCACACCCTTATTAACTAGAAACTTTGTGCCTATTCCTAAACCCAAGTTTCATGAGCTTTTTATGGAACTTCCAATTTGCATAAAGAACCTGTGCAATGTAATTGAGACTTTTCAAACCAATTAGAGAAATATGGTCATTTTCTTTTATCAATTCCTTCCACATGAATGATAAACTTCACAAATTTTAATCAATTTAAGCGACCTAAAGCAATACATTTCATATGTGTGTACACCATGTCACACCACACATGGGGTTGAAAAAGAGAGATTTCACAATATGAAATGTTGTGACCGGATAGGAAGTCACTTGGGTTTTTCTAGTGTGAACATTTTTTTTGTTTTAGGGTTTAGGTTTTGTTTTAAACAGCTGTCAACTTTTTTCGTGCATGCGACATAGTTTATATTAGCATTGTTTGTTAATGGTTGTGAGTAGGAAACTTTGTTGTTTGTGTGTTATGTGAAATAGGTTGCAACAAACGATGGGTGACCAAGCACATTTCAAGCATGCAAGCGCAATGGGAGTAAGAGGATGTTGGATGAAGATAAGAAGAAGAGTTTGAAGGAAAAGAAGCAGAGGTCTGTGCTTTTTGCATTGCATTTGTGGTAGATCGTGGAAAATCAAGAGCTTACAGAAGTGAGTAGTTACTATTTTGATTTTCGCTGCACTAGTAGTTACATCATGGCATGCGTTGAGTTTTTGCTAGTGTTAAACTTTATAAGGGATTGATGTTGAAGGGTGATGATACACAAAGGGGGTCCGAGTTATAGAATCAGAAGTAGGTAAAGGGATGCACTTGTATGGGACTTTAATGGAAGTATTCCTGGAGTAGCTTTTTTGTGAAAGTCAAAGCCAAAAACCTTAGCAAATATCCTTGGGTTGGGCAGAACGTGGGTATAGAATGGGAGAGATCACAGAAAATATCCATAGACCCATATCTTGATCAAAATTTTGTTTATTTTTTCCAAATTGTTGCATGCCAACTTGGCATTTGTTACCCATTCTTAGTTTGGAACTAGGAGTCATATTATTACAGAACCAAGACAAATATCTTTTTGCATCATGTTGTAATGTAGAGGGAAGAATTAGCAATTCAGAATGGACTAAATAAACATGAAGGGTACTAACCTCAAGCCAAATCCCACTAAGTCATGTATTCAAAATATTAAGAATTGTTCCTATTAGTAATTAAATGGATGCTACATAACAATCCAGAAAGGACTGCCAAGTATGTGGTGCTAGAGTTTCATTTAGGTATAGAGATTTATGCTTTGTTGGAATAGTAGCACCAGTGTGTTATAACAACACCTAAATTGTAGAATTTAAGTTGCAAAAGTCATACACACAAAGTAGGGATTTGTGATGAAGAGATACTTTTGATAGTCTTTTCTTTTGGTTACAATGTGACCTTTCTTTCTATCAAAGTAGGTAATGGAAAATCCACAAAAGTAGATTACTAAATTTGTACTTATACAAAAATGGTGTGGTATGGGGAATGGTGTTTTTTTAAAGAACTTTTTTTGAAGATGTAGAAAAAATGACCATCAACCTTAGGAGGATTAGGCCAAATCTAGCTATAAACCATGTATGTAGTACAAATGTTTAATCAAACTTCTATGTATATGTGTAAGCACTGGAAAAGAAAATAAAATGTCTTGCAATTTTTACTTTTTTCCCTTTCCAGTGATTGACACCTTCCAAAATCACTTCATTTTCAAAAAAATTAAATTATTTGTTTTTGGAAAAAAATCAATAATACAAAAAAAAGGTTGGTAAGTAATAGTGTTTTTTGGGTGATGCAAATGAGGTGGCAATCATCCATAAGTTGATTTAGCCAAATTTGGCTATCAAAAACATGAAAAGAAAAAAATAAACATCTTTATATAGTTCTAGCTACCTATTTCAAACATGCATAAAAATCTAACAATTTTTTTTTTTTAAATTGAATATATTGCACTTGTTAAATTGTAGATATTTTATCTTGATGATATGTGATAATGTTTTTATATTAATTAATTAGGATGGTTATTTAATCAACCAATTAAATAAGCTGGGTAGTAGTTAGTAAGTTTAGGATAGGGAGTAGGTAGTTAGAAAAAATAGTAAATATTCTATTGTGTGTATATATTATAGTGTTTTTGTAAGGGACAAAAGGTGTGATAGTGTTGTAGTGCTTCCCTTTCATTATAATTCATCTCATATCCTTTGTGTATAACTTCAAACTTGTAAAGTATATAGATGAGTTAAAAAATGAATTAGATTTATGGTATGCACTATAAACATTCAAAATGCATGTGCAATTTGGGATGGGCCAATAAAAAAAGCTTGTCACCAACAAAATAAATGAGATCCTAGCTACATACTTAACCTATGTTAGGAAGCCTATTATAGGCTTGCCTAGCTTAAAATAAATTGTTTATTATAACCTTGCATAGCCTGGGATTGATTATAATTAATTAATTGTAATATATCTTTTTTGAACAAATGACAAATTACCATGTGTTTTACGACAATTAGCTTCTTAAACTACCATGTGGCTAAATCCAAACTGTCCATCAATGGGACATTTGATAGCATGCAACTATCCCAAATGTAACCATAAATACAATTGCAAAATGCGGTTCCACATCATATTAACCATCATCCATGGCAATGGATGATGAATTCTAACATAATTGCAAGGTTTGCAATTACATTTTCAACTTCATGGCCATGTTGTGTCTTTTGGGACTAATTGTTTTATGTCACTTGTTCAAGACTACTAAAGGTGTTTATAGTCATAAGGCTCATTCATAGTTGGGCTTCTAAAAATGAGTGTTTAACAAAAGAGAAGATAATTTTAGATTTTCATAATGTTCAATATATTGCAAATATGGTGATTTATTGTGTTCCTACTATTAGAGTATTGAGATTACTTTTTAAAAATTCAATAATTATCAAATGGTGTATAAAAGTCTTAATGAATCCTTGATCAATTTATGGTCAATTGTCCATATTATAGTTTTAAAATTAAATAATGCAAAAGGAATGCATGTAAAATGATGCAATCAATCAAAAACTCTTTGTACAAGAAACCCATGCTTCCCTTTATGCAACTACATATTTATTAGATCAATATGATGAAAAAATAAATTATATCAAAGTTTTGAAACTTTGAAACAAAGGGCTACAAGGGAAATGATTGCTTTATTAAATCATTTGGCTAGTTTTTTATATTCATTATGTTCAAAATTTCTAACTCTAAATGCATGTCACATGTGCAAAAAAAAATCATGCAAGCAAAAATGTTTAGTTGATTTTTAAAAACTTTCTTTGACATTTTTTACATTTATGCTTATAAATCAAAATATACTTGCACAATTATGTACTCATGTGAAAAATCACCACCATCGTATGAATTATTTTATTTTAAACTATTCAACTTTTTTAACTGTATTTTTAAATGTAAATATTATTTGTAAAAAATAGCCTTAAGAAAGTCATGGAGTCCTTTCTCCTTTTTAAAAATATTCCATCCATGAATGAACCCTGTAGGTGTCCATTATGATTACAAATGAATCGCAAATTCAGTCATTGATTTTCAAATTTCTTTTACTGTAACAAATCTTGACATGAAAAAACTAAAAAAATATTATATTAGTTTTCCTTGAATGTGTCTTGTAAATTTTCCTGCCTCTTTTTGCACAACCCTGATTGCAGAATCGTCTGCAGGTGATTTTGCTAATAATTCTTCAAATCAAAACACAGCCAGCGCTGAAAAACATATAAAAAATAACAAGGCTATGCATCCTGAGCATGGGCCTTTTGCCCAGGAAAAACTGTCTGGGAGGAAAATTCCCAGGGTAGCTCTATCCATGTAGATACCTAGTAACCACCTACTGTGTTCCCTACCGAACTCTGGGACCTATGTATTTTATACCTATGTTCTTGTAGCATAGGTAACCAAGGTGAAACCTTCATCAACTCAGTTGGGGTTCATCCACAAACGAATCCTAAAGCATTGGAGAAATTTCCAAGGGTAATTACAGGACTCCTTGTATTTGTAAGTAATATTATGCACATTCTTTACAAGTAGGAAGGAACTTATACCTACTTATATGTGTGAGATATCTTCCACTCTCAAAGGGTAAGAATATATCCCTTCCCATCCACTTTGTGATCTACCTATTATTAGGTTCATGATGGCTTTTGCTGAGTGCTTTGTGATGGGTAAAGCAAGGGGTGGGGAACATTCCCAAAATGCGGGGTCCTAACCCTAAGGTCCTTTTTTTGGCAATGCTCCACCACTGGGGCTTTATCCTACGAGTAAAGACATTGTAGAATTAGTTTTAGTCTATGTGGAGGGCGCCTCACCCTCGCTAATATTTCTGTTGAGCAGCGAGGCACCTCATGTGGTACTTCCTCTCCATAAGGTGCCTCCTCTCCTTAGCAAACAAAATCAGAGTTGGTGAAAATTCTACCAGATCTTTACACTCCGTAAGGAACTCAAACAAGGGATTCAAGTCCCACACTCAGCTCCTACCTCTAGCCAGACCCTCCTTCCCAGAATGGCCTCCTGGATGGTGGTGGTCGATTCAATGTGGCCGTTTGCCACATTGAAGCCAACAGCTGTGGAAAGGCCATAGATTCAACGGAAGGTGTTCCTGCTATGAGGTTCTAGTTCTCTTGCCTTCCTTCATGAATTACTTTGTCTGGGAAAGGGAATTGGACATGTCCAAATACTCTGAGGATAATCAAGGAAACTACAGAATTCAACTTGCCAAAAAACCAAAACAAAAAGCAAAAAAACTAAACTTTGGAACAAAATGAAAATTCTCCTGATATGGATGAAAATATGTTATGAATTATGTTTCAATGAACACATGTAGCCTTGTCGCAGTTGTATCAATTATTGGATTGCAGGCAAGAGTGGAACAATTCCAAATGGAGCAGAAACCCTCAGAAATGTTCTTATAGTCTCAAATTCCAAATCAGTTTCCAAAATAACTCTGTACATAAGAGGAAAGAGGCACTAGACATAAGTGGTAGCAAATGGTGAAGGGAGGAAATCAATACTGTGTGGAGGCTTCATGGCCACTTTTTCAGTGGTACCACATCTGATAACAATGTCCAACCATGGAAATGTAATAATACCACTAGACATGCTGCAAACAAAATGGGCTTGATGTAGGGATTGACAAGACAGACCAGGGGCATCACCAATAGTCCATGCAAACAAACACCATCCTCAAGTCTAGTCAAAAGTGATGAAACAGATTGGCTTCCCTCACCATGATTGCTCTCCCAACTGCTTTTGAAATGAACTTTTTCAACATGCAGCAATCTTCACAAACCTGCAGATTTTTTATTATTTGGAGTGGAGTACCAGGAGCTGTATTGATGGGCCTGAATGCAACAGCCAGTTTCTCTCTATGGTGACACAAATGAGACACCTTTTCTTCTTCTTCCACATCATGCAGCACAAATCTAGTATAAGGTGCATACCCTGCATCATGCATCAGCCGTGATAATCTCTTCAGTTCTGCACAGATTTCAATCATCTGAGGCCCTTGATTATCTACTACAAATGTTTGCACCTCATTATTCACTTCAATCCAGGTGCAACCCAGCTGTTTCTTCACACTTCCTTTCACTGCCATTCAAGATTCTCACAAAGATACCTGTTGCCAGCAGCAACATAGATGTTTAATAGCATCTTCAGGCTCCAACTCAAGAACTTTTTTAGCAACATATTCTCCCATCTCCACATTACTATGACTTCCTCCACTGCACCTACACAGCTGACAGAAGACAAAAAGTGATATCATTTAGCTGTACACCTTCACACATCTCACTAAAATACTCAGGAGTTTCCTTACCATGTCCATGACTGGCAAATCCTCCAAGGATGGCATTGCAAGAGACCACATTTTGAGATGGCATCTTGTTGAACACTTTCCAAGCATCCTCCATGCTCTCACATTTTTCATACATTGTCAACTAAGCTACTTCCCACAAAGGCATTTGAATTCCATCCACTTTGAATGATCTGCTCATGAGCATACCTGCCCCTCCAATTGCTACTATGCTGGTACATGCATTCAGCACTGCCACAAAAGTAACAGAGTCTGGCAACACAGCTTCCTGCTGCATTTGTCAAAATAGTTCCAATGCCTTCTGCCCTTGCCCACATTTCACATGTGTCAATATCATGGTGGTCCAAGTGATCACATTTCAAGATGGCTTCTTGCTAAACACTCTGCAAGCATCTTCCATGCTTCCATGCATACTTAAAAACATGACCTAATTTATCCTTTGTATTGGGAGGTTCCTTCCCAAGCAGAACCTTCCTCACAGATAACAAGGCACACCTTACCAAGCATAACCTTCTTGCACAATTTCAAATTAGGTCAGGTTTTCAAGTACGTTAATGGCAGGTCACATTGGATATTCTGTTGTTTCTGGGCTTGCTAAAAAGGGCTACCACCCTCATTCAAACAGCAGAATACCCTCTAGACCTGCCATTATCCTATTCAACCATTGAGCTATTCCGCACAATGGCATCTGAATCCCATCCACTTTGAATGATCTGCTCATGAGCACACCTGCCCTCTTCACATGAAACTATACTGGCATATGCATTCAGCAACCTGAAAAAGGTATGAGAGTCTGGTTGCACACCTTCATGTTGCATTTGTTGAAATATTTTCAGTGCATCCCACCCTTGTCTGCATTTCACATGTCCCAATATCAGGGCGTACCAAGTGACCACATCTCAAGATGACATCTTGTTGAACACTCTCCAAGCATCCTCCACACTCCCACATTTTGGATACATGTTAACAAGGCTACAGCCCAAAAGACATCAGACTCAAAACCACTTTGAATGATCTATTCATGAACATGGCTGCCATCTTTAAGTACTCCTAAACCAGAACATGCTTTAATCACTGGAACAAAAGTGGATTGTTGGGATTCATTCCTACTTGTTGCATTTGATGGAAAAGCTGCATCACCTATTCAGGTTGCCCATCCTTGACATATTTCTAATAACTACTTGCTCCATGAAAAAATGTTCAATCGCACTGTGCCTGGTTCCATTACAGCCATCTCTGCTGCACCCAGGGTGGGTGTCATCAGCTGTCAAGCCAGAGAGCTTGCTGTGTCTTCTTATGTGTCTTCTTATGTTTGAATTCTAGTTGCCTTCCATTTTCCTACAACCAGAAATCCATATCAAGCTAACCAGCCATGGATTTTTCACATCCCAGGCATAAATGCTATTGTACGGGCACAGAATGCCACAGACTTTCTCCATCAGCAAGTGAATTTTGTTACAGCACATTGCATTTCGTCGCCTTCTCCAGTCTACTATTACTATCACACTAGTGCAGAGGATCTAAAAAGAATTTCTGCCAGAGTTTAGACCATGGCAGGATAGCAACTATGAGAGAGAGAGAAACAAGATTGAAACCAACAAGAGCTATGGCTTCAAATTGACATTTGCTGTTCAGTTACCTTCTCTGATCCGTGATCCTACCATTGCAAAGGATCCAAAAAGAACTCCCACTGCAGTTTCTCTCTCTCATCTCCAGGAACTGCAGAAAAACCACCTATTAAATCATGTACATTGAGGACATAGCAGGAAGCTTCTCGTGGTGGACCTCTCTCTCTTTCCCCTGTGGTCTTGGAGTTGCTACTTTTGTGGTCTAAATTAGAGTTTCATCCTGCACATGGCAATTGCACTTGCTGCACAGATGATGTCGTTGCACTGATTATGAAGACATTTCCTTTGCAAGACAATTGCTCTCACTCCTCACAATCCAGTAGTTGTGAAATTTGTAGCTGCTCAGAGCTCAGTTTGATCTTTGTTTGGGATATGTGTATTCTGGTTTCAAAAAACAGAAGAGAAAGTACCATACCTACTACTGATGAAGGGCACTTCTTTGCCAAATATTTCTTTATTTTAGAAAACAAGGTTTGACAGTTTCAAATTGAATTTCTTAGGATTTCAACAGTTGAGGAATAAGTATGCAAAATACATCTCGTGTTGTGCATTTGTAGTAGCAACCCAATGATTTTCAATTTTCAACAAATATCAATAAAATTCTCTTTTTTTCAGCTAGACCTTTTGCAAATTATTTTGTGCCAAACAACAGTTGCTGCAGGTAAGGTAGTGTAGACACAAAAAGGTTTTGATGATGAAGAATGGCATAGAGATGGATGAGGATATCTGTGTGACACAGTGATTGCAAGGTTTAGGAATTTGCAACAACAAGAGCACAATCATTTGTATGCTGTGATAGTAGTGAGGGCTGAGGTTTGGGATACTCTAGCTCCTTCATTCAACCTCCTCCTTCTCTACAGTTGTCTTGATGCTCTCACCTAAAGGTGTGTACAACATCATCTACATTGTACAGAATCTGTTTTGCAGAGATGCTCTGAATTGTTCCTTACTTGCAATCACGGACTCCCTGCGTTGTTTGCCCCACCTTGTAGCAAAATTGACCATTTTGTTCTAGGAATTGCAAAGCTTCAACCAAACCATAAACCTGGTGAGCAATCTGCCCACAGGAAGTGGCCTTGACAAGGTACTGGTGCCAAATAATTATTTTATTTTTCAAATTTCATTTCGGCAGTTAAAATAATAATTTATGAAACTTAGGCAACAAATATAGGCAACTTCTTTGGCAGGTTCTCTGGACTCTGAACCTGTAACATAATGAGACTTTTTACATAATTTTTTTCTGCTTCTTTCTGCAAAAATAGGGAGAAATAATGTTCTACCAAATTATAAGACAGAAATTTTATTGGATACCTGTGTTCCAATGGTGGACTGTCCTAGAAAGAAGCTCTAAGGTTTCCACCACTTTTCATACTTTTCCCTCATAATTTTCTTAAATTTTGACATTTCCAAAATTAATTTAATTACTGCCAAACCTGAAAAGGTATTACAGAATATGCATTGGCAGGCAATTACAAATTGATTTCTGTAGTGTTGAAACATATGGACCTACTGCGACCAAAAATGAGCCCTAAAATGAAAAAGTTGTCAAAGGACTGCCTTAAACCGGCGGTTGATGGAGCACAGTGATCGTTATGTGCACAATAATCATATGGTATTTGTAATAGTATGTTGTTTTGTGTGTTTTATGTTTGCAGATTGTGCATTCATTGAGAATGGAGAACGTAGACACTCTATTTCTCTTGACTTAGAAGGTGAGCTTGCATGTTTATTTGTGTTGGTTTTTGCTCTTCATGAAGACCAGAGAGAATTTGGCTCCCATCGGCGCACTGGATTACAAAAGGATGAGGAGTCACGAACATATGAAGGAGAGATAATTTTGTAATCAGGGGACAAATTTTGGCAGGAACTATTGGGGAAACACTGAAGGAGCTAAGTATTCAAAAAGCTTGGTCTTATTGTGGTAGAAAATAGAATGGTGTTGGTTTGGAAATGCATAAGGAGCGGACTATACTCTCCGAGTTTTCGCTCTGTTGGAGATGTAGTGTCTGTGCTAGTTTGTTAGATATGGGCTGGTGGTAGAAATGATGCAGAACAGAAGTGGATTTGTGAGCGATTCTTAATGGCATTGTGTCTGAAATTAGGGTTTCTGTTTGGGAAAAGGCATTATTGTGGGGGTGAAATAGTACCCAAGCTTGGGCACTCTGAGTAAGGTTGCAGCTCATGCTTACCTGAATCTGGGAGTTCAAGATTGATCTTTCAATTTGGGTGGGTTTGAGTTGAATCTCCTTTTCTTGTCAAAGCTTCTGGGATGTGCCCAATGCCATAGATATCAGTGGATGCTCAATGAGAGAGAATTCGGAGGGTTCTGATTCACCTAAGTTCTAGCATATATAATGTAATTGTTAGATTCTGCTTTTTCAAGTCTTCTTCTAGAACTGTTGTTCCCTTTTTACTGTAATTATACTATGATCAAGGATGATTAAGAGATTTCCAATACCTTTTCTTTTGGGGGCCACACTACAACATGTATAAAACACTCTTTGAACCAGACGCAAGTAAGTACCTACCATATGACACTTTATAATTGTGTAGGTCTAAGAAGCTGAAACCCTATATATTTGTTGCCAATGTGTTGTAAACACCCATTCTTGGTCCAAGAAAAGAAAATGTCATTGTTGCAAAAGAACGGCTCCTAATATCATTTGTGCAGGGAGCTTGGGTTCTCCACATGCAAAGGGAGGGCTGGTCAAGGGTTCTCGGTGCCTGTGCGTCTCAAGTGAAGTCCTGGTTTCAACACGACGCACGTAAACGTAGCGAGATGAAAACGAAAAGACATTGCTGTCTCACGAGAATGAGGAGCTGTTGTCTGGGAATGTTGTCATGCAAAATTCATGTTGTCTAGACCGTCCCGCGCGCCAGAAGAGATATTATGACCAGTACACGCCTCGTCAGATTAAATAAATGGAAATTCTCTTCAAAGAATGTCCCCACCCTGATGACAAGCAGCGGCAGCGTCTGAGTTCAGAATTAGGTTTGAAGGCCCGTCAGGTAAAGTCATGGTTTCAAAATCGACGCACGCAGATGAAGGCGCAGACCAAGCGAGATGAGAACACATTGTTGCATCAAGAAAATGAGAAGCTGCGGTCTGAGAATGTTATAATGCGAGAAGCGTTCAGAAACCCGACTTGCCAATATTGCGAAGGTCCTGCAACCACCATTGATGAGATGTCGTTCGACAAGCAGCAGCAGGTGCACAACGAGAACGGTCGCTTGAAGGAGGAGCTAGACCGCGTTTCCGTTTTGGCTGCCTGCAAGGACCTTGATCGACCCATCCCACCACACGTACTCGTAACCCCTCCTGTCGCCCCCCTCTCACTCCCCTAGGTTGTCTCTCGACGTAGTAATGGGCCAAGTAGTGGGCCGCAGCTTTGGTCTGCTGCATCCGACTCCTGGTGGTATGCACACTATGCAAAGCCGCTCTGTGGCGAGCATTGCCATGCGTCGCGGCGGGCTAACTGAAGCCGAGAAACCGCTGGTGGTGGACTTGGCCGTCACGGCCATGGAAGAGCTACTACGCATGGCGCAAGCTGATCAACATTTATGGATGCCTGTTGACAGCGACAACAAAGAGCTGCTAAACTACGAGGAGCATGCACTCCAGTTTCCTCGAGGTATCGGCTTCGCGCGACCCCACACGGGTTTGAAGACGGAGGCCACCCGAGAGACAGACCCGGCGATGAGCGATGCTGTCAGCCTGGTGGAAACCCTTATGGACTCATGCCAGTGGATGGAGATGTTCGCATGCATGGTTTCGCGAGCTCTTACTGTAGATGTTCTGTCCACCGATGTTAACGGCAACCGTCACGGCGCGTTACAGCTCATGTATGCGGAGCTTCAAATACTCTCCCCCTTGGTGCCCACTCGCGAGATCTATTCCCTTCGCTACTGCAAGCAGCACACGGAGGGTATCTGGGCGATGCTGGAGGTATCCGTCGATGGTATCCGCGACAACCCACCACTGTCTCTGATGCGCTGCCGTCGTCGACCTTCAGAAGAAACCCGAGAAGGGGAGGGAGGCAGCAGCCCCATCAAACATTAAAGAAATCCAAGAAATACAAGGGGGGCAAGAAGCACCACTTGATGGTGACGCAATCAACCCCA
>Ga0209208_10008245_pt1 | contig 13927 bp, 8 predicted proteins | sample S1TSphfallax_3_FD_187694 | JGI IMG/M metagenome (GOLD analysis project Ga0209208, IMG submission 187694) | Host-associated microbial communities from peat moss isolated from Minnesota, USA - S1T2_Fd - Sphagnum fallax MG (SPAdes) (version 2) | ecosystem: Host-associated > Plants > Peat moss >...
TGGGGTGGGCACACCAAACAACAAAGAGGCCATGTTTTCGCCCTTTTATAGCTGACTTGCCATCGTGCATTTGAATGTGCAGTAGTGTCTATCCAAAGGCCAAAAATTACAAACAAGGCTAAGCATAATAAGCAAGCCAAAAATACATGCCCAAGTTTGAAGGGCCAAAATTTCTGGCCTCTACACTTGTGGGATAATAATAATAGTAAAATTAAGTTGCTTAATGGCCAAATTACATGACAACTTATTTTTATTGGTAAAACCCAAGGCGCCACATCGCAACATAAAAGGCACATGTAAAAACCTTACTCCTAAAATAAGTCGCTTGTGTGGTACCTACATTTGGACCACCCCCAAACTCCCTATTTTGGGCCATTAGAATACCTTAAAACAGCTGATATTTTCGAATGCATGGGGCCCTTGATCCCGTCCCCCTCCTACCTCTGCGAGATTCATGGGGTTTCCATTGGTTAAAGATGATGAGGGTTGCATCCAATTTGATTATGCAACAAATTTGGTGGGTGAAAATTTGTTGCATGATCAAAGAAAAGTGGTCCTTGGAAATGGGCGGTGCAAAGTGGGCGGCTGTGGCCACCCATGGTCTACATGAGAACTGAGAACAAATGAGTCCTAATGTTTAAAATGTTTAACTCTCATAAAAAAAAGGGAACAGATTGCCAATTTTATCATTGTTTGAGGCAAACTATGAACCAAACATGCACAAAACAACCAATTTTTTTGAAGAGTTTTTGGTGTGGATCCTCATTCTAGCCTCTCCCCGCTCACCCCCCCCCTCCTAGAATTTTGTAAAAGAAAAAAAAGACAGATTCTTTTGTTGAGCCTTGTTTCTTGTTTTGTTTGGCATTGAGGACAAATTTGAAAGAAGAAGAAGGCTTAATATCAATAGAATGGTTGAGGTTTCCATGCCCTCCATAGGATGAATATTGTCCATGTAAGTAAGGCCAAGGGCATTCTGGGAATGACCGAACACCAAACCTTGTTAAAGGCTGTATAGCCTAATACACCCATAATCCACCCACCCAAATTTTAAAATTTAAAAAGAAAATATAAACCCATAATTTTTAGAAAATTAAATTGAAATCAACAACAACACTAGCCTACTTAAGACCAATTTTGTTTTTTCCAGACCTTCTTGGCAAGAGAGCTGGTTTAGGATTTAGGGTTTTTAGGGTTTAGGTAGCCCTTAAATCCTAAACCCTAAAATACCTAAACCCTGAGAACAAGAGAACAAGGTAACTTGTAAAGTCTGGTGGCAGTTACTTCTAGTAGGCAACTCTGTCTCCTCCCCGGCGACCACTTTCTTGTCTCTCTCGCTGACGGTGAAAAGGGCGGTGGGAAAATTGGCTCGTGGTTTGACGGGGTAAATTAAAAGGCCTGGGTGAAAAGACACGTGGAGTCTGTTTCCGTGATAAGCAGGACCCCTAAATTCCCACTCAATTGAGCCCGAGAGAACGTGGTGAAACTGACTGACACCGTGGTAAATATTAGGTTATTACGTATGGGGAGAAATGAGCCTCGGTAAAACTTGAAGAGAGTGAACCATCAACTGGATGCCTGTTATGACTCAGTTGTGGATGAACATCAACTGAGTTAAACTGTGGTTTCATCTGGGTAACTCATCTGTAATGAAGTAGGTCATATATATAGGTGCATAGGTTAGAAAATAGGTGATTACTAGGTAAGTAGATGGTTTAAACATAAGTAAGGACTATTTTTATTACATACTAACAACCCACATGCAAGTTGTTAATAGGTAAATAGCAAAAACAGCAATAGAGCTAAACATCCTGGTTACCTACAGAACTGGCACCCAAATTCGACAGAAAACTGTTTCCTGATCACTTTTCATCCATCCTTCATGTTGTGCTGGGTCACTAGCTCAGAGTGAACCAGCACTGCCCACCAGGTGCATCATTAAAGATGGACAGTAAGTGATCAGGAAACAGTTTTCAGTTGAATTTGGGGTTCCAGTTCACTAACTAAACATGGTGGTTATCTCTCTTGCAGTTTTTGCTACCTACCTATTAATAACTTGAATGTGGGTTGTTAGTGGGTAAGTAATAAAAACCAGTGTTGGGCAGTTCACACTTTTTTGTAAGAACCAGCCGGTCCCGGTTCTCTCATGATATTATGAGAACCTGATCGGTTCTCTAATATATGATTTTTTTGGGCTGGTGAGAACCGGTCAGGTTATCAAATGTTTATCTTTTTCAATCTCACCTCGTTCTCAGATAAGTCAATTCTCATATATACACAACAATAACCGGTTCTCAGATAAGTCGGTTCTCATATATACAACAACATCCTGATTATTAAAATTTTCATTAGTTAAAATCAGTTCAATAATTAAATAATTAATATTTAAATGACTTCATCACACGAAAAGAGCAACACCATGTGAGAAAAGTAACAGCCAGAGGAAAAGAATAAGAGCACTGGGAAAAAAGTAATAGCAATAAAGAGAGAACAGTAATAGCAGTATGAGAAAAAAAGTAATAGCAACAGGAAAAGAGTAGCAGTCCCAAGTTAGAAGAACAACAAGAGGAACCAATAAATGATACAGAGAACTTTGAGAACCGGATCTGAGTTCTATGAGAGAACCTATCCGGTTCTAGGTAATGTGAGAACCTGAGCTCGGTTTTCATTCCGGTTCTCACATTTAAAAGTGTCAAACGATTTTCATTGGGAGAACCGGGTCGAGAACCGCTCCAACAAAACAGCCTTTGCCTATGTATAAACCATCTGCTTATCTAGTCGTCACTTATTTTTCTACCAATCTTCTTAGGCCCGCTTTACACTAGGTGTCAGGTCCAATGTTCAACCCAAGTCCAGCATTCCTATTGGTGCAAAAGTTGAAATCAGCCCCAAGGGCTTTATACTAGGAGTCAAGGCTGAAATATAAATTGTTTTTTCAATCTGCCCCAAGTACTAATAAATCCTGAACTTTATGGCCTTGTATTGGCCCCGAGGCTGAAAAAAGGATACCATCAAATTTGGGAGGCCTATTTGCAACCCTTGGGGCCAATGTTTCAGCATTATTAATATCCTGACATCAATGTTCTAGCATTTAGTAGTGACTTGGGGCCAATTTGCAACCCAAAAATGCTCAAAGTTGGCCCCAAGCTTTTTTGGCCCCTGACTCCTAGTGTAAAGTGGGTCTTATATATAGGACCTACTTTTTACATAATGAGTTAGTAAGGTGAAACCGCAGTTTAACTCAGTTGATGTTCATCCACAACTGAGTCGTAACAGGCATCCAGTGAATTTTGGCCGAGATAAAGTAGTGGATGCCACCATTATTTACTATTGACTGCGGCGGTGGTGGCGCGACATATTATGCAGCGTTGTGCGGTTTGTTCCTTCGTCTTCGCTCTGTCTCTTCCGTTGCATTTGCAGCTATCTAGCCATCGAGCAAGCTTGCGAAAGCTATTTTCCTCACTCACTGCGGCGTTTTCTTCAACTCCTTGCAAGCGCATTCTGTTCTTGTGTGGATCCGGGATCTTCTTGTGCCGTTGTTTGTCAAACATAATGTCGACCCTGACTGAATTGCTGGAGTTATCGCTCGATGAGAAGACAATAATCGCAGAGTACATCTGGTGTGTTTCCGTTCCATCTCTCTACTCCCAGTTTGTCCTTCAAAGCTTCTTCGTTGCTCCCGGAATATGAGTCCTTCTCTCTCGGATTTTATTTTTTCCCTGCCTGGTGTAAATAAGTAGAGAGGGAATTGAACGAAAGAATTTTGAAAGCAATTGTGATCGGCGGTGGTGGCCTCCTTCCGGCGGTAATTGCGGTTCGGTATTTTTGTGTAGACGGAGAGACAGACAAGAACAAGAAGCACAGGAAACTTGATAGAAGCAGAGTAGTTGGAGCAGCGTGGCTGTGGTTTGAAGTTGGGAATCGCATTGGTCTTGTAGCTGGTGCTGCATTTGGTCTTTTGTTTGTTTGTTTATCTTTTGGTCGTCTCGAGCAGGCGCTTCAGGGAGAACTTAGTAGTGGAGTGAGGTAGGACTGGAATTGTCGACTTTCTGCTTTGAAATGTCTTCGATAGACTTTAAATGTTTGGACAATCTCATCGAGCTAAGACAGTCGACAATTCCGGTGACTCCGTCAGAGTCGACAAGCTAACAAAGTTTCCATTTGCAGACTATGAGACTAAGGAGTTAGTGTAACGAGTCAACAAGCATTGAACTTTAAGTATTATGACTTGCTCTTGCTCTTCATTTACAAGTTCGATTTCTTCTGGATTTTGATTCACAGGATCGGCGGATCGGGCACGGATCTTCGCAGCAAAGCTAGGGTATGTCTTTCTCGACACTGCTTATTTGCATTGCTCCAAAGTCTTGTGTTTCCGAAAACAAAGAAGCACGATCACGAGTTTAGCTTGCCTCACCGCAGTAACAATTGATGAAATAGAGTTTTTCAAAATTATCAACATTAGGTGCTGCAAGGTCTTGAAGTCTGAAGCACTACGTTGTCATTGCAGACTCTGCCTGGCCCTGTTACTGATGTCAAAAAGCTCCCAAAATGGAACTATGATGGCTCCAGCACCAACCAAGCCCCAGGTGCTGATAGTGAAGTGATTCTATAGTAAGTAACTCAGGCTCATCCCCCTGCCTTTTTCTCATATTTCATCTTTATCATCTTTTTCCTGTTTGTTTTAATTTCTCTTCTGAGAATATGCTATGTGTATGAAGGAAAATGTTAGATGCGCTCCTAAAACATGAATTCATGGTTGTGCAGTCCCCAGGCCATTTTCAAAGATCCCTTCCGAAGGGGACACAACATCCTGGTATGCCTCAAACTACTCACACTTGCAATCTGTTTTCAGGCTTGATGATTGTGCAATCAATGTGTGCGTGGGGTGAAATTAACTCCAAAATTGGAGTGTGATTGCGAATGGTAGGTCATCTGTGATGCATATACTCCCCAAGGTGTGGCTATCCCAACAAACAAGAGAGCTGCTGCAGCTGAGATCTTTGCCAAGGAGGAGGTTGCTGAAGAGGTGCCCTGGTAAGTTTTAAATTCATGAAGCCTTACATGATGTGGAGGTTGGAGGATTGAGGGTACAGAGGTGTTTCATGCTTCTGTAAATTACCTGGCAATGCTAAGATATTCTGTGCATTTGCAGAGTATTTTGTAAAGATGAACCTTGATAAAGAGCTCATATCTGTTTGGGCAGGTTTGGACTTGAGCAAGAATACACTTTGCTACAGAAAGACATTAAATGGCCTCTTGGTTGGCCTCAGGGAGGTTACCCTGGACCTCAGGTGAAGCTCTTGTACAGTTTTCCATGACTATGTCCTTGCTCTTGCAGAATGCCCATAGACATCTCTGATCCTGTCCTTTTGTCTTACTCCATGTGGCAATCCATACCCTTTTTCCAATTCTATTGTGCTCCAGCCAATGGCCTAACTATGCTTGCTTGTGTTGGGCCCAATCGATGTCTTCTTTGATACAAATATGTACCCAACTTTGAACACCATATATTCTCACTGATGGATATTATGAGGCATTCATTTTCAAAATTTCAGGCATAAGGATCAATAGTCAGGAGTAAATGCATTGCTTTTCATATTACATGCTTGCCTGTGGAACAGGGACCCTACTATTGTGGAACTGGAGCTGACAAAGCTTGGGGTCGGGACATTGTCAATGCTCATTACAAAGCATGCCTCTATGCTGGCATTCAAATCAGTGGTATCAATGGAGAAGTTATGCCTGGACAGGTAGAATCATGTAATGTGTGCACACTAGGAGTGTTTTAGCAATCTGTATTGACTTGTCTTCAGAGAGGCTAGTCCTCTGTTCTTTATGATGCATGAGGACCTTTAGAGAGAAATGGAGAGAATTGAGAATTGGGTTGCAAGTACAAGATAATATGCATGTGTTTGTGAGAGAGAGAGTGTGTGTAATGGAACAACCTCATTTGTGGCTCTCTTGTTGTACATCCTGAAGAAGAATGGTTGTTTACATTGGTTTTGTATTTCTCTGTGCAACAGTGGGAGTTCCAAGTAGGACCTGCAATTGGCATTTCAGCAGCTGATCAGCTATGGGCTGCTCGATACATCCTAGAGGTACATGTGCATACATTCATGAAGTTTTTGTCCAGAAGTGCATTGGGTATTGTCATGGGAATTCTACTATCCGGAAGGGATAAGTTGCTTATGTTTTCTCCCTTTGCTGCTGCTAGAGGACTATGCCTACTTCATATGTATGTGTGTAACTTTTGTGATCTGTTGATTGTGTTGCTTGTTGCAGAGGATTACAGAAATTGCAGGGGTGGTGCTTTCATTGGATCCCAAGCCTATTGATGTAAGACCCCAAGCCTTCCCTTATTGAACCATTTCTGAATCGGTCTTGTCTACTCTGCGTTGTTTCCTTTTGTGTCACAGTGCCTGACTCTGCTCATTTGTATGGTAAATTTGAAACAGGGTGACTGGAATGGTGCTGGTTGCCACACAAATTATAGGTACAATGTTCAGTTTCAGCTGGTGGGATACCAGCTGATTGATTGTTGTGAAACTGAAGCACTTCACTGTTTCCATGTGGTGATGATGCAGAAGTGAGAACTTAATGTGGAAAGACTTGCTCCAAATTGTTCATATGACATACTTCAGATTGACCTACTTCTTGACAGATTTGGGGTTCTGCTTGTGTAACAGCACTAAGACCATGCGGGAAGAGGGTGGCTATGCACACATCAAGGAGGCTATCAATAAACTTGGTTTGAGGCATAAAGAGCACATTGCCCAATATGGAGAAGGCAATGAACGGCGCTTGACTGGGCGTCATGAGACAGCTGACATGAATACCTTCTCTTGGGTACAAACTACAAACTTACTATGTTGGCCATTGTTGCAATTTAAATACTCTGGGCTTGCTGAACTGAATCCTGGAATTGTAATTGACAACTCCTTGATTGGTACACTTGTCCTTTTGTGCCTGCACTCAACACTTAGGTTAGATCTCATGCATTATGTGGTAGGACAGTTTTAATCTGGTGTGTGTTGACAATTTCAATGGATGTAGGGTGTTGCCAACCGTGGTGCATCCATCCGTGTGGGTCGTGATACAGAGAAGGAAGGAAAAGGTGAACATCTTGCCTTGAGAAGCAAATCCTGAATGAAATAAGAATGATTTCTGATGGCAGGCAAAATATCTAGGAACTTAACCTTCACAGGGAGGCAGTAACTTGCTGGACTCTGATATTTGTATATTTCACAAAACCAAAGGATTGTCTCTGAACATTTGGGACATTATTCTCCTGTGGCCAAAGGTTGAACAGAGGTGGGAAATGTGTGTCATGCCAGGTTACTTTGAAGATCGTCGACCATCATCAAACATGGATCCATATATTGTGTGTGGCATGATCGCCTACACAACCCTAGTATGGAAGCCAGGTCAGGACTTCAAATCTGGTTTTAATAGAAGACTTCTGGTATAGTGCTGGCTGAGGCTATATCTATGCATTTCTGCTCTGATCTTTACTCATGGAATTGGCTGTTGATGAGTGAAGCTTTGACTTGATGTTTGCAGAGGAGAATTGAGCAGCAAGCACAAGTTGTCTGTGGGATGTGCACATCTGGAGAATGAAGTCAGAATGTGCAACAACAGGTTAGAGAAGAGATTCCAATCACTGTCACACACTCCTTGTAGCATCCAGCATTTTCTTATCCTTCGAAGACTCTCTTTGTTATCCTTGCAAGCTCAGTAGCAGTAGCCTGACCTTAGATGGAACAAGGCAAAGAGTAGAAAAGAACATACTTCATCAGGACCCATCTCTACAGCAATGACACCTTTGTTTTCTCTGTCTCTGTGATACCTCCTGACATTTAGTTACAGTGTTTGGGGTCAAATTCTGATGAGATTAGATTTGGAATTTCATGCTGGACCTTGTAGCATTCAGCACTTTATTATAGAACACAGCTGTGTACAAAGATCTCAATGGAATAATAAAATGAAGAGTACACAGAACCATATTTTGTTTTTATGGTAAAAGACTTCCTGTGTCTTTGCCCTTGCTGTGTCTTTGCTGTAATCATATCTTGTTTTCCTTTGTGTGCTGAGATATTCATATTTGACAAATGGAGTTTAAGGGTGAAGAGCAAGCCTTGGAGGTTATAATGAATGAATAAACCAGGATTGCTTTTCTCAGCTTCTTTTTAGTTTTTTGTACTGACTGGATGTTTCCTCACTACTGACATCCATTGCATTTCTAGGTCTGAGAGTGTCAGGAAAGTTAAAGTCACCATATTTGTTCGGGAGGACTTCTCTTAGAAGCCCATGCCAATGGGACTAGGTTCTTTTCACAAATTTTCAAGTAAGGTGGACCGCAACATGTCAACACTCTAGGATTAGTTTTGAATAGTGACAGATCTAACCAGGTTAGCCCACTGCCTGGCCGATGCACTATTGGAGTATTTGGCCACCAGCCTGTGTTTGATGATGGGTGTGTTTAACTGCTAAGGCTTTGGATGAACATCTATTGGATCAAAGAACTGCACAACACTGGTTCAAAGTTCAAACCTCCTCTTACGGACACATGTTATTCTTTATCCCTCAACTTTTCAATGCCCATGAAGATAAAATAGAATTAAAGGAGAATTTCTTTAATCTGGAGTGTAAAAAATATTTTAAGAAAATATTTTGAGATATGTATGTTAAGATAAGTGTTTAAAAACATATGCATTAAGATAAGTGTTTGTTCGTTTATTTAGATGTGACCATGTTGGTGAGCTCCCTACTCCACTTTTGGTATTGTTGGAAAGGTTTAAGTCAGGTGGTGTGCACATTTCTTGTTTTATAATTTGCTAACGAAGTGATAATACTTTTTTCATGATTGGTTCCATAAAAACTCTGAAGTTAATCCCAGTGTGACCAGAATACCATTCGGATGGGTGACCTCAGGCTAAGTTTAATATACCATGGCACAGGGGCTCACTAGTAAAGATGAAGTTTCAAAGAAACAGCTATCCTGAAAGAAACAGTAGCAACCGGGAATCTCTTGAAAAGAGGAGATGACTGTGGAGGAAAATAAATTTACACAGAAAAATAATTATAGGATCTTTCCATACCATGTGAAACTTATTTATTATTGGCTGGATAAGAGTTGATGCCCGGTATCTAAACTAAAAAACTAGCAAGATAATTGTTGAATACAACCTTACAAACTAGCAATCAAACTATTTTATTTTGTCAAACTAGCAAGATAATTGAGTACAACTTTACAATTTGGGAATGTTCCTCACATGTAGACCTTACCCATAGCAAAGCACGAAGCAATTATTGTCACAATTCTAAAGATATCTAGACTACAAGGTGGTAAGAGCTAGAGGAAACTATGGTCACATAGGCATAAGGTGCCTCTTTCTTTAAAGAGTCATTAGTAGTGTTTTTAAAGTGCCCTCCAAATGCACAAGGAAACTTTTTAGAGTTTTTTATGAATAAGTTTTGCACACTTGTGGATGTTCTCATTGTTAATGTGACATGAGAAAATCTTCCTTCATCATCAACTTGTATTTGTAAATGTTGTATAACTTGGGTGAAAACATGAATAGGTGGATAGTTTGGATTGTCACACTTATAATTTTTAAAAATTGTATACAAATGTAAAATTTAAAACCATATTCAAAGTTAACATTGTCAATATTTTAATTATTCATGTTGTCATAGACTTTAGTGACTTTAACATCATCAATTAAAAATTTATTAGTGAAGTGCATTGAAACTTTATATACATATTTTTATAAGTTTTAAATGATGTGATTGTTGTAAATTTATCCTTGAGAGCTCATTTAGCATTATAATTTTTAATTTTTTGCATGGACTTTTTTTAAAATCAAGCATATGTTTAAGGATATTCATAGGTTGACTTATTAACATTTATGATTAAAAGCATAGGGGATAATTATAGAATTTATGGTTTGATAATTGTTAAAACTACAAAAAAATCACTAATGTTAAATTATGGACTCTCAAATGCCATTATTGAGCCATTTAACCATGCTTTCACCCACTTCAAAAAAGTGAGAGACGAACAAAACAATTCAAATGAACACCGATGAATCAATTTCTCTTTTTATTGTGTGTTACCATGTTGGCATTTACAACTATTATTGTTTACCCACATCACAAATAACATAAATAACCTTGATGGCACACCTAAACTCATGACAATCATTCATTGGTGTCCTTTTAAAATGTTGAAACAAACCTTTCCATGCTATGAAAAATGTGAATAGTCGAAGATTACCCATCCATTGCATATCACAACACATGTCAAATTTTTAGATAAAATCATTCAGCTTGATGATTTCAACCACCCCCAAATATAGATGAAACCCCTTCATAGCTCCATACATGTCTTCCATGTCCCACAACAATGATGTGCCAATTGATCATGATGGTGAACTTATCTTTAAATTTGAAAAATCCTTTTAAATGAAGATGATGGTAGTATAAGTGGTTTAAACTTGACCCCCCACTTAGTAAACTCATTAATAACCTTCAAAGCATTCCCTTTTACAAAATCTTATGTCACCTTTATGGTGAACTTTGATCCTAAATTTGAAATAACCAAACCTTAACTTTAAATTAGGATGTTGAACCTATGGGCTTAATTTAACCTAAAAAGACACTTTCATTCACAAAAACATTTCACAATGTAAACAAAACTTAACACACCATGAATACAATAATTATGTTTTATTGGCCATTAACTTGATCTTACCACCACAAACAAACAATGGGATAATTAATGATCAAATCCAGAATATTCATAACAACACAAACCCCTTACAACCTACACTTAACTAAAACCATAATCATCATGTTTGGGTGGTTCAAAAATCAAGTAGGACTTCCACATTAATCATAATTGGGTAGTAGTCTTTTCCCATGTTGAAACATTAACCACACCATTTGCAACCTTAATGTTCATTGTAGTGGTCAGCACATGTGGGATACATTTGCAACCTTAAGGTTCATTGTAGTGGTCAACACATGTGGGATAATTTGTAGTTTTTCATTTTGGGTTTTTCATTATGAAATATGCACAAGTTTTTAAAAGATTAATCCAAGAATGTGTGCTTGTTTTCGGGTGTCAACGAATGGCACACAACTTCACAAACCCATTTACCCCCTAAAAGTAAGTGATAGTTTAACCAACACAATGACAAGAAATAAGTGCAACCAAACATCATAAAATGAGATGAATTTTTCACACACTATGATATTCATTTTTGCAATTTCCATTTGAAATTATCATAGGAATTCAAACTCTTCTTTATTCATTGATGTTTTAGCATTCCACCACTTGTAGGTTATGGGGATTAGTGATTATTAGCAAAAATGAAAATTTGTTGAATCAAAAAATAGTTAGCCCCAAACACATCACCTTCTTTGCACTAGAAAACTCTTCCAAACTTTTTTTGTCTCCAAATGGGCTAAAACTCCTTGAATGTGTAGGCCTCCTTTCTAAAACTCCAATGGTGCAAACAACACATATTTTAGATTTTGTACATGAAAGTTATGAAATTTGGAACTCCAACGAAAAGTTGTCCACAAATAATAGTTAGTTAAGGAACAACCATGTAATTGTTATCGAAGAATTACACTAATGCCAAATAAATGTCGCCCTTGGGTTAAAACACACTCAAAGGAGCCACAAAAGGTGTTGGATGTCAAATTCATTCATGAAAAACTAAAGATTTTTTAAAAAAAAAATCCATTTGAAACCATATAATCATGGCACATTATTCCTTTAACACACATGAATGTCAAGAAACTCAAATTAAAAATGCATTTGATTCAATTTTAAGTTTTCGTTTAGTTAAGGACTTTTGAAAGTGAAATTGTTTGTCATAAAAATAGGACATTTTTACAAAGGACTTTCAAAGGACTTATATAATATAAATAAGTTGATGGTAAAAAAAGAGATGATAATAACTTATTTGACACTTTTAAAAAACATTCGCAATTTCAAAAATGTGGAATTTTAGACCTTTGAAAATTCAAAGTATGTACATTTGAAAATTTCTAATTTCAAAACTTCAAAAGTGTTTTACCACATATAAATGAGGTAAAATGTACATGATGTATTAACAAAATTTGTAATTTATATTACATGAAATTCAACTTAAAAAAATAAACATTTTTTGATATGATTTGAAATTATCATCATTTTTCAAAATGAAACATAAAATCTGCAAATAATATGTACATTTTTACAAATTCATATTTATTAAAAAATGATTAAGGAAAAAAAATTGACTTGTTGGAGCAATGTTAATCATTTTTCATAACAAGTTGCAAAAAAAAATCATTCATATGAAAAGTTATTTTGAGAAAAAACAACATGCAAGATTAATCTAAAGTAACACTTGTGGTTCCTTCGATCTTGTTTTGACCCCCTTGCACAATTGCATGTCAACAAATAACTTTCGAACAATTGTTATCCCTTGTTGTTCATCGACGTACAACCTTTCAATGGCACCTCATCATGTTTGTATGTTAACTTTCCCAAGTATTGAACATTGCATCCCCTTGTATTGTTTATTAGTGAACAACCTTCACATCTTTGATTATTCCCACCTATGAATGGATGTTGATTAACAAATAGCCATAACTTTCAAGGCACATTATGGGGTTCAAATCCTTAGGGAGTGTTATCAACACAAACCAAAATGAAAAACAATACCCCAACATTTGACGTTCAAGCAAAAAAATCAGTGCAAAACATAAACTACAAAACCCAATGTTTATAAAATTAAATCTAATTACAACCTAACACAAAAACTAAATATCAGGATGATTAAAAAAAAATGTACTCATTTGCAATGCCAAAAAATCCAAGCCGAAATACAATGTTCATAAAGATTACAAAATGCATAAACACACAATAGTAGAAAAAAGTAAGAGCAAAATGTTGAAATTTTAAATCACCAAAAGTGATTTGTGATTCATCACCAAAAGTTTTGAACCCCATCAACAAAATAATTTAAACATGTTCACACTAAAACTAATTAACACAAAACAAGTTTAATTAGACTAACCTAACTTAATATTAAACTAGCTACAACTTAACTAAGAAATTAACATAAAACACTTGACAATTCAAACTTAAAAATCTTTGACTACATCCAAATAATCAAATAATTTTTAATCCAGATGAACCAATGATATTTTTCATGATTGAGTTAAGAAAATTTGGGACACCAAGAAACCAAAAGGCTTCCCCTCTCTCAATCATCATAAAAGGTATCACAATAGTCCAAAAAGTCTACACTTTCAATCATCATCACTTTTCTCACATTCTAAGAATCAACTATTCTTCAAAAGAAATAGAGGGGTCATGTTTTTTAGTGAATGAAGTTATCCTCAAGTTTTATCAATTGAAGGGAAAGATGAAAATTGGGTGCATATCTCCATTCATCCAATTGGTAATTATAGCCTCAAAATACCTCATATAGCCAAAATGACACTTAAAACAAATTGTGGTAGCTTTTTGACTATGCTTGAACATGTGATGAGGCCAGAGTCGAAACTAAATGGAAATTTGTATTTAGTTTCATCTATGCTTGAACATGTGATGGGGCCAAGGTGGAAACTTATTGAGAATTTGTATTTAGTTTTCATCTATGCTTAAACATGTGATGAGGCTGGGTGGAAACTTGACCTACAATTTTGGTAGCCCATGGAGACAAAACCCATCAATCACAACCTGACTTTCATTCACAAATTTTTAGTGTTTGTTGGTGCCAAGTGGGGTGACATTTTGTCAAACAAAGATGAACCTTTTTCCAACGAATATGTACAAGTGAGCTTTCTTGAATCAAAGAGGAAGCTTGTCCATTGAATAAAGGTGAAGTTTCTTGAAACAAAAATGAAGCTTTTTCCAGTGAATAAG
>Ga0209208_10008246_pt1 | contig 13927 bp, 10 predicted proteins | sample S1TSphfallax_3_FD_187694 | JGI IMG/M metagenome (GOLD analysis project Ga0209208, IMG submission 187694) | Host-associated microbial communities from peat moss isolated from Minnesota, USA - S1T2_Fd - Sphagnum fallax MG (SPAdes) (version 2) | ecosystem: Host-associated > Plants > Peat moss >...
AGGTGACCTAACTACCTATGTACCGACACACTAAATCTCCACCAAAGCAATGACAACACTAGTCGATGAGGATATTGCAATATACTACAATGCATGACACCTAAAGGCGACCTGTAAAAAGGTTTGGTGGCCAAATTTTTGCCAAAAATTTCAGCATAAATCCGTGGAGTTTTTTGAATTTGGGTTTGGGGATGTAAGGTTAGGGTTATGGAATGGCGCAGCCTCTGCTTCTTTTGGCGAGCCTGTGCATAGGCATGCACAAGCCCATACTACTTTGTCTTCACCCACATCCAATTCAGAGACAGTAGTGCCACCATGGGGAGACTTCACAAACGAAAGCAGCAACTCAAGAGACTGGCTGAGGCCAAGCAGGCACATCGTGACAAGGATGAATCTGGACGCAAGGAGGAGGAGGAGGTGATTGTGTTCGATGGCGAAACGACCGTTGATGTTGACATTGACGCGTTTGGCAAGGACGTTGTTTAGCAGGAGGAAGAGCTTGAGTTTGAAGACGTGGAAGAGCCTAGCGAGGAAGAAGCAAAGCAAGCGCAGGGACGGTTGGAGGAGTTGCAAGTCCAGCCGGAAAGCAAGCGGCATGCCCGTTACATGGGGAACTCGAAACACTCAAAGTGCCAGCGTCACCAGAAGCAGAGGAAGGTAGTTGTTGGGACCAAGAAGCTGACCTCGTTCTTTGCGTCTGTCGCCAATGGTGACAGTAGCAATGGTGACAGCAACAATGAAAACGACATATCTAAGCAACAAACATAGCAAGGTTATTTAGCCCTAACCCTTAAGTTCCCTATAAATCCTTGTGGCCAAATATGGGCCACCCCAGCCGAATTTGGATGAAAGTCATCAATTTCAACCGGCAATATCTCTGCCCAAAAAAAAGATTTTGACAAACGGGTTGCGTAACTTTGTTCAGCATGTGAAGTACTGCATAAATATGTCAAGTTTTTGGGGTTGCACGTTGTGTGGGAGGAATATTTAAGCTCAACATTTGGGGTCGCCTTTAGGTGTCATGCACTGTAGGTAGGTTGTTTCGCCACCCTTCCTACCTATCTCATAGACCCCGCAACTTCACAATTGCCAAAAACAATGTTGCAATGACCCAAATGAAAGTATTACAACTAAACTGGATTTTTTCTTTGTAGCTCTATAAAACTCAACAATTAAATTATTTGGCAACACCAATATGAAGGTATTGCATCAATCCATGCAAGCATCAATCCACAAATGTAACCACTTTTGCAATACCTTCATTTAACTTTCTCACAACTATTAGAGTTCAAAATTGTATAATACCCTCAACACAACTTGCAAACACCATATTAAACTAACTAATCGTCACATTGCCCTTATAAGGGTAATGCACACCCATTGAATGATTTTATTGAAATACAATACACCCAAAGCAAAGGGAAAATATCATATTGTATTTAAATTTTTTATTCAATACCTTCATAAGACTAATGCATGAACACAACAAATTTATATTCTAATGCAATACCTTTAATCCTATTAAACTATTTCCATCTCATCTAATTCAACAATGCAATACCCCAAGGTCACATTGGAAATAACATATCCAACCTAATTCCCATATGCATTACCCTCGTCAAGGTAATGCAAATATTCTTGATCATTTTATTGTTTTGCAATGCCCTTACGCTTAGTTGTAACTATTTTATTTCATTTACTTCATCCGTGCAATACCCTATGGACATATTTACAATATAATATCCAAACCAATTCACACATGCATTGCCCTCATTAAGGTAATGCAAATGCATCTGATTATTTTTTTATTATGCAATACCTTGATGACAATGATAATATATTTCACCTCAGTGCAAATGTATTCTAAAAATGACTCAAATAATTGCAAAATTTGATGAAGTACTTAATTATATACTAAATATCAGTTGATTATACAATTTCAATTACAATTGAAAAGTTTGACTCATGAGATTTCACAAAAAAACATTTAAACAAAATTTTCTTTCAAATGGTGTTGAAAAAAAATGTTTTGTTGAAAACTTACTTTCATTTAAAAGATAACAAGAATTATTTTTAAAAAATTTATACCAAAATCCATTTAATATATTTATCAAAACACTATATGAAATCAAAGAAAAACTGCCCCCAAAATAACACAAATTGTAGCCCCAAAAAAGTACATTTTTTTACCCAAAATGGTCTCTTTAATGTGCTTTCACCCTTCAAACTAAAAAAACTTCCCTTATTGGATCTAGAATTTCTCATTTAGATGCATGCACACACTTCTATGGAACATGTCCTTCCATCATATGCACACATGAGAGTACTCCAGATGTAACTCACACATTGGTTCAAGTTTGAGCCAAAATTTTGTACTCGAATCCTACACCCATGCATCATCTCTTCCACATGGGCAGAGCCAACAAAGTCAGATGTTATGACAAAACAATTCTATTGTCAAAACATCCACAGATGGAGCTTGACTAATCTAAAAACCCAACTCAAACCCTAAAATCTCACAGCTACAAATTGAAACTGACTGAGATAATAATAATAGGCAAGAGAGCTTCTGAAATTTCTTCTTCCTCTGCTCAAATTTTCATTTAGTGACATGCCATTGCTTGTAGTAGAAATAGATTTTCCACTTTTGCAATACAAGATCAAACCAGCCAGAGATGATTATGGTCAATCAAGTACCCAGCTTGATATTCCCACACTTATTCATAAATTCCTGCTTATTCAGATGAGTTTAGACTTCTGAACAGTCTGTGCAATAACAGGCGTGAGTGAATTGTATACCCAACTTCATGTACACAATCACCAGCCTCAATATTGAAAGAGACTTATTTACTGCTTATGTACTACTCTCAGAGATGTACTCATGAAGGCTGATTGATAAAAAGAATAAAGAGGCATAGTTGTCCTTCCAATGCACCATAGACTCTCCTCCCACTCTGTGGTTGGAGGGGGTTGGGGGCAGAGTGGAACATTAATAAGCACTGATGGGGCGAGGTGATGAGCTTACGATACTAAGAGACCCATCAAGGAATGTGTCTGACCCACATGGAAGGCCTTTTGGCACCATCACATGTCCCTGCTGCTGCTGCTTCTCATCCTCTCGCTTGGAGATGTCGAGAGTAAGTTTGTGTTTGTCAAACGTCACTTTGCTGCTTGGTTCACAAGGCAAAGCTTCAACCAACACTTGGTGTGGCTTTGTGTTGAGGTGCTCAGTATTCATGCTCAATTTAGCTGCAGCCTCTGCAAGACGGATCTTTTCAGCACGTGCACCAATTGCTTGACCCAGGACGGCAGACCCGATTGTGAAGGCAACTGCATACTTTGGCATAACAACTGCCTTCCGTAGCATGGCAATAAATGGAATAGTAGCATGCACTGCAAGAAACCACTGTGGAGAAAATTTCTTCGTATGCTGTCTCCATACTCCCAATGGAACATTTAGAGCCATTCCTAGGACACCAATTGCAAGCACCTTTGTTGGCAACGCCTGAGGCCTCAATGCTTTCACTGCTGATGTTCTGGCCAGAGCTGCTCGTGCTGCTACAATTGCCGGAGGACATCTATACTTTACTCCTGCCGGAAGCTTCATCATCTTTGAAACCAATGGCAATACTCCACTTACTGCCCGGAATGACTTTGCAATCGGACAGTTCCCTGTGGCTAGCCAGTCTGACCCCATCGCCTCATGAGCAGATGCCTGTTTCAGAGATGCAGCAACATTATTAACTTACATGCCTATTTTCCTTACATTCAAACATGAACCAGCACTGGGCGAGACCAGATTGAGACAGCCGCAAGAAAGATGAGGATGTGGATTTGTTCAGACATCTAATTGCACTCCAGATTTTATGATGGAAAACAGCAGCAGATGTTTCAGGAAGCAGCAATAGAGAAGAGAAGCTTACGTTAGGGTTGATCTCAGATTGAGTATCTTTCTCAATCTCTGCCTCCTTTTTTTTCGAATCCCTTTTGTTGGACTTCCCCGCATTGTTGTTATTGTTTCTTCGCATCGCCATCAAGCCATCAAAGCTGAAGGGACCAAAAGCTCCAAATGATGAAAGGCTGATGGTTGCTGCAGATGCTGACAATGGATGGAACCCCAAAGTTGTTGCCTCTGGAGCCATCACCACCTCTGTGGCAGGTGGCTGTGGTTGCTGCTGCTGCTGGAATTCTGAAGTGTGTTTCTCTGACAAGGGAACCACACCATCTCGGCCATGGAAAAGGCGGAATGCATTCTCAAATCCAGGACCATCCTCAAAGATTGGACCTCGACTGGCTCTTGTCTACAAACATAAAGAACAGGAAGAGAGGGTTTCATCAACAAGAGGTTGCATACGTAACTTTGCAGATAAATCCTACAAAACTCTGAACAAAACCGGCAAGCTTGCCACCGCCATTCCAGGCTGCTCCAGATTCAAAGCTTATGAGTACCTACTAGCATGCAAGCCACAGAGAAGTGGCCACAGTATTATATCCCACTAGGATTATGGTTTGAGGGTTGCAGCAGCAGAGGGAGGAAAGGAATACATGTGAAGAAGGTGCCAGAAACTCACCGGAGCAGGGACAGGAAATTTGAAAGACGAGAAGGAGAAGCTTGTTGCCACACCAATGTTCCTTAGGAATGGACACAGCTCCACTCCGTCTGTGATCTTGTCATTACAAGCCGCATCTAAACTCATTCCTCGAACCCCAAAAGCCATCTTGTATGCTTCCCGAATGGTGCTTCCGTTTTTTTTGGGTCCCCTTCAAGTCCTTCCGAACAACCTGATTCTCGCAAATCCAATAAAAATCCTACTGAATGTAAGCAACTTCCTCAACCCTAGACGGGAGTTCCTGACCGTTCCAACAACAGCAACCACAAAACCCTTTTCCACCTCCGCAACAATGCTGTAGCAGCAGCAGCAGCTGTGTGCGATTTGCTAAAAAGTCCACGATCGAAAGCTTCACACTCCTGGATCTTACACTGACCTTCTTGGATCCACAACCTCCGCGCTTTTTTCTCCACGATCCGACTGAAACAAAAAAAAACAGCGCTCTTGCTCCAAAACCAGACCCAAAATTGGGATTTTTTTCGCAACCTTATAGCAAAAGCAGCGATCAAAAGCTTCTCCAAACGTCTACAGATTTGGTATTCGTTCAAATCAACTCTACCAGGCAGCAAAATCTCTTCTTGTTCCGGAACGAAAGCGCTTTTGCGTCAAACAAACCCTCGCTTCACTCTCTCTCTCGTCGTGCTTCTTTCCTCCCTTCCTGTCAGTCAATCAATGGACCAAAAGACACTTCTTTTACCCACTGGTTTCTCCGCGAGCATGACAGAAATATCCATCGGTCGAACCAGATCAAACCTTGGCTTCGGTTTTCCTTCCTCCTCCGATTCGGTCAGCCAATCAAAGGACCAAAAGACACTAGTTCTAACCATTGGTTCTCTGTGAGCATCACACAAATACCATAGTCAGCCGATCAACGGAACAAAAGATACTTATTTTAACCACTGGTCCTCCGTGACCATCACAGCAAAATCCATGGTCAGCAGATCAACGGACCCATAGATACTTTCTTTTAAACACTGGTTCTCCATGGGCACCCCAGAAATATCCAGCGGTAGAACCACATCTAGGCATCCAATGTATAGAGCTTCGGACCGAAAGTAAGTAAGTACATACGTAAGCTGGAGCTGTTCATTGCCAGATAGGTACACCACACACGTTCGCAACGTGCTTTGTTATACCCGATGGTTTGACTGTTTGGCTAATGTGTAATTTTTTAAGCCTGTGGCCTCCGCGTGTAGACCGTGGCGCGCGGACTGTGGACTGGCGTCGTCGTCGCTGTTTGCGTCTCGCTTGCGTATCTACGGACCTCGCGTGTCAACCACACGAAAAGGAGAATCCAATAGAAATAAGTTAAAGTAAATTATAATTTTTTTTTTTTAAAAGTTAAAGTCTTTGTAGAACCTTCCAGTTCACCTGAATGGAAGTAGGTTGGGAAATAATTGAGTTGGGAGCTTTTTCTGTTGTCAGCAACACAAGAACTTGCAGGGTTATTATTATTATTATTATTAAATATTTTTTTAAATTATTTATTTATTGTCAATTCTCATATAGCCAAATGACAATCATCCTCTAGAATATTTAGCCAAATTTGGTTGTAGATCAGTTATGAAAGTAAAACAAATTTAAGAATACTTCAAACTTTTGGCTACTTATGCTAGAACCTAAGAGAGAAATCTGGTGATTTTTCAGGGAAAAAAAAATTGGCGAAATATGGCAACTAGAAAACCAGAAAACCTTTTTTTTTTTTGGGCGTTTTGATGAGAAAAAAATAGCCGACTGGCTAAATTTAGCCAGAAATAAAAACGCTGACAAGAAGGAAATTGAGGTGAAATATTTGCAGGAGTCTTTTTTTAATTTTTGGGGCACAAAATCGCCAAAAGGTGGCTCTACCTAATTCCAAATCTCGGCAAGAATTTCACCTTTTTTTTCCATAAAAGAGTCGCCAAATAAGTCGAAATCTGTCTCAAAATGCTGGCCACAATGGCTGCATTACAAATCTGAAAAAAAGAAAGAAGAAAAATAAATAAATAAATAAATAGATGAATAGATAAATAAATATTTTAAATTTTTTAATTTTTTTTTAAAAAAATTTCAAGAGCCAGAAGAAGTTGGGGAATTGTTTGGAGCCTTTTTCTGTTGTTGCTGCATGGCAACACCCCAAGTAGCTTCACAAATAAAACATGGCTCACAAAAAGGTTTGTTATAATAAATTGCCATCTGTTTGTTTGCTAGGGCTCCCCAAGTTCTACTACCAACACGAGGATAAATAAGCCCCCCATACGGTGTGTCCATGCCAATGGGTAACCCACTCCCTTGTGCCTGGGTGCTGCTCTAGGACCTGAACAATTTGGGAATAAATTAAATTTATTATTATTTTTTGATGAATTTCTGAAAAATTATTAATTATTTGTGCCAAATTTTTCGAGAGGAGAGCCTAGTTTGTTTCCTTTGGTTGGGGAGGGAGCTCAGGTGGGAAAGGGATTTTTTTTGTTGTCCCCAATGCATTTTCTCACTAGTATGTTCCCATCAAGTTCCCAAAGTGTTCCTCAAGATTTTTCACAATAGCACCACACTTTTATCCCATATGGTTTGCTGAAAAGAGTGATGGGCCAATCAAAGTGGTCCATTGATCCACACCCAAAAAATAATAATTTGAGTGCATCCCCAACTCAGGAATAGAATTTCTACTCAGCGAACGAGGCAATGCAGCATCCGCCAAGGAAGGCTCATGGGGTTTTCTTTTTCTTTTTGGGTTGGGTGAGAGGTGGAAGGTTGGATTCTTTTGGTTTTACAATGTTCCCAAAGTGTTCTCATCAAGTTCCCAAGGAGTTCCATGAAGTTCCCAAATGGTTCCCAATGGCATCACACTTTCATTGCATGTGCCTTGCCTAACAGTTGTCTTCTTTTCACCTATACAAGTGGGTCAAAGGGGGAGGCACTCTACCTTGTAATAGAAACTTCTATTTTGAGGAGCTTTCCAAAGTTCAATTATTTTTTGTGATGGGCCAAAAAGAAAAAAACAAAGTTGAACTTGGGAGGCAGAGACAATCTATTTAATACAAAGATGAATAATTAATTAAAAAATAAGAGAGGCATATTAAATGATCTCAATCTTTTTTACATAATTGCAGATGCATGTTGTTTTTTAAACCAAAAAAAATGGAATTTTTTTTTTGCTAGCTTAAATTTGACCAATTTTTTTGTAATTGTTGGGAGACAAATTGCTAAATTTTCAATATCACAAAAATTGAAGAAAGAAACCCTATGCCCACCGACCTCTTGTGGTGTGAAAATTTGCACAAATGAGAAAATAAACACATTTTTGTAGCATATACCCTCTTTATGGGAAAATTTCGCCAAATTTCAAAAAATGTGAAATTTAGTTGAAATGTGTTGAATGTTTTTCAAAAATTTCCCATAAAAAGGGTATGTGCTACAAAATGCATGTTTATTTTCTCATTTGTACAGAATTTCACACCAAAAGAAAGGCTGGTGGGCATGGGGTTTTTCCCTTCAATTTTGTGATATTGAATTTCCTTCATAAAATTTTATTTTTGAAATTTTCAACATTTCTGAAAATAATATAATTAGAATTCTGGCCTTCCCAAAGTTCTGCCCAAAACTCAAAACTCAAGCTGCCCCTCATTTTTTTCTTTTTTCATAGACCACCTAGGGTCACTTAGACTCCCCCCATCTTTTCCTTCTCTTTCTTTTTTTGACTTGATGGGCCTTAGAAGCTGGAGAGGAGCCTTTCAAAATTCAAGGTACCCTCTAATTACCCTAAACTTCATGATCAACTTTCAAACACATGGGCTTATTACTTGTTTTCTAAAAATATTTTCTTAATCTAAAGGGGTCAAACATTTCCAACTATTTTTCAATGACCAACATGAAAATTTTCACCCAATTGATTGGCATATGGGTCCATTAAGATCTAACCATAGTAGGCATGCTGACATAAAATACATGTTTTCTTGAATATAACAAGGTCAATGCTGATGAAAGGAATTACATATATGCTATTCATGGGAAGAAATTCTATGGCACCCATGATCATTATTGGTTTCCAAAATGGGCTAGTTGAATAAACCATTATTCAAGCTAACCTTGAAGTCTAACATTCCAAAGCAAAAACTCCTTTGCATGGTTGGCAAAATCCAATATTTGCTAGGTTGTGATTTGGATGGCATGGAGAACACATGTATTGGGAACAACAACAACAGCTCCCATCTAAAACACCCAAGTGCTTTTTTTTTTTCCTCACCTAAATTGATCCTCAAATGGAGTTTCACCCCCAGTTTTGGATTTGCATTATTTTTGTCTTCACTGCACTCATATTCTTCATTAAATCAAGGCACCCAATTGAACTCTCTCTCTAACTACACTTAAGTTAGAGATGAACCACGGTAAGAGAGTCAAACTATGAGTGACATCACAAATGACTTTAAAAATGTGCAATAAAATCCCCCATGACGTTCGTACCAAGTTTATTTAATAGATGATGACATCATTTAGTGTGGATAAAATTGAATGATCTTTATTATGATGAATTTTCAAAATTCAAGATGATGAATTCTCTTCATTTTATCAATGGAAATGGATGATAATTTATTAACTTTTGTCCACAAACCAAAACTAGTCTCCATAATTTATCCTCCAAAACTATGTCATGACCTTTATACATGTGTTCATGACATCCAAAAAACAAGCCCAAGTGATTCAAAACACAACAACACAAAAACTAACAATCACAAAAAAAAAATGAAATAAACCTATACATGAACAAGACATGAAGTAAGCAAAGAAATATCCAAATGATATTTTAATTCATAATATAATTAAATATAAAAATGGAATGGACTAAGCAAGAGTATGATGTAAGATTGTACCTCAAATTCATGTTGAATAGACTAAAGGTAATACATGGATTATTTATGTTTGAACATGTTGAGACATTAATTAGAAAATAAGTTAAGAAGACTCGTCATCCAAGGAACCTTATTAAACAGCTTTCCAACTATGTATTATGGATGAACAATGGATGTTAAGAATGAGATAATTACAAGAAGAATGAAATACTGATGGATGAACTTCATCCAACATGGATGAAAAATAAACATTATGATTGAAATTCATCTATGAACTGTCATATAAGTATCCTATTTATTTTAGAATTAAATCTACTGCTCTTAATACAAGTTCCATAATTTATCTTGGGGGTTGTTAGATGTCATCATGACATTTGCGACATTATTTCTTCTTTTAAAAACAGATTGATGAAGGAAACATGAAATATTAAGGAAGAATAGGTGATATGAAATATAATGTAATGTAATATTTTGATGGAATTCAAGGGCCTCATTTAGGGCATTTTAAAGGTGTGAATCTCAAACACATTTACAATTCTTAGAAAATGCATCTCAAGACTCTGTGAAAAGCTCTGCCACTCATGTGAAAATCTCATGCTCAGGGCATGTCAGCTCTAGCCCATTTGCACAGCAGTTGGATGTGCTAGCTTTGCCACTTCTATTGTCTATACTCCAAGTGAAGTGTGTAAAGCAGCAAATTCAAGTGGGCACTCTTTCTCTGTTGTATTCTCTCTGTTTTGGAGCACACCCATTCAGCGATTTCTTGTTCTTTTGGTGTGGAAGCTTCACATGTATTTTGGTTCATTTTGTTGTGACTGAGAGGCAACAAGCCTCTCTGATATTAGATGTTCTGGATATTACTGTGGGTGGTGAGTGATTCTGGCTTGCATTCATGGTTGCACAGCAGTTGGATGTGCTAGCTTTGCCACTTCTATTGTTGTACTCTAAGTGAAGTGTGTGAAGCAGCAAATCCAAGTGGGCACTCTTTATCTGTTGCATTCTCTCTGTTTTGGAGCACACCCCATTCAGCAATTTCTTGTTCTTTTGGTGTGGAACCTTACGTGTATTTTGGGTCATCTTGTTGTGACTGAGAGGCAACAAGCCTCTCTGATATCAGATGTTCTGGATATCACTGTGGATTGTGAGTGATTCAGGCTTGCATTCATGGTATTACTCAAGCATGGGGGGGACTACCATTGCTGTAAGTGGTCTGTGTGTAGAGAGGGTTTGTGGGATTCAAAATGAGCAGTCAAGTATATCTGCTGCATTTGGCAATTGTCCTCTCCATGCATGCCTGGCATTGTTCAGCTTAAGCAGGTCTTATGAAAGGGACCAGTATCACATCATTGCTGTGCTTTGGTGTTACTATGAAGTTGCACATTGGAAAATGGAAACTCTTGCAAAATCTGATGCCATGTTAATCATAACCCATAATGTTAAGGTTTCTCATAACATGACACTGCAAGAAAGCTGAAAAAAAAAGTGCGAAACTCACGAAACTCAAAGTGCCTCAATTGATGGTCATAGCCAAAGATGTCGCTAACTCTTGGTTGCCCAAAAAGCTCTAAACCCTATTCAAAAGCCTACCCATTTCATACTCCATTTTGGTGTTACACTATATTGTGTGCCCTTCACTTTATTTGAGACTAAGGGAAAGGGTTGAGCCTTGTTCTAGGTTCAAAGCTTTTCTCCATCTCTTTTCCAATAATTTCCAATCTAGTTTGTATAGATGGTGTTGGGTTCATGTTAGAGATTGTCCCTAAGTGCAAGTGACACTTCAAGAGGAGGGTCGATTCATCAAAAAACCAATAAGTAAAGAACGATTTTGAAGGTCAAAACTAACCATGGCTTTATTTGTTTGACAGGTTAATGGGAGAATCATTATTTTGGTAACCTTGTTCTAGGATGACGTTACAAGGTACTAAGAAGGGCCTAAGGATGGGAAAGGTCCGAAACTCCACAATGGTCCCAGAGAAAAAACAATCCTAAATCTTCCGTCTGGCTTTATGGTGAAGCTTTTGCATGTCTGTTACAAAAAAGCCCTTTATTCTTCTAATTTGTTGGTTACTTCATTTCAAGATTACAGAGCTAGAAAGAATGTTGCTTCTTACTTCATAGCCTTTTTGCCAAGCCTTTTACCACATACATTGCAATATGAAGATTTTAGGCCTCTTGCCCCAACATAAGCATTTCTGCAAGGTGGGCTATTCCAGAAGCTTTTTGGCTAGAGAGAAACAGCACTCACCAATACACCATATAGGATGGATGATATCTGAACAGAAAATACTTTTTCATTGCATTCCTTTCAGCAGCTTACTGCAATGGTTAGCTATGTACCAACCATCCACATGTATCCATCTACCTAGAAGCCACTGCTGGCCTTACCTCCTTAACTACCCACATAGTTAACACTTACATTCCCTAATACCTATGTCCTTACCTATGGTAATTAACATACCCACTTACATAGATAGGTATATAGGTGGGCAAGAGGGAAGTTGGAGGGTTTAAACAATAGTTTACCAAGGTGAATCGGAATTGAGGTTCATCCACAACTGAGTAATGTGCAAATTAAAGACTTTTGTATGGAAACACCCTTGTGCTAATTGAAAGCTCAACTTGTCGAGCCAGATATGAATTTACTCACAAATATTAACACATCCTTAAGTTGGGGTTGGCTTGCCTGAAAAAACCCAACTACCCAAAATCTCAATGGAGAGAAGTCTAGTACTAACAAAGCAAGTGTAATAAAATTTATGAATAGGTACTAATTCTACTTGAGTCCTGATCTCAGGCTTTAGTTTTGACCTGCACCTGAAAAGAATGTCTATAGCCCATTCTGACAACCCTCCCTCCCCAATTCTGCAAAGTAAACTACCTTTGACTCCTGTACAGGATGAGGCTTTTGGGTGAAAGTCTCAATGCAAATCTTTTGTCAATTTCACTTTCTTTCACTAGTTCCTGTTTCTGCTCCCGTTGACAAAACAACTCCAAGTCTGAGCTTCTTTCGTCAAACCCGCTCGGTGTTGCTTGCATGAAAAGAATTGGTTAAACATGACTATGGTCCAACAATTGGGTGGAAGTTAGTGAGGTAAGTTACACAATTAAGATTTCACCATCTTGGCATGCCCCAACATGAACCTCAATTTTGTCACTTTCCCATCTCCGGATTCGGCAGCATGACCGCCTTGGCAGCTGCAAACCCAATCAAAGATTTATCACAATGGCTATTGCAGTGCACTAAAAATCACCTTTGTTAGGCACAATTTGCAAGTAAGCTTTTGTTATAAATCTGCAATCTACATTCATATCAGTCTGATGAAAGATTAATCAAGCTGAAATTAGAGTTCTGATATGTTCCAGTGAGATTCATGATAATATTCTGACCACCCAAATGGTTGCAGCTACTTGCTGAAAGGAATAAGCCAAAGGGAAAGGATGAGGATTTTCAAGGATGATTTTTTACCTGGTACCAAGAATCATCAGTTAGCTCTCTTATAATGTGGATTTTCTCCACAACACTCAATGGCAAAAGCTTTTCTCCACACTTATCTGCATGACCATTATTTTCTCTCACATATATACCCTGCATCAGGCCACCAGAGTTGGTGGTTGGAGCCTTGACAGATTCCATAAAAAAGCGCATTGGTCGACTACAGAGATCATCTGGGTTGTCTCGCGTGTTGAATGGAAACTCGACTTTGCTAGTTTCCCTGTGCCATGATGTGAATGTTTTGATTGGGATCTCAAGCTCCCTGGGAGTTATAAACCCTTTGTGAACTTGTACAGAATAACCCCATGAGACTGAGAAGGACCAATGGTGTCGCTTGTCATAGCAAATTGATTGCTGTAAAATACTGCCAGGGTCAATCTCGGTTGCCATCATCAAGTGCTTCAATGCTCCCATACGAGTGTAATTGATGGTTTGGGTGTTGGGGAAGATGGGTGATATGAGGTCTAAGTGATGGAGTGAAACGAGAGGTGCTACTGGGTGAGCAGATAGCAGACCTGACGCATCCCCATGAATGTCAAACTGCAAGATCCCCACCACCACACAAGACGTAGTTTCAGCAGCAGCAGCAGCATATATGCACTGAGTGAATTTTGAGCTAAAAACCCACCTCTGATACAACTACCTCAGGATGATCCAATGATGGCACACTGGAAGGAAACAGTCAGACTTCAGTAGCAAGTTTGGAAGGAGGTTTGGAGACTTTTTTTTCTGCCAAGTTAAAGCCATGAACTTCTGTGCCCATTCATACCTGATGGAATCCAGGCTCTTTGGTGAGGAGAATTCCAATCTCTGCCATACATGCATGCATTCGATCATCACTCCCAAACAAGTGTGGGTATCTGCAAAAATTACATTGAGAAAATGGTTGATGTCTGAATTTGTAACCAAATCACAATTGCTTAACATCTTCCAAAGAGTATAACTGGAGCAAATTTTCAGATCAATACTCCCCCCCCCCCCTGCAAAACAACAAAAAA
>Ga0209208_10008248_pt1 | contig 13926 bp, 15 predicted proteins | sample S1TSphfallax_3_FD_187694 | JGI IMG/M metagenome (GOLD analysis project Ga0209208, IMG submission 187694) | Host-associated microbial communities from peat moss isolated from Minnesota, USA - S1T2_Fd - Sphagnum fallax MG (SPAdes) (version 2) | ecosystem: Host-associated > Plants > Peat moss >...
CCAGCCTTGGAGCACATTGTCAGATCAAAGTGATTTTAAAACCCATGTTCAGCTGAAGGCAGTTTATCCTTCCAGCAAGTTGTTGTATGTTGTGGACACCGTATTCTCTGATCATAACCGATTCCTCCCTAGAAATCAGCGCCGTGGCATTACCCCATTGGCGGAGAGGTCCCAGGTTACAACGTGTATCTGGTTATGTCTTGTAACACAGCTCGAGCAAGCCCAGTTACCAGAAAAAAACTTGCCACTTCCTTTGATGTCCCTCAGTGTAGCTCCACTGAGCAATATCCAAACTCTTAGCTAAATTTGCAAATTATCCTGAATTTTTGGGAATACTCTTAGGCAATCACTTGTGAAACAAGTAGTGATCCATGTCAAGTCACTTCCATTGTTTGTTCATGTTGGCGCAAAATTTCAATTTGTGAACAAATGTGAGTGTTTCATGTTTATGTCACTAAGTTGTGCTCAAAGACACTGCCAAAATCGATGGATTATAGTTTTTAGGGACTTGTAGCTTGCACACAATGCATTGGCTATCTGTGTCAAAGCTTGCTTTAACGCATCAAACATTGACTACCATGGTTTTGTGCCACAAAGCCCATATGAATCCAAAGTTTTTTTTTTTGGCTCTTGATTTTAGCTAAACATCATTCCATGTAAGTTGAAAAGTCAATGAAAGAATTGGGTCCCATTCACGAGAGCCTTTATCTATCATTTATCAATTCATGATGGAATGAACATCATTGTCCCAAAAATTAACATCATATTCATTCACAATTTGTGCCATAACCAAAAATTAAAATCATCTTTGAACTATGATGTCTTCCCCCAAAAGAAGAAGAATGGAGGTTTATCAAAGCTTTTGTGCACATCAAATATCCTAACTTCCTTGGCCACCATTCATATGGTACTCCAAACTTGAGTCTTGTAGAATCAACAACTTTTCTCTTATTGTAAAGACCAAGGTTTCATATGGGACTTTAAACCTTTGAGGGTGTTGATGCCAAGCTAAATTGAAGTTTTTTAAGGTGTAAAATTCAATAGTTGGGAAGGGAAACCCAATTATGCTCTTTTGAACATATTGGACCACTAAATAGTCACTTTTTTAATAATTAAATTAGCCAAGGTTAGGGGAAGTGAATTTCATGTACGAAGATTCTTTCACCAAATTTTTAAACCATATGCTACAACATTTCCTTCCACAAGTGCCCACCAACATTCTAGAACCGAACGTTTGTGTCTTGAAGGCATGCACCTACTTATTTTATGTCCCATCAAAAGCTTGAGATTAGACTCACTAAGTTCAAAGGCAATAGAACCCATTTGCAAAGGAGGGTTAAGAAGGCCTCTAGTTTTGAGTCTATGAGGCCTACTTTGTCAATCTTCATTTCTGCACGATAATTGTCCCATCTTACTTTCAATACCAAAACCAAGGTGGCCAAGTCATTAGTGTGGGCTTAGTTAGGGGCATGCCAAGAATGGAAATTTGTTGTGGGGGCAATGCATTACTTGACATGAAAAGACAAGAAACTTCCTTATAACAGAAGGAGAACACATGGCAAAATTATAGACAATTTGAGATTTTAAAAATTGAAACTTGTATTTTAATTCTCCCAAATGCAAACATGATTAAAGGAGTCATAGCAAGTGTCACTAGTGTGTAATTTCTTATGATTTATAGTGATAATTTTATTTGATGTAAAAAAAATAAACTTATTTATTTATAATATATCATGAAAACATGTGAATACATTTGAAATTAATATAATAAATTAAAAATATTACAAAAAGTTTATAAAACATTGTAATCAGTGTTTTTAAGCAATAAAAGGACTTATGATATAATTTGAAAAAAATTGAAAATAAAATGCTTTTGACAAAGTTAATTCAAACCTTAACGTAACAATATTTGTAAACAGTTTTAAATATTTTATAAAAATATTTCAAAAAATAAGTAGTAAAAAAGGAGACGATTATGACTCCATTAATCATGTTTACACCCTCCCAACTCTAAAAAAATCTATACTAAAACTATCAATATTCAGTCAAAGGTGGTCTTTGCAATGTATAAAAAAAATTGCCAAGGCCTTAACAAAAATGTAAAAGCCCACCCAGAAACATAAGATGACCTCCTCTATCACAAGGGAATCTTACTGATTTAAGGCACCCTCCTCATACATTGTCAAATCCAAGCAAGCTCATTAGAAATAACATAATAGGTATATTTCTCGTGCTAAAAAGATGGGTTCAACCAGTGTTGGGTGGGTAATATCCATATTTATATATCGGATAAAGATACATACAAAAATTCAAAAAACATCCGCCCAGCGAAGGTACATTGATGTATAATTTTTTGTACACACTTTCAATAGGTTATACAATGAAGCCATTGCATGATGACCTTGGAAATCCTTTTCTTCAACATGCCCTGGCCACCCTCTAAGAAGTGACCAAAGCCTTTCACAATCAAAGTAGTGAATCAAGTCTTGTATAATCAAGGCATCAGATAATTGTGTTTGACAAGTGCACAATATTTGGTGTTGGAAGAATAGAGGAAAATTAAAGCAATAAAAAATTAACCACTAATTAGCCTTACAAACAAGAAGTCCTTGGCACTGATTTCCTTTTGCAGCAGAGTTATGCTCTTTTGCTAAAATAATTGGAGAAAAACTTGAAAAACTATGTTTTCTTCCAATGTAAAGCATGCATTTGGAATTCCCAACTTTAGAGGATTCAAAAACTTTGAAAATAAATAAATGGTGACCATGGGGCCACATACCAATGGAAAGCTTTTTGCATGGTCTCAATAACCAATCAAACATGTATGGGGATGAAGCAAAAGTCATACCAAGCAAACAAAGACAAAACATCCCTGCTTTATCAGGATCCTAAAAACCCAGTGTATGGTTATGTGCACATTTCTTGTTCTACTTTTGGACGAGACTTCAGCCAAATTTGAAAACGAAGGACAAATCCAAATGGACAAATCCAAACCATGCTTCATTAGAATCATTGACTGAATGAACTGATGAAACCATGGCTGTGAGATCACAGAGAAATCTCCACAATAATACTTCAAAGGTAACCATTCCATCAGTCGCAGCAAAACCAGTACACAAGAATGAGTGTGGTCATAACCTTGTAAGTGCCACTTAAAAAGTATCAGACCATCACATTCAACATGAATACAAGTGACCAGCTGCCATGACTCCCACTGACTTCATCAGCTCACAATGGTGGGTGTAGAAAAGTATGTAATAATATAGCCAAAATCTCAGGAAACAATTAGCAGAAAATCTGCATTCTAACCACTGAAACCCAGTGTAGACCAGTGACACAAAAGCTCTAATGATTGGCCATTAGGACTTCTATCAGCTAACTACCATAAAGAAGGAGAAGTTGATAGCTTTCAAGTTCATTGAAATTGAAATCAATTCAGAAAAGCAATAAGAACATAGCAAGGCTACCAAAAATGTTACAATCAGTCTTAGCAACACTATGAGAGACTAGGGAAATGAATGAGAAAAAATTCCTACACCCATATGACAAAAAACATCATAGCATACAAATTTCTTCAAAGTGACCACATTGTAGAATTTTTGACTACATCATTTCTGCCCTCTATGTGACTTCCACTGAAACCTCCTCCCCTTCTTGTTTTAAAGTTGATCAAGATGTCCTACCCTTCCTATTTACACTTGGAGGGACAAATTGGCTGGTTGGTGAAGCCATAATCTCAAAAGAAACACACAAAGAATGTAGCCATGTTATACTCACTTTGGTGCTTACACACTGCCTTAGTGAAGAAATGATGCCTGGTATGCGGGAGGAGGGGGTGGCAAGCCACTGCCAAACTGATAACTGCTGTATGTGGCAGTTGGATTATTGTAACCTGTAGAACCATAGACTTGTGAACTGAGGCCATCAGCTGAGTACAGGTAAGAACTTGATAGAGCGGCAGGGCTCCGATTGCCACCAGCATAAGTTGTAGAATAAGCAGCATGGCCACGCCTATCATAGTTGTTCTGTGCTGCCAAACTGTAGGAAGAGACAGCTACACCACCACCATATTGGCCCTGGCTTCTATCTGATGGTCGATAGTAGCTTCTGTTGTCATTGTTATTGTTATTATTAGAACCTGACACACCACCATATCCAGCGCCAGTACCATTGCTGGCACGTGGCCGTTTTGTATGGGCCTTAACTGCAACTGCTGCCCTCTTCCTGTCTGACTTGGCTTTCTCAAGCTGAATGACACGCTTTTGGAGTGGCATTGAAGGATACTGGCTCTCAAGTTGATACTCTTCAATACACTTCAATACAGCCTTCAACGCTGCCAACTCCTTCATTGCTGCGTCATTCTGCTGCAAAATCCACAGCCACTTTTATTGAATCTTCTAAGGAGTACTTCAATTCAAATTATTTCATTAGATGCCTGTGTCTTGTTCCATTTCTGAGGTAGAAAGAGAAACCCAAACCGCAGAGCAGCTAGTGTACTCTGATTACCTGTGCAGCAGTTGAGCTGTTTCCAGTCTTCAAGATCGACTGTGCTGTTTTCCGAGCTTCCTTCAGATATGTTTTAAGCAAAGGGACAGGCTGAACACGATCCATGATCTCAAATGAGTGGGCAAAAGAGAGCGCCTCAATCTGTTTGCCCTCTTTGGCCAGCCTATCCACCACATCTGCAGTGGAACAGGGAATAAAGGATCACTGAAAATGGTGAGTACATGTCATTGCAGCCCTACTGTTAGAAGACTGAATGTTCAGCAAGCTGCAGACAATTCTAAGCACATAACTGTGACTCCAAGGTACACAGATCCCTGAGCTGGACATGGTAACAGATATGTAGCCAGTTTAGTTCCCCAGCATGAACTGAACAGTTCTGCAACCACACAAGAAACAATTATGCTGATGCACCTGTAATCACAATAATCACCTGCTAAACACTTGTCAACAGTGAGCTTGTTCATTAAGACCAAGTCTGTTGAAGAAGATCCAGTGCACAGAGCCACTTTCATAGAACAGTAATGTTAAAAGCAGAAGGAAACTCAACTTTTAAACAACCCAGAATTGTGATCAGATACAAAAAGCAGAAAAATAAATGAGATGCTCTTACCTGTTCCTCCTTCCAGAGAAAGAATGCAGCATGAGGCAAAAGGAAGAAAATCTTTGAACCCAAAATTATTAGATCAACTGATCTATTCTGACAATGACAGCAGTGAAGAAAGATAGGAGAGAAAAAAATCCCTCATGGGGAAAACAGAATAGCCTCAAAAGGCAAAAAAACAGGACTGAAAATGCCAACAAGAAATCAGGAAACTCTGTTCTTAAGAACAGGAAAGCTATGTGGATTGGCTTGGCAAGGACAGGCTAATTAGTTATTCTGCTCATATGAGCTCGAAAAGATGGAATTCACAATCGAGAAATCCATGTTAGTGAAGATAGAGTGCCCCGCAAAAGGGCTCCTATCATTGGGGAAGAGAGACATCAACCTGGTATCTTGGAAGAGAGTCCAAGGGAGCGACAGAGCACAGGGGTTTGCCTGCGCCTGGCAACTGCGGTGACAAGTTTACACAGCTCATCATCATTGTACTCAGGAGCAATGCCAAATGTAGCCAGCAGCTGGAGGAAAGACTGTGCATCCAATGAATTGCCTGTGGCATCTCCATGGCTGGAATTCATCTTGGACTTCCATTGGTCTGCCAGCTGCTTTGCGGATTCCTTGATATTGGAGGGCACCACCGGGTGATCAGCCCCCAAAACAGGGTCTGCCAACACCACAGCCAGGCACTCGAGAAGAAGAATACAGGCCCGGCGATTGGCCGAGGCTCCTGAATCCTTATTCTTATCTGCCCCTGGTTGGCTGTTGCCATTTCCTGGCTCTGGAAGGTGGTAGCCATCCAAAGCCCCCAGCACCATGCGTGCTGGGTCAATTGCACACTGCAGTGCAGTGGGCAGCTCATTCCTCATAGCTCCAACATCCTTCCGGTGATCAACTATGTATTTCCTCAGTCCATCCCCATCCATATTCTCACACAGTGTCTTGAGCTGTGGACGCACCCTCACTTCAGACACTACTGGTTTAGGGTTAGGAGTCATGGCAGTACCCGCAGGAGCGGTATTGCTGTTCTCATTCTTGGTCTCATGCTTGCTTTCTTGCTTACTATCATGCTTGCTATCTTCCTTACTAGCATGCTTGCTATCATGCTTGTTAGCAGGGACTGACACATCAGGAGCAGCAGGAGCAGCAGGAGCAGTAGCAGCAGCAACAGGGGTATCTTCAGAAGATAAGGTTACAGAGGTGGTTCCTGCAAGCTTGGAGGTTACAGCATCTACTTCCATGGTTTGAGAGGGAGGAACAGAGCCGCCATTGCTAGCAACGATAACAACTGGAGCACTAGGTACAGGCTCAGGTTTAGTGATGGCTTCTACACTCTCAGGAACTGCTGCTGCCTGAGGAGGAGACGACTTCCCAGCAGCTTCAACTTCAAGGCGAGTTTTCTCTTCCAACCACTTGCGCTTCTCTTCAAACAGGGAAGCAATGGCAGAGTCTTTTTGTTCTTGTACCCTAGAAAGCATAGCTTGCTCTCTTGCGGACACAGCTTCTTCCCTCTTGTCTAGGGCTTCTTGCAGTTCCTGGCTCTTGCTCTCAAAGGCCTTTTCCTTGATGACCAGCTCTTGGAACCGCTTCTGCAAACTGCTCTCAAGCTCTGCAAAGTAATCCTCGAACTCTTTCCACTCAAGGGTACAGTTCACTATCGCTGCTCTCTGGATCTCCAGATTGGCAAATACCTTACGAAGTCGTTCCTTTCTTTCGGAGCCGGCCTCTACGGCCGAGGATATGGGATCCTCTTCCGTCGCCATTTCCCACTCTCAACTAAGCAGACTCTCTCTCTCTCTCTCTCTCTCTCTCTCTCTCTCTCTCTCTCTCTCTCTCTCTATTGCAATAACGAGACCACCACCAAAACCAAACCCCAACTCCACCAGACAAATTAGACAATATCACACGTCACACTGGTCCTCGATTCTACGCAAATTTGCAAGGAAGAATGAGGGCAAGAGTAGGAGAAAAAGACGAAGAACGGAAGGTTTCGTGCTCAATTTCGCTGGCCGTCCTTCCAGCGCACACAAAGTCGAACAAAAAACGCCACAGAGCGCCAAAAGCTGCCATACAAAAACCCAAAGAAAGCTGAATCCCAAGAGCAGCGCCTGGAGGTGGGCGAGACGTCGAGCGAAGGAATGAGAGCGCCAGCGTGACGACAGTAACGTGCAGCAAAGCAAAGAACAGCAGAGTGCGTGTGCGATGTGCCCTCGTACCTCCCTTCCTCGGGTGTGGGGGTTTGTCTCCCGAATGCACCAGCTTCCAGGTACCAGATTTTGGGTCATTACCTACCGTCCGATCCTCCATCGAACGGTAGGATCCAGTTCGGTATCCCTTGCGCGCATCTCCTCCTGCTTTTGCAACCGTCCTCATCCGTCCACACTCGAAAGTTCATCCATTAAAGTGCCTGATGAGAGTCTGACTCTTCCAAACACCTGCTTGAATAGGGTTAGAGGATTTAAGTTATCCACAAAATGCCTTTGCCTTTGTGCCCTAATTTTACTCTCAAACATATGAGGAAAGCAGCAATGAATTCACAAGTGAACTCGGATTGAAACTTGTTTTAAGTTACCACCAACATTAGAGGCAAATGCTAGTGCTAAAAGGAGTTTCACACCCCCATTGAATGCTAGTGTATTTTGTAATGAATGTTTTGAATCTTTTCCCACTTTATTTTCCCACTTTATCATCAAATCGGTTGCTTTGTTGCAAAGTTTTCTTTTTTATATATAAATATTTGTATTGGATTTCTTTCCAATTTGGGTAAGTTACTTATGTGATGGCTTTAGTATAGAACAAGTTGATCAAATGGCAACATAGAATCATATGTTGCAAGTATAATTATTGATGATATTACAATTGTCATAATTGGATGAATTGACAAAATTGTTAACTAAAAGTTCTAGATATTTATATTGCAATTGAAAGTCGTTACACACATTTTGGAGTTGAATTCAATCTTTTCATGTAGATGTCACTTGCTTTACAAGGTTATTAAGTGTATTGCAAGGAACAAAAATGGGACTGTTTGGGGAAGGAGGGCCTAGCATTAAACTAGAGCTAAGCATTGGGCTCAAATTCTTAGAATCACCCCATTCAAGGTCGTTACATAATATAAAAATCTTGTTATGTTTGATTTTTAAAATGCATGATTGTGATCAAAATTTGGAAAAGATGAGACGCCTTATGCATAAGGTTAGTCTTTTGTAACTTTACATTTAAGGTTTTTCTAACACATGCTTAAGGTTCTTCACTTAAAGTCCTTCATTTTAAAAAACCATAATTGTAAGATGCCTCCTCTATTAAGGTAAAAACTTTTGAAGGCAAGGTGTCCTTCACATGTACACTAGAAAATTTTCAAATATTTACAAATGTTATCCAAGTCCTTTTGATATTGAAAACGGTGAACTCAATTCTATTGTAAGAGATGAAGATTTTTTCTCTAGTTCCTTTTTTTTCACACCTTTATATCTCTTGTTTCACCTTCTTTTCTAATGTATTTCTCTCCCTAGTGCCTTGAATTAATCTTGTTCCACTCCAAAATTTGAAGGCATCACCCTCATGAAATTCCTGAGTTGTCTAAAGTTTTAATCTTCAAAATGGCACTACTAGTTCCAAAACACTTATTTTCTCCTACTACTATGTTTGTTGTTTTATTTTTTTAAGATTTATGATTAAAAGTTTTACTATGTATTAACAGGAGAAGTAGGCAAGTTAGGGAGAAAGTAGGTCAACAATGCACATGAATATGGAAAATTGTTTCTTAGCCCTCATGATTCTACTATGACAATAATTTTGTAGATCTAGGGACTTTTATTGAGGTGTAATGACTTGCGACAAGTTTCTTATTATATGTGCAACCTTCATTATCCTATGTAAGTTTTCCTTAAAAAAGGGAATGGACGTTTCAAACAACAAAATAATCCTCTAGTTACAAATTCTTCTTATATATGGTGCCTTTAGTAGGTTTTTGCCTCAAATAGGTATTGTGGGAAAAAAACAATTTACCTACCATGCATCATGGGTGATAAAAAAAAAACAAGATTGTCATTTGTTATGATGTGTAATACCCTTGAAAGAGGGCATCCTAATAACGAAGGCCCATCGGTTCCACCTTGGGCATGCATTTACTAAAGAACATTTTCTTCATGTGTTATCTTACAAATAACAAACCATGGAATTTTTTTAGCATGTGTGGGAGGCGCCTTAATTTTAATAAAGAATTATGTTTCACCACAAGATAACACCTTATTTGTAAAGGTCCTCTCCTCCTTTCAAAATGAATAACAACCATTGATTCATAAAAATATTTGTTTATCAATTGTTTATCCTCTAGGCTTTTGATCACAAATATTGGTAGGCCACTTTATTTGTATCCCTTGACATGTGATTGGTTTAAAAATCCATATGAAACTTTGGAGATTTTAATGTGAAAAGAAAATAATAATAATAATAATAATAATAAATGATGAAATTTGTGCAATTAATTTTTTTTTAAATGAGATTTTTTTGTGTATGGAAAGTTTCAATGCATCTTACTTTAAATTCTTCATTTGATGAAGAATTATTTCTATTTTTATTTTTTGACACTATTATGAATTTTTTGAGTTCACATTTTTCAATTGTTTTTGCAAAATAAACATTGTATTATCATTTCAAAAGTTCATTATGAATTCATTATTTTTAAACATTCATCCATACTTTTAAATATGATTCCCACCACAATCTATTACAATATGGATAATTAAAATTTTGATAATGTTAATGTTCAACATGGTTTTACATTTTAAATTCATTTGCAATTCATAAAAACTATAATTATCATATTCCAAATTTTCCATGGATTTAATTGTGTATTTTGACCCTCAAGTTAACATGTCCAAGTTCAAACCACCTACTTTAACCTTTTTAAACACCTACATTGAGTATTGGTCTTTAAAAATTTTATTTAAATATCTGAATGAACTTAACAAAATTTTGATGATTAATAAGTCTTTATTTCAATATTGAATATTGGTTTTTTAAATTTTAATTGAGATGTCTAAATTCATTTTACAAAATATTGATGATTAATAGGTCTTTACTTCAAGTCTTAAAAGAAATAAAGGAGTTACTTTTACTTGAATTTTTCATTTCAAATGTTATCATATTTCAAATTGTAGTAATTCAAACTTGTTTTTAACTCCATTAGAGGCAAAAAAACCCATAGTCATAATTTTTGGACTATGACCTTGGATGTAAAGCAAGCTTTACAAATGCAATTTCCTTCCCACCTTTGAGGAGAAAATTTCATTTTTCCATCAAATAATTAAAATTTTCATTAAATTTCATCATGAATTTATGACTTGATCACATGTCAGTTACAAATTTCATGAATACTTTGAGTGGGTTTTATGTCATGCAACATCCTTGGGTTAAAGCATTTATCAAATAACACGTCTTTGAAACCAAAATGCCTTTACCTTCAAACATTACCTTGCATGTAAAGGCCCACCTTTTTTTTTTTGCATTTCAACTATTGAACGATTTTACACAAGGTAAAGTTGTGACACCAAAAAGAAACAAGGAAAAAAATGTGTTGCCCACTCTCATTAGCATAAGTAATGATAAACAATGAATAGAATATATCCAATAACAAAGTTTTGCAAACTAATTAACCTTGTTGCATTTATTCAAATAGTAACCCAAAATATATTTCCTAAAGCACACATGGGATTAGAATACACCATCATCATGACCTACAATATCCCAAACATTCTCAGTTCCACAATATTGGAAACATATCCAAATTATAAGTCCCCTCAATTGTGACTAATTAAATTTTCCTCAATAACCCATGATCCACACGATTTTAAAACTTTGCTAAGAAGTTGTACAAAAGAAGACAAACCCCATCAAAAACTTTTGCAACAAAATAAATTAGAAATATATGCTCATCATGCAGACATTGGATTCCCCATTTATGAACCCATCTTCCTTCAAAGTTTCCATTTACACATGTCTCAGTTCTTTTTAACACCCAACAACTAGAATCAACATAGCAATTTAGTTCAAATATACCAAACTTGAGAAATGGAATCATTATGGATTAGCTTTCAAAACCCTTAAAGACTTTCATTACATCTTGTGCCTCTAGCCTAAGATTATCAATTACAACAAATTGTTTTAGTCTTCTCCTCATAGTGGAAATCCAAAAAAAAACATAAACCCTACAACTTGTGATCATTTTTTTCATCAACAAAAAAAATTAGAAAACATCAAAGAAGGAAAAAAAAATTAGATCCATCAACTTGGGTTCTTAAATTTCATCTTTGTCTTCCATAAGCTTCCAAATATATAAATTGCATGCAAAACATTGCATCTCCCAAATCCAAATGCCACAAACAACCCATCAACAATTTTCCTACTCCATAAAAAAGTTAAAAAACAAACAAAACAACAACCAAGCACATCCCAAATTTCTCACACCATCATAAGTAGGTATTGCCTCTATAAGCTTCCCCATGTAACAATAGTCATTGCACCAAAGTTTGTTGAATGATGAAAGACAAAAGGTGGTCAAATGTTTCATCATTACATAAAAAGACAATCCAACTTTATCTATTTACTTGGCAAAAAGACCTAAACTATAATCCCACATCATGAAACCATCAACTGAACATGTTATTAGAATTTGGTGTTGCCATTAACTACCATTTTGAACAAGTCATTTTTAAGCAACATTTAGACCTAATGTTAAGTCTTGTAGTGTTAAGGGGTTTAACTTTAAGATAACATTTTTTTCAAAAACAACGTAATATTAAAATTTATCATCAATTGTTAACTAACTTTTTTGTGTGCATTCACACTTGGGTATTGTTAAGTTAGATTCAGTTTCAAAAAGTGGTGGCAAATGACCTTTGTCATGATGGATTCACACCATCATGACCAATGTGAGAGGTAGTGATGTTCCCTTTCACAATTTTCAATGTTCATGTCATTGCACAGCTATTTTTTTCATCACTTGCCCCACCTCCTCATGATTCTTCACTTGATTGTCCCTCCTCCTACCTTTTCATGATGCTTCATTCGATTTGGTTTTTCATCATTCACCTCAACTCTTCACGATGCTTCTTAGACCTTGTTATTTTTTATGTTGCTTTAGTTGTAGCACCATTGTTCTTCAAACCAATTTTGTTGCATCATTACTTTTGTGCTATTATTCACACTACTTTTCATCATGTTGTTCACATTGTTTTTCATCACTATGGTCACTATGTTCTTCATGTTGCTCATCACATTTGATTTTGTTCTAGCATTTGCCATCATCACATTATTGTTATAACACTCATCATTATTGTGTTCAATTTTACTATTGCAATGTGCATTGTCACTATGTTGGATTCTCTAATTGCATCACTTGGTGTCATTCATAGTTGTGACTTTTGCTTTGTTGCATTGCTCAATATCATCCTTTTTTATTTTCCTACATCACTCACTATCAACGCTTTGGCTCTTGTTCCATGGTTCTTTGACAAAAGGTTGTTTGAATTTGTTATTGTGATTTATTATGACACTCGAATGAAAAATTGGTGGGTTATGGTTTTTATTTATTTCAACTTTTTTGGTGAAAACCTTTCATGACATGACTTTCAAATTTATTTATTTGTTGTCTTTATGTTTGTGCAAGTTATTTATTGGTGATGTAGACAATTTTATTTGCACCATGAAAAAAACCATGAAAATTGAAGGAAAATTGGGTTTTGTTTTGCTTGTTAACTTCAAATTGTTCATCCTCACAATTTGAAAAACCAATGCCAAGGAATTCCATGCTTTCTTGATCAAATTTTTTCTGTTCTTGAACATAGTTTATGTGTTCTTGAACAAATTTTTTATGTTTTTGAAACATGAACAAGTTGTTTTGTAGGCTTGAAAACTTTGTAGAAAACAAGGGATGGAAAGGTTTTGACTAGAAGGGAACAAGGGTTGGTTTTAAATGTTAACTTACCATTAAAATAAAGGACCCTTTTTTGGGCTACTACACAACATTGATGTTTTAAGTTCTAAATCTTTAGATTTTGAAGATTCAATATTAAATTATCATGTACTTGGCACTAAGCTACCATTGCCTTAAGATTGCCCTAATGTTGCTACCACATAGGATGCCACCTCAATTTTTGTGCAACATAATATTTTTTGTGTGGATTCGAAGATAGATTTGCCATCTTTAACATCGAATTGCCATTAAATCACCTCTAGGTCTAAATGGAGCATTATTATAGTAATGCCCCCATCCATTGGCATTTTTTACCACATATTTTCAACCTAGGTACATACTTGTTTTCAAAGACCTAATTTTTTCCTTTCCGCATAAACTACAAACACAAGAAAACAAAATGCAAAGTTCCAATGTAAGAAGTAGGTGTATGAAATAGAAAGCCCTTGCACATGAAGGTGTAGGCCTTTGTCCTTGCCAACACCCACAATGCAAATCATTCGCAAACAACCTTTACCTAGGCAAATGAATTCCATCGCTCCCCCTCCACCCTATTTGAAATATTCCCCTTTGCCAAAAGTCTTATTGTCCTGGTTGTTACCTTTCCTCATTCCTTTTTTTTACTATTGTTATTCAATAGATAAGGGAAAAAATCAACAAATTCAAAAAAATAAAATGACACTTCAACCTTTTAACCTTAAACTAACTTCTTAACTAATAATTATCTTTCTAATTTTCAATTAATTTTTTAATCACCATTTTCATCAAAATTCATCATTCCTTATATATATATATATATATAATTTCTCATCAATCACCATAGCTTAGATTTCATTGAAACTTTAGCAAA
>Ga0209208_10008249_pt1 | contig 13925 bp, 6 predicted proteins | sample S1TSphfallax_3_FD_187694 | JGI IMG/M metagenome (GOLD analysis project Ga0209208, IMG submission 187694) | Host-associated microbial communities from peat moss isolated from Minnesota, USA - S1T2_Fd - Sphagnum fallax MG (SPAdes) (version 2) | ecosystem: Host-associated > Plants > Peat moss >...
CTGTTCGGCTTGGTCTATCTCGTCGGGACGATCGTCACCATTTTTCTGTCGAACGATGCCACGGCCGTGGTGCTGACGCCGGCCGTCTATGCGGCCGCGAAACACGCCAACGCCAAGCCGCTGCCGTATCTTTTTATCTGCGCGCTGATCGCGAACGCCGCGAGCTTCGTGCTGCCGATTTCAAACCCCGCGAATCTGGTGGTGTATGGCGCCCACATGCCCTCGCTGGCCACGTGGCTTGCGGAATTCGGCCTGGCGTCATTCGCCTCGATCGCAGTGACTTTCCTCGTGTTACGGTTCACGCAGCGCGCCGAACTCACCGGGCACATTGCGAGCGACATGAAACGCCGGGCGCTGTCTCGAGGCGGCGCCGTGGCGGCCGGCGGAATCGCGGTGACCGCGATCGTACTCCTCGTTGCCTCGAGCCTTGATTGGCAACTGGGCCTGCCCACTTTCCTGGCCGGCGCTGCGACGGCTCTCGTCATCCTCATCTTGAATCGCCTCTCGCCGTGGCGCATCGCGAAGGAAATCTCATGGAGCGTGCTGCCACTGGTCGCCGGCCTCTTCATACTCGTCGAGGCCGTTGAGGGGACGGGTGTGCTCAAGCCGGTGATCTCCTGGTTACCGTCGAGCGCCGGCGCGGCCCCGCACGCCACGGCATTCGGCGTGGGCAGTCTCGTTGCAGTGCTCTGCAATCTGCTCAACAACCTGCCTCTCGGGTTGATTGCAGGCACGGTCGCGAACAGCGCGCAGTTATCACCGCACGTCACCGGCGCCATGCTGATCGGCGTGGATCTCGGGCCTAATTTATCGGTGACGGGATCCCTCGCGACGATTTTGTGGCTGGTCGCGCTGCGGCGCGAAGGGCAAACGGTGAGCGCCTGGCAATTCTTGGGGCTGGGCTGCCTCGTGATGCCGCCGGCTCTGCTCGCCTCGCTCGCGACCTTCATCTGGCTCAACCCTCACTCATAGGAGACCTCGATGGACAATCTGCCGGCCGCATGGCTGTATCCGATCATCCTCATTGCCGGCGCATTACAAGCGTGGGGTCCGCCGATGAACAACGCCTTGAAGAAGGCGCTCGTGAATCCTTGGCTGGCCAGTATGGTGTCGTTTCTGCCGATCGTCGCCTTCCTGGGAGTCGTCTTGCTGTGTGTGCCGAAGCCGATGCCCAACGCCGGGTCGTTGACCCAGATGCCGTGGTGGGCGCCCTTGGGTGGGCTCGTCGGCGCATTGGCGGTGGTCGCCGGCCTCCTGTTCGTGGGCAAAGTGGGGGCGGGCGCGTTCGCGGGGTTGACGATCACGGCCAATATCCTCATGTCGCTCGTCATCGATCAATTCGGGCTGTTCGGCATGGACACTCATGCCTTGAGCGTGGGACGAATGGCCGGCGCCGCACTCATGGTGGTGGGCATTGCCCTGATTTCGATGTTCTAGCGGCCTCTCCCATCCATAAATGTCGACTCTACGGGGTTCTTGCTCATCGACGACCCCGCGTTTGAGGGGTGTGTGGCAACGGAACAATTTCACCCCCCGCGGCTGCTGTATCGCAGCCGGAGCGCGTTGCCGATCACCGAGACGGAGCTCAAGCTCATGGCCGCCGCCGAGATGATCGGACTCAAGATGATGCCGAACGCGGGATACAACACGCCGGCGGCCACGGGAATCCCGACGACGTTGTAGACGAATGCCAGCATCAGGTTTTGCCGGATGTTGCGCATCGTGGCACGACTCAACACGCGAGCGCGCGCAATGCCGGCGAGATCGCCCTTGACCAGTGTGATGCCGGCACTTTGGATCGCGACATCGGTTCCCGTACCCATCGCGATGCCGACATCGGCCTCGGCGAGCGCGGGGGCGTCGTTGATGCCATCGCCCGCCATCGCGACCACGCGACCCTCGCCCTTGAGCCGTCGAATGATGGCGTTCTTCTGATCGGGCAGTACGTCGGCTTCCACTTCAGTGATCCCGAGCGTCGAAGCGACCGCGTCTGCGGTAGTGCGGTTATCGCCCGTTACCATGACGATCCGCAATCCCACTCGGCGTAAGGCATCGAGCGCGGCCTTGGTGGTCGCCTTGATCGGATCGGCGATTGCGATGACGCCGGCCGGCTTGTCGTCGACTGCCACGAAGAGGGCCGTGGCGCCGTCCTTGCGCAGCGTGTCGGCACGAGCGTCGAGCTCGGTGCTCGCCATTCCACGGTCCTTGAGCAGCGCCGCATTGCCGACGGCCACGTGCCGTCCCCCGATGGTTCCGGTGACGCCCTTGCCGGTGACGGAGGCAAAACTCGTGACGGCTTGCAGAGTCAGCTTGCGGTCCGCGGCCGCACGCAAGATCGCGGCGGCCAGCGGATGTTCGCTGGATGCTTCCAGACTTGCGCACAAAGACAGCACGGTGGATTCGTCGAAACCTGCGGCTGCCACAACGGCCGTGACACGGGGCTTTCCCTCGGTCAGCGTGCCGGTCTTGTCGACCACCAAGGTGTCGACCTTCTCGAACCGCTCGAGCGCTTCGGCGTTCTTGATGAGAACGCCGGCGCCAGCGCCCTTGCCCACGCCGACCATGATCGACATCGGCGTGGCGAGTCCGAGCGCACAGGGGCACGCGATGATGAGCACGGACACCGCCGCAACCAGAGCGAGGCCCAGCGCCGGGGCCGGTGCCCATATCATCCAGCCCGCAAACGCGAGACCCGCCGCGGCGATGACGGCGGGAACGAACCAGGCCGCAACCGCGTCGGCCAGCCGCTGGATGGGCGCCCGGCTGCGCTGCGCATCGGCCACGCGCTGCACGATCCGCGACAGCATCATATCGGCGCCCACTTTCTCGGCGGCGATGACCAGGGCGCCGGTGCCGTTGATCGTACCGCCGATGACCTCGGACGCCACTTTCGTCTCGACCGGCAGCGACTCACCCGTCACCATCGATTCGTCGATGGCACTCGACCCCTCGGTCACCGAGCCGTCCACAGGAACCGCTTCCCCGGGGCGCACCCGCAGTCGATCGCCGACGTGGACTTGATCGAGGGGCACTTCCTCATCGGTGCCATCCGCGCGCAGGCGCCGCGCCGTCTTCGGCGCCAACTTCAGAAGTGCCCGAATGGCGCCACCAGTTTTCTCTCGCGCGCGTAACTCGAGGACTTGACCCAGCAATACGAGAAGCGTGACCACCGCGGCGGCTTCGTAGTAGACGGGGATCAAGCTGTCGTGCTGGCGAAGGCCGGCCGGGAACAACTGGGGTACGACAGTGGCGGCGACGCTGTACCCATAGGACGCACCGACCCCTAGGGCAATCAACGTGAACATGTTGGGCGATCGGTTGACGACCGACGTCCACGCTCGCTGAAAGAAGGGCCACGCACACCACAGCACGATCGGCGTCGCAAACGCGAACTGAATCCATATCGAGGCCGCCATCGGCACATAGCGCTTCAAATGCAGCACAGACGCGTGGCCGCCCATCTCCAAGACAATGATGGGAGCGGCAAGGATCGCGCCGACCAGGAAGCGCCGCGTCATATCCTTGAGTTCGGGACTGGTGCCTTCCGCCTTCGGAATGCCCTGCGGCTCCAGCGTCATGCCGCAGATCGGACAGCTGCCGGGTGCATTGCGCCGGACCTGCGGATGCATCGGGCAGGTAAAGATCGTTTCCGCCTCTTGGGTGGTCGGGGTCATGCGACAACCCGGCTGACTACCGACTCAGGGCTCGCTGCAACGCCCTCACATCCGCCGCCGCCTCATTCACGAGATCGTGACACTCCGCGACTGATAAGTTGAGCCGTGCCAGAACGCCGCCGCCGCTGAGGCTCGCGTCCTCGTGGGGGTTTTTCATGCGCCTCGCCAGGCGAATACCGGCAATCAGAACATCAGTCAGTGTCGCGTTTCCCGTCCGTACAGCGTGGACTTCCGCCTGCGCACCAACGGCCTCGCAGACTGCCGGGCTCATTCCCCAATTCTTCAAGACGGCCTTGGCAATGACCGGGTGCCATGCGTCGACGAGGTCATCACTCAACACCAGTCGATGCCCCGACGGTGGCTGCTCTGCGCACTGAATCAGGATATACAATCGCCCCATTTGGTGAAGGAGACCTGCCGCGAACGCATCGGCGGTCGGAAGTGACGTTCGTTTGGCGACCGCTTGGGAGAAATGCGCCACTGTCACGCTGTCAGACCACAGCTCGTCGATGGGTCCGGCAATCAATCGCAGCGAATCCGTCCGTCGGATATCCTGAATGGCGTGCGCAAGAATGACGCCGTAGACCTTTTGAGCACCAAGCCGTGTGAGCGCGAGTCCCAGGTCGATGATCACCCGGCCGGTCGTGTTGAATGCAACGGAATTCGCGATATCGAGCAGACGCCTGGCGAGCCTCGGTTCGGCCGAGATGTGACGTACGATCATCTGCGGCGTGTAGTTCGGATCCTTGTAGAGCTCCTGTACTTTGATGACAACCTGCGGAAAGGCCGGCAGCCCGGTGGTCCCAGCGGCAAGGCTGTTCATCATGTCGGTCAAGAAGTCGAGCTGTAAGCGGCGTTGGCCCGCGGGGTCAGGAGAATGCATAAGGGGGGTAATGCATAGGGGTGGTGGCAGATTATCACGGCGTCCCTAAGTGTCCCGCAATATGTTTCGCAAGTCTGGAGGAGGGTTGCCCTGGCCCCTTTAAGTCAGGATCCGCATCGTCGCACCCGTGCCAAGAGCCCCGATAGCCGCTTCGTTGCCGTTTCGGTGGTACTGGCGACGACGGACTCATTGGCAATGAGGGTCAAGCGTTCCCGCGCGCGCGTGACCGCCGTGTAGAAAAGCTCACGGGTGAGAATCCTGTTTTTCTCCGCGGGCAACACCAGCACCACCTCCTCGAACTCCGATCCCTGAGACTTGTGCACCGTCATCGCAAAGGCCGTTTCGTGCTCCGGGAGCCTGACCGGAGCAATGGCGCGAAACCCGCCGCGCTCATCCGGGAAGTACACCTGCAAGACGCCGTGATCATCGGGCAACACGAGGCCGATGTCGCCATTGAAGACCTTGAGGACGGGGTCGTTGCGCAGGACCATGACCGGCCTTCCGGGATACCACTCGGACCGGAGCCCGGGATCCAAGGGATGGCGCAACGTGCGCCGACAATGCAGGCCTGCCTGTTGATTGATGGCATTGACACCCCAGGGTCCGTCGCGCACGGCACACAACACGCGCAACCGGGCGAATGCGTGGGCGATGGCCAGTGGGTCGTCGGCATGGCTGCGCACCGCCTCGATGTAGGGTGCGTAGCCTTCCAGCATCGCGCGCACTGACTGCGTTGACGGAGCATCGCCGGCCTCCTTGATCCAGGTGAGGGATGGATCGGCGGGATCCAGGAGTCGTTCGAGCACACGGCCGGCGTCGCCGTCCCGGATTTCCGCAGCCAGCAACCCGATGGCGGAGCCGGCGGCGAACCGGTAGTTGCGTCGTAGCCAGATGACGCCCTCCTCGAGGCGGGCGGCCAGACCCGGCGGGCCGGCAGCGAGACTCGGCGGGCCGGCGGCGAGACTCGGCGGGCCGGCGGCGAGATCCCGCGGGCCGGCGGCGAGATCGGGCGGGCGGGTCCGGGGTCCCGCGCTCAGCTCCGAGAACACGGCTCCCGATTCGACGGCGGCCAGTTGGTCCTTGTCGCCCAAGAGAACGATTCGAGCATTCGAGGGCACCGCTTCGATGAGGTGGACGGCGAGTGCAAGATCGAGCATCGACGCCTCGTCGACGACCAGTACGTCGATGGGGAGTGGATTGGCAGCGTTGTGACGAAACTCGCCGCCCGGCGTGCCGCCGAGCAGGCGGTGGATGGTGAAGGATTGTGCCGGCAGCCTGGCGCGCAGGGTGTCGGGCAGATGGTCGGCGCGTTGCAGGATGACCTCCGTCAGGCGTGCGGCGGCTTTGCCCGTGGGTGCGGTGAGCGCGATGCGGCACTCGGGATCTTGTGCGAGCAGGCAGGCCAGCAGATTGACGACGGTCGTGGTCTTGCCGGTCCCGGGGCCGCCGCTGATGATCGTGACTCGCCCGAGCAGCGCCGTGACGACGGCGATTCGTTGCCAGTCCGGTGCATCGCTCGCGAGCGAGTGGGCGCCGAACAGTCGTCCGAGCAGTGCGATCATGGTGGGCGGCAGCGTGCTCTCGGCGAATTCGCCCGAGCGATCCACAGCTGATCTGTGCACGATGCGCGCCGCGAGACTGCTCGCGAGCCTGCATTCGTAGTCGAAATAGCGATGCAGATAGAGGCGATCCTCATCCAGAATCAACGGCTGCGAGTCGGGTGCCTCGGCAGTACCCACGACCCCGGACTCGAGCAGCAGGTCTCGCAGCGCGGCCACATTGCGCGTCATCCGCCCCTCGCGGTCGAGCACGTCGGCGAGATCCTCCAGGCCTGCGCAACTGTGGCCATCGGAAGTGGCCTGGCTCACGCAGATCGCAGCGCATTGCACGATCTCTGCCACGGCGGCCGAGGCACCCTGTTCGCGCGCCCAGCGCGCCACATGCGTGCCGAAAGCGGCGGCGAGGCGCTCATCGGGTGCGATGGGGGCGGCTGGCGCGATGCCCGCGGCTGGCGCGATGCCGGGGGCTGGCGCGATGCCCGCGTCTGGCGCGATGCCCGCGGCTGGCGCGATGCCCGCGGCTGGCGCGATGCCGGCGGCTGGCGTGATGCCGGCGGTGCGGGCCCTCGTCACGACACCCCCGCAGAGGTCTGCGATAACGCCGCGCTCGGCGCTCCGAGCACTTGATTGAGTGCGCGAATGGTTGCCACGGCGGGACGGTGGAAAAAGACGCCGGGGGCGGCGTCGCCGACCGGCGGCCACGAGGGCCGCACACCACGGACGAAGAGGTACAACACACCGCCGAAGTGAGTCTCGTAGCGATAGTCCGCAATACGCATGCGAAGATAGCGGTCGAGTGCAACCGCGTACAGCAGGTACTGCAGATGATAGCCGTGCTCGGCCATGGCGCGCGCCAGGGGCGCCTCCGCGTAATCCGCCGCGGTGTAGCCCAAATGGTTCGACTTCCAATCGAGAATGAAATACTGCCCTCGATGTTCGAACACGAGATCAATAAACCCCTTCAAGTAGCCTTCAAGGGCGCCGAAGGTCAGCGAGGGCACCTCGTACCCCAGCTGCTCGAGCGTGGCATTAAGGGCGGCCGCCGAGAGGTGCGGCACCAGCAGATTGAATTCTAGTTCGGTGAGGCGTCGATTCAACGGGATTTGGCTCAAGCGCAATCCCGGCGTCCGCGATCCCGGTGTCAGGGCCGTGTCGGTCACGTGGTCGAGCAACTGCAGCAACATGCGGTTCAGGGTCGCCTGCGGCAGCGGCCCAGGGTCATCGGCGCGGGCTTGCGGATGGCGCAGCAGCGCCGTCGCGACCGCAGCCGCCCAGCCGCTGCGGTCGGTGAAGTCGATGGTCTCGAAAACGGCATGAATGCAGTCGCCGGCATTGGGGCCGCGCGGAAAGCGCAGGATATCGTCCTGCGCAAGGTCGGCACTCGGCAGACGCCCGGCGGGGGCGATCGTCCGCGCATCATGATCGCCGGCCGCGGACTCGCTGCGGGCGCCGTAGCTCAAACCGCTGTAGCTGCTCAAGCGCCAGGAGGCGGCGATGGGGGGTGGTGGTGCGGGTGTGCTCAAGGTGGCGGGATCGCCGGTCGCTCCCACCAGAGGCACTCCCGGCCGGGTGGGCAGTGGGTCGATCACCAGCGCGCCGCCGCTGGCCGCTGCCGCGGCGGCCCAGGCCGCATCGAGATCCTGGGTGCTGAGTGCTGAGTCGAACCAGTCCCGGGGCGAGCGGCCGCTGCCCGCGACGAGCCAATTGAGCATGCTGCGGGCGCATTCGTCCTTGGGCCTTTGCGTTTGGTAGGGACCGACCACGAGATAGCAGCGATGCACGGCGCGCGTGAGCGCGACATACATCAACCGCACCGTCTCCGCGGCCTGCTCCCGGTGGATCTGGGCCTTGATGGCGGTCAGGGCCGGATCACCGTCCTCGTAGCGATTGAAATCGATGACCGGCAGGAGCGACGGATCGTGATACTCGTAGCCGGCGACGCCGTGGCGGCCCGATTGGGTGCCGCCGTCGCAGAGGAAGGGGCAGAACACGATCGGATATTCGAGTCCCTTGCAGGTGTGGATGGTGACAATCTGCACCAGGTACTCATCCGACTCCAGGCGCAATTGCGCGGCGTCACCGGGGTTCTTCTCTTGCTGCGCCGACTTGAAATGGCGCAGCAGCGCCTCCGGCGACGGATTCGACTGCGCAGCCTGCTGCAGCTCCTCGGCGACGTGCAGGCAATTGGTCAGGCGGCGCTCGCCGTCTGCCCTGGCGAGCAGCCGCCTCGCGACGGCTTGATCGGTGAACAGCTGCCGGACCATGACGCCGAAGCCGCGGTTCACCCACAGATCGCGATACTCCATGAACTGCAAGACCCGGCCGGGCAGCAGCGTCTCGCTGGCGGCGATGCGTTCGATCTGCGGCGCATCGCAGCCGAAGATCTCGGTGGCGAGCGCCGCGCGCAGCAGCGATTCGCGGGCGGGCGACGCGATGGCCGTGAGCACGGTTTCCCAGTCCTTCGCGTCCGGCGAGCCGAAGATGCTGTCGCGCGACAGTTCCACCGCGCCCACCCGCAGCGCGGCGAGGGCGCGCTTGACCTCGCCGCCGAGCGACCGGTTGCGCACCAGGACGGCGATATCGCCCGGCCGCAGCGCGCGCCCGTCGAGCGTGATATGACCATCGAGGCCGGCCGTCAGAAGGCGGGCGATCTCCGCCGCCGTGGCCTCGACCGCAGCCTGCCTGGCCCGCGCTTTCGGCAACTCGCCGTCTCGATCCGGCAGGCGCCACACCTGCAGGGGCGCACGCGCCTCGCTGCCATCGACGAAGGGCGCGCGCGACTTGGTGCCGTACTCGACCGGGCGGTACCGCACGTCGGGCAGTACGAAGGCGGCGTCGTTGCTGCCGAACAGTCGATTGAGTGCCGCCAACAGCGGCCGGCTCGAGCGCTGATTATCGGTGAGCGACCACTGCCGACCCGCCCAGCGCGTGGCGCGCAGATAACTGTGCAAATCCGCATGACGGAAACTGTAGATCGCCTGTTTCGGATCCCCGACCAGGAAGACCACCGAATCGTCCGTGTCGTAGATCTTGCGGAATATGGCGAGCTGCAGCGGATCGGTGTCCTGGAATTCGTCGATCAAAGCGGCGGGAAAGCGCGTGCGCAGGGAAGTCGCGAGCCACGGATAATCGGGATGCTGCAGCCGCTCATGGAGATTCGCGAGCATGTCGTTGAAGGCCACGACGTGCCGGGAGCGCTTGAGCGTTTGCAGTTGCAGCGACGCTTCCGCGAACAATCGTTCGAGCAGCCGGCAGCGTTCCAGGAACAAGGACTGATCCAGCGCATCGCGCAGCGACAGATACGATTCCGCGTCGGCGAAGAAGGCATGCGAGGGCGTCGTGCATTTCTTTTTGGTTTTGGCGCTGAGCACGCTCGAGCGCAACAGGTGCGCCTTCTTGGCGACGTCCGCGAGCGGATCATCGTCGCGGCACAGCTCATCCCAAAGCGTCGCCGCCTCGAGCAGCGACTGGGGCTTGTACGTGTTGCCGTGCAGCGAACCCAGCGACGCATGGAGCAGCGCGGTGATGGCAGCTCGATGGGCCAACCACCGGGAGCGAGCCGCTTGATAGGGGGCATGCAGCACCGACGCCGGCAGCGGTGGGTCGCGCAGAGCCGGCGGCCAGAGATGACGGGCCAGCGGCTTCGCAAGGTGGCGCCGCAAGAGTTGGGCGTAGACCTCGGGAGAGTCGCCCATTGCTCGTAAATGGCGGGCGAACTCGGGCGTCATGGATTCATGCGCGACATGGCGGCGCCAAAAGTCGTGCACCGCTTCCATCACCAGCTCCCCATCAGTTTCGAGGAGTTCCGTGCGCAGCGGCAGGCCGGCGGCGAACGGGTTGTCGGCGAGCGCGCGCTGACAAAAGCCGTGAATGGTGAAGATCGCTGCTTCGTCGAAGGAGTGCAGGGCGAGTTCCAGCCGCGCCGTGACGTCCTCCTGGGATCTCCCCGCTCCCTCGAGGAGATCGTCGGCGAGCCGGCGGATGAAGGGATCGGCTTCGCCGGGCGTCGCGCCGTTCAAGAACTTGAGCAGCTCGAGCAGACGCGTGCGGATCCGCTCGCGCAGTTCCGCCGTCGCGGCGTTGGTGAAGGTCACGACGAGAATCTGCTGCACAGTGAATTCGCGCTCGAGCAGCAAGCGCAGGTACAGACCGCAGATGGTCCAGGTCTTGCCGGTGCCGGCGGAGGCCTCGATGAGATTCACGCCCGCGAGCGGACATTCGAACACGTCGAGCGGTGCCGGAGTTTGCGCGTTGCTCATAGGCGCGGGTCATCGAGATGAGCGCCGCTCGGTCCGAAGACGGTTTCGGCGCATGCTTGAAAATCGGCATCGAGCGGATCGTCGATGCCGCGCAGCGCCAGTCGATAGGCCTCGTGCCGCTTTTCGCCGGGGACGCTGCCATGAGTCGGGTGCCACACGATGTGCGCCTTGCCGAGATCGCGGCCGCTTTGAATATAGGCCCACGCCGACTTCGGAAAGAAATGAATCGGTTCACGCAAGCCCCGGCGGTACAGCAGCAGGAGGCTCTCGAGGATCGACGGCGCAGCGCTCAAGGGAGTGAAGCGAAAGCTGCCGTTGCGCGAAATCCAGCGCGTCTCGGTCGGCGTCGGGGAGGCCGCGGACGCCACCACGTGGGTCAGCCAACCGGCAAGATAGTCGCCCGGTCGCGTATCGTCATAGCGATGCAGGACGAGTCCGGCCTCGTGACGATCGGCGATCGTCGCTGCCACCGTCCACTCCTCCCCCTCGAGCACGAACCGCAAATCGACGGCGAGAGGCGGCAGACGCGGTCCCTGTGTCGCACTCCGGACCTCGCGCGCGAAGCGTTGCAGCGAGCCCATCTCCTCGTCGAGCGCCGCTGATCCTAAGGCGCCGGGTGGGTATTCAATGCCGGCTTGCGCGAGACGGCGCAGTTCCTCCGCACCCAGCCCCAGCATGGCCTGAGGCAGCAGGCGCTCGGCCAGTGCCTGGCGCGCGAAGAAATCGGGTGTGAACGGTTCTTGATCAGACACGATGCCCTCTTCGCGGTACAACGACAGGCCGAGGCGTTGCCGCAGCAAGAAGTGACAGGGGTTGCGAAAGAACGCGAGCAGCTGATCGAGGGAGACGTCGCGCCACTCGGGTCCGGGATCGGCGAGCGGCGCCGAGAAAAAACGCGGTGCGCCGCGGCCGACGGAGGCGTCGCCCTCGCGATGTGGGTCGGCGTCGGCGTCGGGGTCGCCGTCGGCGGTGCTGGCGTACTCGGCGATCGCGGGCGCAGGCGCCGCCAGCGCATGGCGCAGCGCCTCGCATAATTCACGGTTGAAACTGAACCGCCGCGGATCATTGCCCCGAAAATAGCGCTCGTCGAAGGACTGCAGCGGATGCTCGACTATGAGCTGTTGGCGCGCGTCTGCGAGAGCCCTGGCATCGCCGGGCGGGCGGGCAAGCGCCGGCAGCAGCGTTTCGATGAGCTCGGCAACGACCACCGAAGGCGGTCGCACACTGTTGTCGCGGATGCTGCGGCCGGTATAGCTCAAGTACAGGCACTCCCGCGCGGCGAGCAGCAAATCCAGGAAAAGATTCCGATCGTCGAGGCGGCGTTGCCGATCGGCGGTTCGCGGCGCTGCCGCCATCAAGTCGAACTCGCGCGGGCGGGCGGCGGCCGGAAAGGCGCCGTCGTCGAGGCCGATGATGCCGATGAAGCGAAACGGCAGATTGCGCAGGCTGCTCATCGAGGAGAAGGTGATCGAGCCTGTGGGTACGCCGCCGCGGGCGCCGTCATCGAACAGCGATTCGAGGCCGGCGCGCAGCACCGCGAGCGGCACCGGAATCGCGAGGCCCCCGCGGCGCATGTTCTCGAGGAGCTCGCGCAAGGTCGCGCGCACCTCGGCGACATCGTCGAGGTCGTCGCCCGTCGGCGCCAGAAACGAGTCCAAGAGGGCGAGCAGCGCCGAGAGCCACGCCTCCGGCAACCGGGGTTCCCGCAACTCGGTGCGCAACGCCGTCAATTGTTCGATGAACTCGGCGAACGAGCCGAGAATTGCGGCTTGCGAACCTTCGGCGTTGCCCGCCGGGATGCGACCGAAGGCGGGCGCGGACACTCGTTGCGGCAGCGCGTAGCCCAAGAACAAGCGATCGAGACCGTCGGCGATGGTAAAGCGCTCGGTGCCCGGCACCTTGAGTTCGCGGCGATGCTCGGCGTCGAGGGCCCAGCGGATGCCGCTGGCATGGAGCCAGTCCTCGATGACGGGCAGTTCTTCCGCGCCGATCCCGAAGCGCCGGCCGATCAGGGGCTGCTGCAGCAATTCGACCAGTGCACTCGCGGGCAGACGCGAGGGCAGAATGGCGAGCAGAGCCAACAGGGCGCGCGCCGCTGCGTTGACGGCGCCGCGGCCGCGACCGGTGATCGCGTACGGCAGGCGGCGTTCGGCGGGCACATTGCCGAACACCGCCTCGATGAGCGGCGCCGCGGCATCCAGGTCCGGCGTCACGATGAGGATTTCTTCGGCCTTGGGCGGGGAAGGGCCCGCGAACCGCGCCAGCAGCTGGTCCTGCAGCACCTCGAGTTCCCGGGTGAGGGAATGGCACACATGCACTTCGATGCTGCGATCGCCCGGATCGAGGGCGAGGCTCGAGGGCGCGAGTTCGGTCAGGGAAAAAATGGCATGCTGCAAGGCCCCGAGCACGGTGGCCGGGAACTGTTCATCGAAACCTGCGTCGTCCACCGGTGCATCATCGGCATGGCCCAGCAGCAGTTCGATATGCGCCTTGGTTTGCTTCCCCCACGAGGCGAGCAGGCGATTTCCCGTTTCGTGATGAGTGGCCGCGCCCCTCAAGGAAAGGGATCGCAGGCGCTTCGGGTCGACGATGTCGAACCAGTATTCGCGGCAGGGGTTCAGCACGTACAGGGTCACGTCGATCCAGCGTGCGAGCCCGATGAGCACCGCGAGATAGAGCGGCGGCATGGCCGGCAGACAGAACACATGGACCGTCTCCGGCAGGTCCATGGGATGCGTGCCGATGTGTCCCGCAGCGTCGAGGCTGCGCAAAAAAAGGCGGGCGGGATGCTCCGGCGCCGCACCCAGCTCACCGCTGATGCGCCGCCACAGTTCCGCCTGCCACGCTTGGTCGTCGATCTGAGCAGCAGAGGCCTTGGGTATCGGGACGCTGTCGCCGTGCAACCACGCGTTCATCCAGTCCTGGCGATAGGTGATGTACTGCTCGAACAACGCCGCGATTTCGCCCGCCAGCTCGAAGCGCATGGCGTCATTCGGATCCTTGAGATACAGGTGAAGCCGGGGAAACTCAGCCCAGGCCGACTCCTGCAGCAGTTGATAAATGCGCCACGTGAGAGCACTTGCCGCGAACGGCGACTGCACGGCAACCGTGCGCACCACCCGAGCTATCTGCTGCCACAGCCACTCGGCGAGATAGACGCACTCGACGTTGGCGCAAATGCCCCGACGCAGGGCGACGGCCAGTGTCAGATGGCGTCGCATGGCACTGCTCGGCACGACGACCTGTTGTGCGCTGAACGGCGACTGCGGCACCGCGTCGAGCGCGCCGACCACGGCATCGCAGAGGGTCTCGATTCGGTTGGAGAATTGAATCCGGAGCATGGATCATTATTTCATGGATCCGAGGGGGGGCCACCCCCTTGAAAAATCATCGCCGGGAACTACTTTCGCCCCAAAACCCGCCTGCCGCAACGAGCCATCCTGCGCCGGCGGGTCACTCAGTCACCCCTAGGAGCCAGTTTGGTTTATTGAGAGGCTTAAAAAAGAGGTACTCAGCATGTCAACACGTGACACGATGACTCCTTTTCTAT
>Ga0209208_10008250_pt1 | contig 13925 bp, 17 predicted proteins | sample S1TSphfallax_3_FD_187694 | JGI IMG/M metagenome (GOLD analysis project Ga0209208, IMG submission 187694) | Host-associated microbial communities from peat moss isolated from Minnesota, USA - S1T2_Fd - Sphagnum fallax MG (SPAdes) (version 2) | ecosystem: Host-associated > Plants > Peat moss >...
TACAAGCAGATGTAAGATCTCTCTTATAGATGTAAGATCCCAGGCACTCTTAAGGAGTAGTAGACATGATATATCCCTCCTCTAATTCAAGAGCAATATTCATGTATGTAAGGTGCCCTCCAAATATACTAGGAAACTTGTCTGAGTGTGTTATGGGAGATAATATAATTTGTTTGTATGTTTGGAGGTCAGCCATCTATCTCCCTTCTGCAGGATACAATACATTTGGAGGTGGTGTCTATGCATTTGTGCAACAGTATGAGATTATGTCAGGAGCTCACCCCCTTCATCCCAACACAAGTAGGGATTGACTTTTGGGTGATGAACTTGGTAGTTTCTGAATCAGTCATTTCTTTAGAAAAGTTTTAATGCAGCCATAGTGGCAAAGCATCCCAGACAGATTTCCTCTTGATTGACCACACTTTTGTACATGACCCTTAAAACAAGTAGCCAGTTGAGTTGACAGAACTGTGGTGATACTCTCCTTAACAAAAAGAAAAAAGAAACCATTTTGTTGGGCAAAAGTTGGCAACTCATGTATGAAAGTAAATGGAATTTTTGCCAAATTTTGGAATTAGTGTCAACTTTGGACAAAATTTCGTAAAAAAAAAAAAAAAACTTCTGAATTTGCCTAGTATTTGAAGCTGGTCTCTATGCATTTCTGTAACCATTATGGTATGTCCAGAGGTCATCCATCCCAAATAGGTTGCTATTATTTTGCAGTGCTTAAGCAAAGTTGTTGCATAAACCTGCCAAATGTTTGTTGGCTCTCACATTAGTTGAGGATTTGTGTATAAAAATTTGGTCCTAACTTGGCTCCATGTTAAGTGACATCTGGAGTACTACGTGTGCACATGATGCATGAGCATGTTCCATCAAGAATTGGTCTAGAGTCTAGACCCCCTAGAGGAAGTTTTTAGTTTGAACCTGATGTAAAGAACAAAGTCATTATGGTATGAGCCGCTCGCTTCACACACATCCAACCAAATGCTGAGTAGATAATTTAATTCTTAAAGTTGATGTAAGCTTGCCAAAAAACAAACTCAATTATTAGAAAGCACAAGTTCAACAACAAGCAAAGCAACTGAAGAATGACTTCTGGTTTGGCTATAACTTAGATCAGTCAGTTCACATAATTTAGCTTTACTTGGACAAAAAAGAGAGGGTTTGATTATTAAAGAAGAGGAAGAGAAAACTGTCAGAAATGTGAGCTTCCAAATTATGTGATCTGACTGATCTAAGTTATAGCCAAACCAGAAGTCATCCTTCAGTTGCTTTGCTTGTTGTTGAACTTGTGCTTTCTGATAATTAAGTTGAGACCATGTCAGAAAAGAAGGTCACAATTTTTTTCCCTGACATTTTTTCTCTTCCTCTTCTTTGATCAACCCTCTTTTTTGTCCAAGTAAAGCCAAATTATGGGTTCACATCACATTTAATTGATATAAACCTGGGCCCAACTTCAGTTCACAAAGAAAACTACAATCCAAGAAGAACAGACAATTTAAGTTTTAGATGTATAAACCCACCAAAACTTGATCACATTGAAGAAAGCACCAGAAGAAGAAGCAAAGTTGATCATTGTAAAGTATCCCCATTGGCACATTGCACAAAGTTATCAGCAAAGTCAGTAAAATCCAGGAGAGAATCCTAGGTATTCTTATGTAGTCCTTATGTAAACTTTTGATAACCCTTGGCTTAAATAACTCCTAGGTAGCACCTAACATAAATAGTCCCCTTAATAGTTCCATAGGAAGATCATAGATGGTCCCAAGGTGGGTCCTAACCTACTTAACTCGATCCCCTACGTAGCCCCTTAATCTATGTTATGATAACTTAAGTAAACTTGTAATGTAGTTGAAATAGAAACTATGATGACCATTTGAGGGTGTTCATTGTTAGTTTTGACAAGTAATCCTTACTTTGGTCGACTTTATGAATAATTCAAAAGGAAAAGATGAGTAGGTAAAGTGAGGCCAAAATGAAGATTGGTTTATGGATGACTTTATATTATGTTTTGGATGAAAAACAGTGAAGTTTATGACCATTTGGGGCACTAAAATGTCTGAGTTTATGACCATTTGTGCGTATGATGTTATGTTTGAAAAATTGGCATTGCTCAATGTAACATTTATTCTCGATTGATTCTATAGAATGATTGGTCCAAATGATTTGCTATCAAGTAGTTTCTCACCTTTTACAATCCCCATTTTCCCATTCATTGTTGTGTCTTGGGAAATTGTAAGGAGGCTATCTTGAATGTGAGTGGTATAGATTGAAACCCAAATACCAGGTATGGGTGGAGCTGCTCTAAACCCTGCCAAACTTAATTACAATAAAATACAAGTAATCTTCTGAGCAGAATTGATGCATGTAAACCTGCCCAACTTAGATTCTCTCTAGAATCTACACAACAAGAAGAAGCAAGATGTATGTAATTAACCCTCCCAAAATAGTTGATTACAAGGACTTAGCACAACAACAAAGCAATCAAGAACCAAAGTCTATGTAATTAACCTGCCAAAAAAATTTGTAATTTTAGAAGAATGCGCAACAACAACAAAGCAAGGAAGCAAGAAGGAAGGAAGGAAGGAAGAAGAAGTGGAAGATGGGGAAATGGAGAAACAAAGTCCAAGTTCATTCATTCTTCTTTTTCTTCTTGTTGCAAGTCTTGCACAGTTTCTACTTAGTCTGTGATCAGGAATTTAGCTACTGTGGGCTGTGATGTGGCATACATGATAATGATGAGATGATGATGATGATCCAGAGGAAGAATGGATCCTAGTCCAATCCTAGACAGACTCTAGCTGATTCAAAAGTAAGGGGACACAGTTGGTCCTCTCAGGATTCTCATAATAATCCTTGCTCTTTTCTTGCAAGTTTAGGAGAGGTCCTGGATTGATGAGGAGGAGGAGGAGGAGGAGAAGCTGGTGTTGAACCTGGATTGGGTTCCATCCTGCACTTGGTGGACCTTGTAGATAACCAGCAGATGTGGAGGAACTTGGAAGAAGTAAAATTAGTGATGGATTAGAGGAGGGATTAGGACTCAGGAGTCCTGAGGAGCTCATGGGTGCAGTCTAAGCTGCTGGGATATCCCTGCACATGGTGGTTGTAGATTCATCGTTAGCTGCAGATGATGGTGGTGGAGGATTGTGAATAATATTGCAGCTTGCCTAAGTTCATTGCTTCCTTGAAGCTTCATGATCAGGTCCTGTCGAGAAGCTGTAATTTATTGCAAAGCCTGACATGAGCACCACCTAATGGAGATTGGCAATTAGCAAAACACTAAAAAACAAAGCTGCTGGATCCTGGCCAGCTGCACCGAAAAGCTAGCTGCTGCTACAGTAGTAGCCTGCTGGCTGGTGGGTTCGTAAAGCAACTGGAAGAAGGCTTTTTCGGGAAGAAAGAATCGATCATGATCATCGAGGCCTGAGTTATGATACAGTAACTACTGTTGTCGTTGATGAAAAGAAAGGAGCTGGAAGATTGCTGCTGCTGCTGCAGCAGCAGCAGCTAGTTAGTACTCCAGTGTGATGGGTGATGGACTCAGCTCAATAACAGAAAAGCAAAACACATGAGATTCGTACTGGTCAACTGCAAGGATTTATAGGACTTCATAAAGTCTCATTGCAGTCTGAGATTTCCTGAAGCTTGATCGGCATCATCGTCTTCCATTAGCTTAATTGAACTTGTGTTACTGGTGAAGATCTGGAAAAGGAAAAAAAGTGCTCAACCCGGGCAGTACTGGTAATGATGATGATGATGATGATCCTCTAGTGGAGCTACATTTGTTGATCCCTGGGACCTGGAAGAAGACCTTGAGCTTGTGCTTTTTGGTCTGCAAGTGGGTGCAAAGTGTGAAAAGCTAGAAGCTTGCAGAATATATTTTGTTGCAGCAACGTGTTGCAAAATTCACGATCCATGATCATTGTGATCAATGTCCAAAAAGGAGTCGCTAGCTTTGTTGACGATCCTGAGTTGCTGCTGCAGATGCGACGGTCGTCTTTTCTTTTGAATCTCAATGACAAGGCGACTTTGTTGCAGGCGGCTCTGACTTTCCAAGTTGTTGTACAAGATTGATGAAATCCAGGGGAAAACAAAGTCAGCAGGCTGAGCGGGCGCCTCGAAGCAGCATCACGCGCGTCTGTGAAGATTGAGCTAGACTGCCGCAGAACTTATCCAAGCAGCTTCAGAGTTCACTCATGATGCAAACTCACGGCCTCCTGGATTGCAACAGGATCATAGACTTGCAGCAAAAGCTCGACCTTGCAGCTGGAAGAAATCCTAGTTGCGAGTCCTGGGCCTGTTGATGAGCTGCTGCTGCTGTGATTGAAGATCATGTGCTTTGAAATGGCGGGCGTGCGTTTGAATCACAGTAGCTAGGATTGGTGATCCCTGGCACGCCCAGCTGTGGCAAATCTCCCCGGCGGCCTTGAGACTTGTAGAATCTGAAGCTGACGAGGGAGGGAGCGAGCGAACTGGAAGTGCGAAGGAAGGATGCGGAGATTGTGCGGCAAGTCTACAACAGAGGTGCCTAAGAAGCAGACGGCTAGTCCTGGTCTAGAGGTGTAGCTGCTAGTGATCACGAGAGCCGCTACGAGGTGGTGGTCAAACTGTGCAGCAGATCTAGAGATGGTGGGCCGGGCAGTGTCACGACTTGTGCGGCGGGAAAGAAGCTGGGAAAGTACGAGTGTCGCATCGGCAGCAGCTGCGCCGCGGATGATCCACAGCGCAACTGCATTTGTTGTTGTATTGCTACTGCTGGCATCTTGTTTGCTTGCTTCCGTCACTGCAGCAACTACTAGTCTTGAGAAGAAGGTAATAGACTTCTTCGTGACGATCACCTTCGATCAAGCGGGTCGAAGAAGAAGCGAGGAGGAAGAATCCAGATCGAGGAATCATATGGCGATTCCTTCCTCCACCTGGATTCTTCGTCCTCGAATGATCCGGAATCCTCAAGATACCGCTGGCTAGCTAGCTAGCTGCCTGCCTTCGGAACAAGATCTCAGATCTCATCATGTGGGAACTAACAATGTCAGGCTCTTGTTGGTGTAGATCGAATCCAAGAGTGAAAGCACTAGTACTGAGAGACGCTCACGATGTGGAACCAACGTTTGCAGAGTTATGTTGCGTATCTGGGAGCTTCAGATCCGGTTACGCATCCCGACAGCCTCAGAGCCAAGCACCAAACCATCTTAGTCTCCGCTCTTGGCAGGTAGCTGTACTGCACACTAGTGCTACTATTCCTTAACTCTCAACATTCCTCGTGTGCTTGCCACAGATCATCTTGTCAAAGGATCTTCAGGTCCGCTCAGCTGCAGCAGAGACAAATCTAGAGTAGTACTCCAAGTCCGGAAGCAGCTTCTTTCTCTCTCTCTCTCTCTCTCTCATTGTGCAAAAGATTTGAGAACTTGAAAGCAAAAGATTTGGGTAGTTATGATTGTTGATCAAATTGCAGACGATCTGCAGATATAGGTGTGAAGTTGATCTTTTTCCAGCTTTCTCTCTCTCTCTCTCTCTCAGCTTGTTGACAAACTGACTGATCATCTTGCAAATAAATTAGCTCAAGTAGTAATCTGAAGACTGATTCCAGGAGGGTTTTGTGGCTGCTGCTTGCAGTGTAGTGGCTGCGGAGAGTGCATTGCTATACAGCTACAAACATGTCTTCAATGGATTCTCAGCCCATCTTTCTCTTGAAGAATTCTCAGTTCTATCTGGTAAGCTCTCAGAAGATGAACTTCCTCCTCCTGCATCTGTCCTCCTCCTCCTCATCCTCCTCCTTGGGACTTCTTCTTCTTCTTCTTCTGTTTCTTCATTGCAATGAGTGTCCCCAATGTGCAAGCTAGTTTTCAGGATTCTATACAACACAATGGGGTTGGGGATAATTTGTTTGTGTACTCTGTGCACCTGTAGAAATGCCAGAAGTTGTAGCAATCTTTGAGAGCAGAGTGAGCACACCACATACCACACATTCGTGGGAGTATCTTGGTTTGGAGACCGGAGATGGCAGCATCCCCAAGAATTCATTGTGGAAAGCATCCAAGTATGGAGCAGATGTGATCATTGGAAGCTTAGATACAGGTAGGTCCATTCTTCGACATGATTCTTCGACCAACTCTGTCCCAGCTTCAGATACAACTCTCCTCCAGAATTTACCTGCATCATGACTCCCACTGCTGCTTCATAATAATAATTCCTAACAAGTTTGTTCATGCCACATCATGCATGACAAATTTACCTGGACATTATGCATGAATTGTTGGTGGCACTGGACTCATGGTGCTTATGGATTTGAAGATAATATTCTATGGCAAAAATTTGCAGGAGTTTGGCCTGAATCTCAGAGCTACAGTGATGAAGGTCTGGGTCCAATTCCAGCAAAATGGAAAGGCACATGCCAAAAGGGTGAAGAATTTGGCCCTGAAAACTGCAACAAGTAAGTCAGACCCATGATTTTAGGAATCTGCTCCTGCTGCAATTACAGTTTGTGAATGATATTCAATCTTCAATGGCAGCCCTGCATGACATCAGGCAACATGGTGGAAGAAGCTCCATAATAATCGTTTGTAGCTTCACGAAAAATTTGTGAGCTCAACTCATGGTTGCAAATTTTTTGTATAAATCAAGACTTATATCTTAGTTCATTAGTACCACACATGAAGGACTGAGCTAGTGTCTTGCTTCATTTCTCAACAAATCTTGGTAATGACCTCTGTCTCCAAGGTGCAGAGCTCTTCTATGCATGCTGATGATGATGCCAAAGCTCCCCATTTTGCTTATCAACTTCTTGACATAGACTGATGATTTTCTGTGCAGAAAGCTCATCGGTGGAAAGTTCTTTGTAGCGGGATATGCAGCATCAGTAGGTGGGATCGGCAATGTCACAGCATTAGGCGATGTCTTGTCAGCTCGAGACACAGATGGTCATGGTACCCACACATCATCAACAGCTGGTGGAAGTTTTGTTCCAGGTACTTCCTTTTGTTCCATGCCTGTCTGAAAATGGCAAATTCCTTGTTCATGAAATAAGCTGGCATTCGCAAAACAAATGTCAATTTGTTCTCAGTGGTGGTGGTGGTGATATAGTTCAATGTTGATGCATGGTCATTGAGATTGCCTTGAACAATGGTTTTGATCCGTGTCAATAAAAAAGAAAAATCCTTGCATGGCAGGTGCAAATGAGTTTGGACAAGCTAATGGAACTGCCAAGGGAGGTGCCCCACATGCAAGGATTGCAGCATACAAAGTGTGTTGGGTGGGTGGCTGTTTTGATTCCGACATTCTTGCAGCAATGGACGAAGGAATTGCAGACGGTGTGGATATCTTCACATTATCACTTGGGTCAAGTCCTCCTCTTGTCCCATTATATGAGGATTCAATTGCCATTGGGGCCTTCTCTGCTTCCCAGAAGGGTATCGTCACCGTGTGCTCAGCAGGAAATGACGGGCCTACTCCAGCATCTGTAACCAATGTAGCCCCTTGGATTATCACTGTTGCTGCAAGCACTATTGACCGGAACTTCTCTTCGTATGCAGTTCTTGGAAACAACGAATCATATCTGGTGATTGCAACAACCCTGCACTAGATTTTTGGAATGCTTTGGGATACTGATCTTGTCTAGTAACCCACTGTTCTATTGATAAGCATTATAATTGCTGATGTTTGAGCATTGTGCAAGCAGGGGTTTAGTGTGACAAATGAGAAATTGGATCAAATACTCTATCCTTTAGTCTATGCTGGAGATGTTGGATTTCCAGGACTTGCTGGAAACGATAGGTATGCACAAAACCTCTCAACAACCCCTTTTGTGCACTATCTTGATGAATGAGATTGCAGCCCTCAATCAATGAAACAAGGAGACCCATTTTGCTTTGCATTTCACATAGTAATGTCAATCTACAATGCAATCCATTCAAGGCTAGACTGGAATCAATTTCCTTCAAGAGCTTGCTTAATTCGTATGATAAACCATGAAATAGTGCTCCCAGAAAAGTTCCACATTTGCACTTCTCGATACTCAGATTAATTTCTTGTTTATATTGCCTATGCTGCAGGGTGAAGTTGATGTCGTTTTTGGGGTGTTGTTTGTGATAGAATGGATCTGATGTAAATTGCCGATGTGGAATATAATGGCAGCTACCTGTGCTTCAATGGCACTCTTGACCCAACGAAAGTAAAAGGCAAGATAGTTGGATGTGTGCGGGGTATCACTGCACGTGTAGAGAAGGGCGCAGTTGTTGGAGAAGCTGGTGGTATTGGCATGATATTGGGGAATCCACCTGCAGATGGTAATGACCTTGAAGCAGACCCACACTTCATTCCAGCCACTATGGTGAATGCAGATGACAGTACTGCTATCTTCGACTACATTGCAACTACCAGGTAAAATCTCCTTACCATGGTAGTGTGCAAATTGTAAGAAAGACTTGATAAAAAATTTCCCACTACTTTCAAAAAAATTGCTCAACACAGATGATGTTCCTAGATGTTGCATTATGAAATTCCCTGCGTAAAGTTTTGTGGCTGGAATTCTAAACCCTCCCAACCATCTTGTGCAAATTCATTCCAAGTCCCACTAAAATCCTAGCAACATCTTCCTTGTTTTTAGAAATATCTCTGATTTGGACTTTATTGTGGCCTGGCTACAGTTCACCGCTGGCTCAGATCACTCCAGCAACCACTGTGCTTGGTGTCAAACCAGCTCCAATAATTGCATCTTTCTCATCGCAAGGTCCCAACAGCCTTTCTCCTGACATATTGAAGGTAACTCTTCTAATTAAGATATGACAAATTCTTCTAGTGGATTCTTATACAGGTTCTGTTTTCTTCTGTTCCAGGGGCTGTTGTTTTTCTCTTTGTTTTGAAGCATGCTTGGTAGAGTTTGGAGCTATTGCTATGGAGATAGATGCACACGAGCTGTGACCCAGAAAACATATATTTGCAGAGTTTTTTCTCATGTGTGCGATGTTGGACAAACAAAGGAGTCATTGGACATGTGTGTGTTTTGTGGATGCAGCCAGATGTAACAGCACCTGGTGTTAACATACTGGCTGCTTGGAGTGGAGCCACATCACCAACAGGCCTTCCATTTGACAAGCGTATTGTGCAATACAACATAATATCAGGAACATCCATGGCATGTCCACACACCACTGGCGTTGCCACACTTTTAAGAGCTGCCCATCACGACTGGAGTCCAAGTGCTATACAATCAGCAATTATTACGACAGGTTAGTAGTATGATGATGACACACAGCCTCCCAATTCATAAAAACCTGCCCTAATTTCTGTAGTGTATTTAGAAGATGATTGTCAGCATGAGAACTCAGCAACAATCTTCCAGGATCTTACAAAATGGAAGAAATCTTCCATGGTGAAAGCGCACATCCTCTGAAAATTAGGGCAGGTTTTTTTACACTGGAGAATGTTATGGTTCTTTGGAAGTTCAAACTAGATGCCATCCTCACTAGTCTTTTTTTCCTTTGGAGTTATATTTAATCAGTGTTGAGCCATAGCCTGCAATAACAGTTGTTTTTTCTTATGGGTTGTTGTTGTTGCAGCAACATACCTCGACAACACAGGAGAGGTGATTCGTAATGGATCTGCAATCGCAGGAACAGCATTCGACTACGGTGCAGGACAAATCAATCCCAATGCTGCTGCTGATCCAGGCTTAGTGTATGAAGCCACGGCATATGACTACTCACTCTTCCTTTGTAGTCTTGGGTACAACACCTCGGATATAAGCATAATTACAGGCTTACAGTTTGTGTGTCCAGCTCAAACCCCCACAACTACCGACTTGAACTACCCATCAATTGCTATCAGTGCCTTGAATGGCAAGAGGATAGTGACAAGAACAGTAACAAATGTTGGGCCCGCTAGCAGTGTGTACAAATCAGTGATACAAGCACCGTCAGGTATCAAGGTTTTGATCACACCCAATGTGCTCAAGTTTACCAAAACTGGTGAAAAGCTAACGTTTAAGATCACCTTCACTGCATCACAAGTAACAGGGGAATATGTATTTGGGTCATATACATGGACTGATGGGTCCCATGATGTGAGAAGTCCCATTGCAGTACAAGTTGTTTCAAAGTGATAAATGACAAAATGGGTACCAACAATAACAAGGGACTTAGAAACTCCTAGTTTGACAAGCAAGTTTCCATTTCTTGGAGAATTCACATTGCACAAGGTTGCATGGTAGGTAGGAGTTTGTAGTGAAAGTACAACATTTGAGTTTGTGCAACCTTGGAATTTACACACAAGTTTGCCTACAAATTGTGATATTGGACGAAACATGCCTAATTGCAATTGGGTCCAAAACTGTAGCCCTATTTGGAAACCCATCTCTAGGTTATGTTCAATCAAATGTATGAAGAAATTGTCCGATGAACTTGAGATCAACTGAAAGAAAAATTAACCACTAGATTTTCATGAAGGTCTGTGACATTCATGCCAGATGCATAGTTCTACTCACTTTTAACATCCATGTTCTAACATGAAACCTTGAAGATACCACATTGATCCAACCCTAAATTATAATGGGCATGGTATTCTCCAACATATGTATCCAGACGAAACAAATAGCAAAGACCATCCCAAATGTGAATCATCATTTTATATACTAGATTTGTCCCCATTATGAACTTGTTATAATAATTGGAGCTAGAAAAAGTGAGGCACTAAACAAAAAAAAAGCAATTCACAAACAAACCAACAGGCTATTTGTGCTTGTTGTTAGGAAAATTAGGAAAATTTTGTAATCAATGATGATTGTTTGATCCGTTCTAAAATTTGATAATTGATTACATAATTAACATGGTTTAACACCCAAAGCATTACGTAATTTAGTTCCCAATGTTAAGTATCAATACAATTACATATTACATATGCAACTTTTGCATGTTTGGCATTTCATACACTTTTCTCTTTTGTTTTGGGTGAATTTTTTCACCACTTGGTAACCAAAACAAAATCCAGTGCAACTCATACAAAGGATCTTGGTAGAAAAAATTCACTAATGTTGCCAGATTCTGAGGAAAAAGTTTCTGAAATTGTCATATTTAGACAATAGGTTTTGTAGGTTGCCAAAATTTGGCAGATCTTTAAAATTTTCTACTTTACTCTATAAGCTTTAGCCAAATTTAGGTCACTCCTCTTGTGGATGATCTTCAGTGTGGCTGTATCACAAAATTGAAAATCAAAAACCCTGATTTCATATGTTGTAAAAGTTAGGTTTTAACTATCAACTACATATAAATAACCTTATCTTTAAAGGCAAATATAGAGAAGCCTACATAGCTTTGCACTTGCAAAAAAAAGTTATATATTGAGGAGATAAACCTTATATAGTTCCAATAAGATCCATGCAACTTTAATATTGAGTGAATCCAAAAAAGCCAATACTTTCCCTTTCTCAAGAAAAACACATCAGTGACTATCTATCATGCACAAGTCAAATAAGAGTATGGGAAAGGAACCTGAGACTAGATGTTATTGTAGCAGATTATGTACCAAAACTCATCAAAAGGAAATTTAGGCACTTGTCTAAGTACGTACCTTTGTGACAAAATGAATGCATCACTTTAGTCCAAAGTTCAAGAGCTATGTTGTCTAGTTGCAAACTCCTCAACAAAAAGGGGTAATTAGTAACTTTCAGCATACTTTTTACATTGTTTACTTGGTTAAATTAATAAAGTACCAAGCAAAAGATGATAACACGTTTTACCAAGGTGTTGAACAAACTACACAAGAAGATACATTAGAAAAAAAAAATGGAAACCCACAAAAGGAACTAGGGGCCAAGGTGATAATATGGAGATGATTGTTCTTTTTTTGGACCTTACGAAAACCTATCTTCATATAGGATAATGGCAGCCCTCTCAGGTCTTCCATGTTTTGAGGTCCCAAAGCGAGGGTAGTCACCCAAGTGGGGGACCAAAGAACACGGAAGGGCTGAAAGGGCTCCCATTACCCAGGGTAATGAAAATGCAATTATTTTCATTAATCCGAACATTTTTTCATCCATTTTTTTCTTTCTTCATCAATGAAAAAATCAAAGCACAAATAGGTTACACTCTAACAAATGTTTAAGTTTGGGGTTTGGATGTGAACGGGGAGAAACTTTAGGGTTTTAAGGAAAAAGTGTTTCTCCTGCTTTCGGTTGGGGGTGTAGACACACGATGGTGATGGAGACACGGAAAAAGGGTGATGGAGATGCGGTGGTGTTTATGGCTTTTATGTTTTTGTGTTGTTTTCTTTAATTTGGGATGAGTGAGTTGAAGTGGATGTTGTTGGACATTGGCTAAATGTGAGGCAATCGTGTTGCCAAACAAGGTGGAGTTGGTGAAATTTGCACGGAGAGGTTGATCAAAATAGAGGTCTTTTGGTGAGCTCAAAAGGGTGTGGTGCAGGAGATAAAGAGGGAAGGTGGATAAGTTTTTGAAAAGAACTTGCATTGGAAAAAAAATTGAGCTTTGTAAATTCAGTTTTGCAAATTCAGTTTAGAATGTAGGGAGAATGGTGGCAAATAAATAGGATTTTCTTTCTTTGTTTTTGGTATGGAGATGAATAAAAAAAGGCTAGATTGGTTGTTGAGGAGGTATTGAGTAATCTCATGTGCTATGTACTCATGTAAACAAGAATTTAATTTAAGATGTGGATTGAGGGTTGATGACAAAGGGGATGATGAAGATTTTAGGGGTCTCAAGAATGGTCTATCATCTTCTCAACTTGTGTGTGTCGTGTTTATTTGTGTGTGAGTGCTATTGAACTACGTATCACAAGAAAGCACCCTAATTATTGGGAACTCCAAAAAATAATCACATTTTGTCAAATTTTACAATGTGGATCCAAAAAGGGGGCTATGGTTCTTTCTCAAACTTGTGAAGCAATATGTAGGCAGTTGAGATGTGTTGGTTTTTGTGCATTGCCAATTTGTGGGGGTGATGTTCTAAGTATCTTCCAGTTTGTGCAATCTATTTGTACTCAAGGGTTTATATCACAAGTGCAATTTGGGACTTGGGTTCTTCTTGAAATTTAATGTTGTTTTAAGGGTGTATGTGGTCTAAAGTAATTGAGAGGAACCAAGAAGACCAAGGGGCTCAAAAGAAAGATTGGAAAGATTTGACCCCTCAAAGACCTCAAATTTTTTATTTTAACTTACAATAGGAATTTAGGTAGCCTGTGGTTCAAAGTCAGTTGGTAATTCTAAGGTAGACTCTACCATTTAATGTATATGTTCATGGGTCTGATTATTGTGTGCCCAAGTTTTTTGTCACAACATATCATTAAAAAAATTCCATTGCTTAGGATGCATGGCAAATATCCTACTTGACAAGGTTTTGCCCATCCTTTATGTTGAAACAATTGTGCTATAAGTCATCAAATTGTTTGTGCAAATAATCAAAGATCTTCATTACTAGGGTGAAAAAGCATGTATGGATGGGGGATCATCACAATAATTCCACTTCTTGATTTGAATATGATGTTTATAATCACACTTTCACAAGAGAGTGTTGTTTAAAAAAGATAAATTCAAGTGGGGTTAATGACAACACTAGTTTCTTTGGTCAAGATGATAAGATTTAACAACTGGCTAATTGCAAAATGGTTTTGCACGTTAGCATAAAGTTGAAACCTAAAATTAAAAATGTTCCAAGAAATTCCAAAAAAATAAACTTGCAATTCAAGTAATACCTTGTGAAGGTTCCTTAAAACATTGGAACAAATGAAAGCTACATCATTATGTGATTCTCCGTTACATACATAGCCAGCAAAGTTTCTGTCAAAACTAATTACCGTAGTTAACAAAAAGATTAATTGAGGCATTTTCAAATAGCGATTGAGTTAACATTAAAAGTGACCGATTCTGACCAGAAATTGTGATTATTTTGTGAACTTTTGACGCACCATTTTCAAAA
>Ga0209208_10008251_pt1 | contig 13923 bp, 11 predicted proteins | sample S1TSphfallax_3_FD_187694 | JGI IMG/M metagenome (GOLD analysis project Ga0209208, IMG submission 187694) | Host-associated microbial communities from peat moss isolated from Minnesota, USA - S1T2_Fd - Sphagnum fallax MG (SPAdes) (version 2) | ecosystem: Host-associated > Plants > Peat moss >...
GGGCCTCTTCCGCTACGCTCCAGAGGCCCTCGCCCCCGCAGTCCCCAACATCCTTCTCAGACACGTAAGTGGCTCCCTTTTACTCCGTCACACTGGTCCACTTTTGCTACGCCATTGACACTCTTGCTCATCACAGATCCGGACATGACTGATAATCCGGCTCAAGCTGTTGATAAGCGGCGCGCAAGCGGGACCGGCTGACAGCGGACACCGAGCGAATCTTTTCCTCGCCCTTCCCGTTTCGGGAAGAATGTCATCTTGGACCATTTTGGTACAAAGTTTGGCTCATGCTGCATATAGCTTTAGGTCAATTACGGTGGTCTCTCGTGCTAACCAATCAATTCCCGATCCCACCCGCCTTGTTTCTCATGGACCATAGGAGACGCCCTTGAACCGCACTATCGTAGGTTCCGCCACAATCGCTGATACCGGATCAGCTACTCTACCGAATACGGTTGAGGCTGTCAGATACATTCGCCGAATGCGCGGCGGAGCTCAATCTGTCCTTATGCAATGCGATGACGGCCACTTCTACATCGTCAAGATGCTGGGGAACCCCCAAGGAGATGACACCCTCGGTGCCGAATACATCGCTACCTCACTGGCGGCACCGATGGGCGTGCCTGTCGCCGGGATGGCGCGAGTCGTCATCACAGAAGGTTTCCTGGACCGGAACCCCCAAATATGCTTTTCTTTCCCCCAGGCTTCACCGCACCCGGTACGACCCGGACCCGGTATGCACTTTGGAAGCAGGTTAGTAGGAAGTCCAATAACGAATCGCTTTTTGTCAGACTTCATGCCGTCCGCGGACCATCCGCGGATCACAAACCGCAAAACCTTTGCCGGCATGTTGGTTTTCGATGTCTGGGGTAACAATAGGGACCGCCGACAGGTAATTTATTCGCGCGCACCGTCAGACGGAGGCCTTAGAGCATGCTTCATCGACCACGGATTCATGTTCGGGGCGTCTACGCAGGGCCGTTTCGTCGATGGATATACCGACTTCTCATATTACAACCAAGACATATACGACGGGCTGATCGATAACGATCAGTGCCTCCAGGCGTGGGTTATCTGCTTACGAAGGGTTGCCGAGTCACTCTTACCTATCACCATAAAGACGACGCCCGCAGGGTGGTATTCTTTTGACCGAGAGAGGCTACTAGAGAGTCTAATGCAACGGCTAGACCTCATGGACATCCTGCTTGATCCGTATCGCAAGTTTCGCGTAGGTCTCCGAAGTCTTCCAGACAGTTCGATATCACGCCGTGGATGTGGCTCCATCCCGCTTCAAGGCTAATGCGATCTCCACGCGCAGTCATTGCCGACCGGGCCAGATTCTTGAACTCGTGCGCATCCACGCTATCTGAAGACTTCGACGATGAGGGCAAAGTTGCGGAATCCGAGAAAGAGCACGTCGAGGTTCTCGAGCGGGAAGAGATTCTTCGGAATCGCTTGATGCCCCGGACAGTCTATCGATTTCGTGGACTTGGTGCAGTGAACTCGGTCGTAGGAACGGATGTCGGGATCTGAGGGTCGATGGAGCCATCGAGCGCTGGCCACATCATAGACCACCGAACCTCTGAGACGATGGATTCGACGCCACCTTCTATAATCCAGTCCAGCGTTAGTCGCGCGTCGGTTGGTGCGATCTCAAGAAGTCAACCACAATAACGCAGAGGGGCTTAGGAAGCAAGGGACTCAGAGCGGGTCCTTTCTGAGGAAGTTTAGCAGCTCTTTGTAGAGGTTGTTGTTGCGGTGGTTGCAGCGAAATTCTGTCTCTTTGAGATGGAGATAGAAGGTCTGTTTGGGCACGCCGCAGAACCTTGCGAGGCGGCGTTTGGCGAAGCTCCAGAAGCTCTCGATGCCGTTGATGTGGTTGAGCTGCTGGGCGAAGATGCTCTCTCTGTGTTCGACTCTGAGGTGCTTGTCGTAGCCCAGGTCGACGAGGCCGTGATAGCCTGCCCAGCCATCGGTATGAACGATGGAATTCAGACTGGCTCGGCCACGAATGACCGCTTGCAGCGCGGCTTTGGAAGCATTCGGCACGATGGCGGTGTAGACCCTGTCGTCGCGCTTGAGCAGGCCGAAGACGATGGTTTTACCGCCGGCGCCGCGGCCGCATCTCCCGCGCACGCGCTGTGGACCGAAGTAGGACTCATCCGCTTCGAGCACGCCTTCCAATGGCGACTGACGCTCGCACTCGGCCGCGATCTTTCTGCGCATGCGCAGAAAGATCGCGTTCACGGAACGAAGAGAAACACCGGTCAGATGGGCGGTCTGCGTGGCCGTCAAATCCAGCGCAAAACACCGCACCAGGTGCCGAAACTTCGCCTCAGATAACTTTGAACACCGAAAGTAACGGTTGGACTGCGCCATTGCTGCACTTTACCGCTATCAGGCAGTCCTTTGCTTCCTAAGCCCCACGCAGATTCCTCATCAGCTAGCATCAGCCTTCCACAATCAGGCGTAACCATTCTGCGACGAACAACATCTGTGACGACGACATCGGTTGAGAACATGGTCACTAAACGTCTGAGTAAAACAAGTTTCAGAACAGGAACGCGTAAAACATCGTGCTAAGTCTCCCGTTGAAGGTGAGCAAAATGCGGCTACTATCGCAGAGTTGCTCCAGGAGACACCACAATGACAAAGCGCATCGGCCTCTACTTTCCTGTATTTGTATTAGCCATCCTCCCAACAATGTCTGTAGCAGCACAGGCAACACCCTTGGCGTGTGCTGGGGAGACATTGGGCTGCAACCCGCGCCCGCAATTGCCACAGCCACCTCCTCCACCCCCACCAAAGCCCTCCATAGAGCATGGATCCTCAGAAATCGGACTCTTGCTCACCCTGTTATCTACGCTACACTATTTCTGATGAGGGGGAACCTGATCTTCGCATCAGAAAGTCAAGCGCATGTCGCTCTCAATGACAGATATTGTGCTGTGGTCAGCCAGTCTAGTGCTTCATTGCGCTTTACTGGCTGTTCTTTTTCTGCGGTCCAGAGTGCGGAAATATCCTGTTTTTGCGAGCCTGATAGGCTTTGAACTCCTCCAGACGACAGTTCTATTTATATTTTCACATCGATATTCCGCCTGGGCATATTTCTACGCGTATTGGTGCTGTGCGTTCATCGATTACGTCTTCCAAGTATTCCTGGTTTTCGAAATCGCCCGGGATGTCCTGCGCGTGAACGACACGTGGCTCCCCGAGATGCGCACTGTATTCGTTCGCTGGGCAGTTGGGGGCACGCTCCTTTCACTCTTCCTCTGCCTAACACTGCAATCACACGGCTCAAGCAGAATTGACCTATGGCAGATGAGAGTCAATCTGTTTACGTCGATACTGACCGGGGAGTTATTCCTCTCCCTGTGTTTTGCTATCAATAGGCTAGGACTGCCATGGAACACACAGGGCATGAGGCTCGGTCAAGGTCTGACTGTCTGGATAGTCGCTGCGAACTTCGGCGACATTGTGTACGCCGCTACGGCAACGCGTTCGAACCTCGTCATCATAGACCACCTCCGGATGAGCGTCTATCTTGGATTGCTCCTGTTTTGGATTGCTGTTTTCTCGTTCCCAAAACGGGAATTCGGTCTGCCGCCCGCACATCAAGTAGATGAACTATCGAAACGATTGAAGGAGAGCCGGTACAATCATCGCTAAATGCAGGAACTGGAGGCTACGTGACAAGTCTAAATGCACTGGAATGTCTGGTCGTCTGTATGGTCACTATGCTCTTGTGGCAACAGACGAAGATCACCATGCGCTCGTCTCTGTCATGGGAGGAGTTGCTGAGTGCCCTCGAACCGGTAGCAATGGCGAACATCGCGCACCTGGCACTTGAGTATTCTCATCCAGCGTTCTTTCCGCTTCGCACAGAAGTGGATCGAAGGTGGCAGATGGTCGGGGGCGCACGAGGGCTTTGGAAAATACGCTCAAATGCACAAATCCTGTTCACGCTGGCAGCCTGTGCTGAGCATTGGGTTCCGCAAGCCAGCCGGTCCTTGGCATCGAGTATCAGAGGGGATGCGTTAGCGCTGCGGAGCTTGACCGCCAAGCTGCTTATCCTTAGGATCCTACGGCCTTTCCCACGAGCCACGCCAGTGGGTGTCGAGAGAGCGGCAACGCTCTACCTACGTCAGATTGAAACCTTATCCTCTCTATTCAAGTACGGACCGTCCGGGAGCCAGCACATCTTCGAGGTCATCATATGGCATCCTGTCTAGATCGGCCAAGTCAACTTCCTTCCTTCTGTAGCGGAACGGTTGCATCGGCTCATCCTTGGAAATCCTGACTCTCTGGTTCTGCAGATTCAGCTGCTCCATGGCAGAGTCTGAAAGGTCTCTAAGGTTGGCGTAGCAGAGCCTCTCCAACTGTCTTACATCTCCACCATGCCACGCTGAAGGCAGATTCTCGATACTATGTTCAAGCAGAGGCGGAATGCTACACTGCAGGTAGCAGATCCAGTCGTCAATCAGTGGGTCATCGCATTCGAAGGAACCCAAATGGGAGCATGCTGGGAGGCGTGCAGACCCGCTCAGATGGTGCCAAGCGCTTCCCCCGAACATGTGCGAGTTGTTGATGAAATAGGCTTCAAGCGAACCGGTATCTCCGTTTTTCAGATATAGACATTGCCTCTGCTCTTGCTGTCTAGCCCAAACGTCGAGTAGGAACATTCCGATCAGATCGGTGTTGTTGGTGGCGGTACTAGCGGTAGTGGAGCTGACCCACTGATGTATCTCATAGCCCCTATTGAAGGGAGCCTCGACTGCGCAGCAGACTCCGTCGAGTGGAATGACATAGCGGGATCCACAGGTTGGCAGACGCCGTATTGCATCCACCGTCGATCCGTCAACTACGACGGACCTGAATTGAGGTCCGGAGAAACCCAATCCCCTTATCAGGAATGCGCCTATCATTTCATTGGCCGCTAGATTGGGTGCATCTTTCCGGGCGAGTTTGAGCTCATAGAACTTTCCATCCGCTCCCCGAACCATTGGCTCGGCGCTTTGTGGTCTTCCTACGATGACCGGCGCAACAGCAGGAATGGGGGCTTCGAGGAATAAATTTCTCTGGTCGGGTCGAATAGGCATATACGGTTCGAGATTTTGCCGTCCCGGGTTTCGGTGCGACTTGTTGAGAATCGTGGCCCGTTGCATGAGTGCCTAAGGGCGACACTGTGGTCTGTATGCCTTCAACTTTCTGTAGATCGTGGTGTGGCCAATCCCCAGAATGCGGGCAGCACCTCTCACATCTCCGTTGAGTTGTTTGATTGTCGTCAAGATGATTTCACGCACGTGAGAATCCAGTGTTTGAAGAGGCAGATGCTTGTGATCCCCATGTTGTTGCAAGGTGCCGTGGCTACTGGTTGCGCCGTCTGCTCGCGGCTGGGGCGGTGTGCCCCAGTGGAGTCCCCAGTCTTTTCTGATAACGGCTGGCAACTGGTCGGCTGTGAGAAGGGGACCTTCGGCCAATGCGCAGGCGCGTTCGATTACATTTTCTAACTCTCTTACATTACCCGGCCATTCATACGACTGGAGAATATCGAGTGTGATCGGGTCAAGACGGAAGTCGAGTTCGTAGCGGGCTCGAAGACGACGCAGGAACAACTCGGCCAATTCTGGAATCTCCTCTTTACGTTCTCGGAGTGGAGGAACTGTGAGGTTCACGACATTGAGTCGAAAAAACAAGTCTTTCCGGAAAGTTCCTTGCTCGACCATGCGAAGCAGGTCTCGGTTCGTGGCAGAGACTACGCGAGCCGTAAGGGTCCTGACTGAGTTACTGCCCATCGGTCTCACTTCCATCTCCTGAAGGGTCCTGAGAAGTTTGACCTGGAGGTCAAGTGGGATCTCACCTATTTCGTCGAGAAAGATCGTCCCGCGATCAGCGGACGAGAGAAGCCCTTCCCTTGCATGATCCGCCCCCGTGAACGCCCCTCTAGCATGGCCAAAGAGCTCCGACTCGATGATCGAAGGGGCCAGGGCGCCGCAGTCGATCGCAATGAAACGACCGTTTCGGTTCTTGCTCTGTGAGTGAATAGCTCGGGCAACAAGCTCTTTCCCGGTCCCGCTCTCACCGAGGATCAGAACGGGGCAAGGTTTACTTGCGATTTGGGTGACAGTATCGTAGAGATCTTTCATTCTCGGCGAGATCAAAACTGGCCTCTTGATGATGGAATTCTTGCTTAGGGTGGCGCTAGCAGTCAACGGTTCGCGCGCCTTGCAAGCGGATGCTTCGCTAGAAGCCCCTTGCATTGGCGAGTCTTCAGCGCATGCCGGGTCGTTAGATAAATGGTTTAGTGACGGATGAAGGTCCGACAAACACCTGCATAGTGCGTCTCCCCCCATGGGCACAGCAACGGCGAGTGGGAATACCGGCGGATTCCATTCATCGCAGCCCGCACGCTCAGATGAGCCTGCGGCTTGACAATGACTGCACATTTAATCGCTGCGGAACAGAGGAAAGCCGATGTAGGGCCGGGACCCGCGCCGTCGGCTTGGATATCTCTTCGCTGTCCTACCGTAGACAACAGCGTAGACTGTCGGGTGGGGGAGATTGATGCAGAGGTAGACCGACGTTCGCTTGCCATATCGCACTATCTCCTTCCCACTCTGTCTATTGAGGAATCAAAGAAGTCTGGGAGAGAAAGCCAAGCGATGCAGGTTGACGATGTCGTACCAATTAAGATCCTGATGATAGGCTACCAGAAACCAAAGTGAGCCGCAAGAGTCATTGCATGGATCGCCGTATTTCAGTTATTGGTGCCGTGGGACACGGACCACCTCTGAGTGACGCTGCCTATATCGTGACCAGCGCATGGACCCAGTGCGCTATTTCGCGGCTGCGGCCGCGACCGATGGTTTGTCGGTCTTCGTTCTCGGCACCACATGAATCCGGGACTTCTCGGCATAAAGTTTTCCGATCCCAACCGTGCAAGTTCCAGGCGGCCACGGCCCTCGCCATATCCGACGGCGGGCTTGCGGTGGCATTCCTCCTGGTACGTGTGTCGTTTTCGGCTAGTTCGGCAAGCAGCTTCGCTGGGTCGCTGGGGTGGGTTGGTGACGACAAAGCGCAAGACATCAACGATGCATTTTGTCGACGACAAAAAGTGACGGCAGCAAACACTTCGGTCTCTCCCTCAATTCTCGGGCTCAATACTGGTCGGCCCCTCCCGTGAATTCACGGGGGCAGGGGAGGAAGTCTCTGGCTGGAAGTAGACGACATAGCTGCGGTGGATTCGCTTCCCGATGTCCTTCAAGACCATTCGGATTGCGTCCCCCATGCGCCCTCCCTTCCCAATTAGATATGCGATATCTCTCGGAGACGCTAGCACCCCGACGTACACTTTCCCGTCACGGATTTTTGCCTCGATCCTAACGTTCGCTACATCATCGACCAAACAGGCGATGATATCCTTCAGGAGTGTGAGCGCTCGATCGTCTCTGGGATCGTTTGTGCCGTCAGCCACAGGACCTCTAATTCTTTAGCGCTCTTGCCAATCTGGATTGCAATCCTGCTATCACGGATCTTCGATCTATCTCCGGAACGGAAGTGCTCTCGCTCCTGATAAGTTACGCCGCACGCTGCGCGCTCCTCCACAGTGTGGACATAGCCCATAAACAGTGTCCAGAGAATTCCACCGCGCTAGTGCATTAGGTAACGAAAGGCTGCCGCACCGTACCCGCATAACCAGAGTTGACTTCTGTCGTTTACGCTGAAATCAGTGAACGCTCCCCGTTTCCAGACATCAACCGGCGCCGCCTAGCGATCCCAGCGTTTGGTTACAAAGGTCTATAGACCTTCCAGACTGCTGACAAAGTATCAAGAAAGGCTCTCGTTATCCACGGGAGCCTTTTGTATTTTGTTTTCATGCTGAAGAAGCCTGAGTTGCAGCAGCATGAGTTGGAGATGGTATCGGTGGAGTCTTTGGTTCCATCGGAGCATCTTCTGCGGAAGATCGAGCGTGTGGTCGACTTCGGGTTCATTCACGACCGGGTGAAGCATCTGTATGCGGACAACAACGGCCGTCCGGCGCTTGATCCAGTGGTTTTGTTCAAGTTATTGCTTCTTGGCTATCTGTATGGTGTGCGTTCGGAGCGGCAGTTGATGCGGGAGGTGGAGGTGAATGTGGCCTACCGCTGGTTCCTCGGGCTGAAGCTGCGCGACAAGGTGCCGGACGCCTCGACGTTGAGCCAGAACCGTCGGCGGCGCTTTGCCGAGAGCACGATCTATCAGGAGATCTTCGATGAGATCGTGCTGCTGGCGGTGAACAAGGGTCTGGCCTCGGGGTCGGTGTTGTATACCGATTCGACGCACCTGAAGGCCAACGCCAACAAGAACAAGTTCGATCTGGAGCAGGTTGCCGTCAAGCCGCAGGCGTACCTTGCCGCGCTCGACGCGGCCGTCACCGAAGACCGCGCCGGACACGGCAAGAAGCCGCTGAAGCCATCGGAACCTGAGCCTGCAACGCGTGCGATCAAGGTGAGCCGGACGGATAAGGACTCCGGCTACATGGTGCGCGACGGCAAGCCGAAGGGTTTCTTTTATCTCGATCACCGCACCGTCGATGGGCGTTATGCCATCATCACCGACACCCATGTGACGCCGGCCAACGTGCATGACTCGGTGCCCTATCTGGGGCGGCTGGACCGGCAGCGGGCGCGGTTCGGCTTCGCGATCCGCGCGGTGGGCGTCGACGCCGGCTACGCGTCGGCGGCGATCGCGCAGGGACTGGAAGAACGCAACATCTATGGGGTGATCGGCTACCGCACCCCGACCCACCGCGACGGCTACTTCTACAAGCGCGAATACCGCTACGACGAAACGCTCGATGTGTACCTCTGCCCCAACGGACAGCTGCTCAACTACCGCACGACCAATCGCGAAGGCTATCGCCAGTACCACTCCGATCCGGACCAGTGCCGCAACTGCCCGGTGCGGCAGAGATGCACCCAGAGCAGCAACGCAACCAAGGTGCTGACCCGGCATGTGTGGGAGGCCAGCCGTGAGCGCATCGATCAGCACCGGCTGAATCGGGTGGGCAAGCGCATCTACAAGCGAAGAAAAGAGACGGTGGAACGAAGCTTCGCGGACGCCAAGCAGCTCCACGGACATCGCTACGCCAGGATGCGTGGCCTCATTCGCGTCCAACAACAATGCCTGCTCGCCGCCACCGCCCAGAACATCAAGAAGATCGCTCTCATGCGCGGTCGAATCGTCCCAAACATGCCTCTATCCACCCTACGGAACGCCCTCGTGGTCCATCTCGGCCTGATTCCACGAAACTGCCAACTCCAAACCGCCGTCAGCGGCCACATCTGAAACCCATCCCCAACAAACGAACCCCACCGAAAAGGCGGGGTTCGTCAGCAGTCTGACTCCACCGAAGGGTGGAGTGAAGTTCAACCGTCGGGATGAATGCCGCAACCGGGAGAGAAACTACTCTGAATCAGAACAGCAGGACTCTCCCGCGCCCCCACTCTGGGGGCGTTTTTTTGTGCCGGAGGGTCAGGGAAGCGAGTAGGGAAAGCTGAACCGCCCTAACTGGATGACGGAGAGTCCTCCCGGCGGAAAGATGTGGAAGGACTCGACGCGGCGCAGCTCTGGATTGCGGACGGCTGTGACCTTGACCTGTTCGGTGCCGGTAGCCGCGTCGGAAAGCGTCACGAAGAGCTCGGTATCGCTGCGCGTCCAGCCGATGAGGTAGTTTCCCGGAGGAAGGGTCTTCTCGGCGATCTTCATCGGCGCCTGGGTCAGCAGAAAGTAGGAGAACTTGCCGTTGGCGGAGTATCCGGCGGTGATGAGCAGGACGCCGGCGACGATGCGGCCCCTGGCGTCCGCGATGCCGGAGGCGGTGCGAAGCTCGGTCTCGATGCGTTCGGAGACGACGGGGGCGCGCGCCGGGATGACGGCCTTCAGCTCCTCCTCGGTGGCCTGACGCCAGACGGATGTCCTGGTGGACTCATGCTGCGGTGCGGCGGTGGCCGCAATGCCTACAAGCAATGCAGCGGCAAGTGTCGGTATGAGGCGCATCGTGATCTTCATCCTATCCGACTCGCATCGGCAGTCGCCCCCACTTACACGGCGCCGACGTGCGCGACGGCCTTCGCCAGCCGCGCCTGGCCGGGTTGTGCATGCCGGTTTTCCACCCGGGTGTAGATGAACTCCACGCGGCTGACGCGGTAGGCGGCGTGCTGGGGATCTTCCAGATTGAGGGCTGCGGTGCCAGGCAAGAGAACAACGTCGCCGGGCTTGGGAAGCGTGTGCAGGGTCTCGAGCGGGACGAGGTTGATGGTGGTTCCATCCTCCAGCAGGAACTCAAGGCAGTTTTCGCTGTAGACGAGGCCCGCGCGCGCCTCCTTCGCCTCCTGGCGGCTCTTCCAGGTCTGGTAATAGGTGCCGACAAGCGTCGGAAGGCCGACGAGAAAGCCGAATAGACTCGTGTACGGGGCGAGTCCGTTGAGAGGAATCATGAGCGAAGTTCCTGATTGGGTTGAGATTGACGGTTCTGTGGATGAGAATACAGTCTTTATCGGGTCGGACCCGGCGGACTACAATCGAGAGCAGCGACTCGGCAGGGAGGACTGGACGATGCCACACGCACCCGCATCCGCACCCACGAAAGAACGCGCCCATGAACTGATCGACCGCATGGCCCCCGCGCAGATACCCGGCGTGGTCGGGATGCTGGAGACCATGCTCGCTCCGCTGCCGCCCGCGCTGGCAAACGCCCCCTATGACGACGAGCCAATCACGGAGGACGACCTGCGGGACATCGCCGAATCCCGCGCCGCGCGTGGCCAGGTGTTCTCAAACGAGCAGGTCCTCGCGGAGTTCGGCCTTACCGTGGCAGACTTCGAGCGCATGGCGCAAACACCACTCGATTCGGAAGAAGCAGGCGGCTAGAGTTGGGCAGGCAGATCATCTGGAGAGCGCGGGCGAAGGCCCAGGTTCGTGCTATCGACCAGCCGACCGCGCTGCGAATACTTCAGTCTTTGGCCCGTTTTGCCGCGACCAATGAGGGCGATGTGAAGCGGCTACAGGGCGTCGAACCGCCCGAGTTTCGGCTGCGTGTTGGAGACTATCGTCTTCTCTTCCACGATCTCCCGGAAGCAATCGAGGTAGTTTCGGTCAAGCACCGCCGCGAGGCCTACCGCTAGCCACCCTCAGTCTCCCGCCGTCAGCCGCTCCGTCGCCGCGGACATCTTCGCCGTGCGGTCCAGCTTGTCCCAGTTGAAGGGCTTGCCGTCGATGGCGCGCTTCACCGTCTTCAGAAGCACAACCGAAAAGACCTGGCGGTAGGTGAAGCGCTGAATCCAGATGTGAAAGAGCAGCCAGACGTCGCCCCTGCTGGCCGGATGCTTGCGCTCCAGCACGAAGGCGAGCGACGAGGCGATAAAGTCGATCATCAGGAAGGTCAGGAAGAAGGCAATGAGCTTGTAGAAGCTGGCGGTCGAGGCCGAGTCGGGATGGTAGGAGCGGTCGATGATGTAGTGCAGGACACCGGCGACAAACATCAGGTCGATGAGCGGCGAGACCAGCGGCAGCAGGATCTGGAAGATCAGGATATTGGGCAGCGCAAAGAGTCCCATGGCGCGATGCTTGCGGATTGCGCCTTTGTGCTTGTAGAGCGCCTGCAGGATGCCGAAGGACCAGCGGAAGCGCTGCCGCATCAGGCCGTCGGCGTTGACCGGAGCCTCGGTGAAGGCGAGCGACTGGTCCTCGTAGATCACCGAGTAGCCCTGTTCGAGCAGGTTCATGGTAAGGTCGGCGTCCTCGGCGACCGTGTTGGTGTGGTATCCGTTGCCCGCCTTGACGGCCTCGGTGCGCCAGGCTCCGATGGCCCCCGGAACGACCATCACCACATCGAACAGGTCCAGCGCCCGGCGTTCAAAGTTCTGGCTGGTGATGTATTCGAGGGCCTGCCAGCGCGTCCACAGGTTCACCCGGTTGCCGACCTTGGCGTTGCCCGCCACCGCGCCGATCTTCGGGTTGGCGAAGTGCGGCACCAGCCGCGTGATGGCGTCGTGCGCGATGACGCCATCGGCGTCGATGCCGACGTAGAGATCCTCATCCACAAACTGCAGGCCGTAGTTCAGAGCGTCGGCCTTGCCGCCGTTCGGCTTGGTCAGCACGGTCAGCCGGCCGGAGGCGATGTCGGCCGGATACGCGGCGCGGGCGACCTCCGCGGTGGCGTCCTTCGATCCGTCGTCGATCACCAGGATGCGGATGTTCTTGTAGTTCGACATCATCACGGAGCGGATGGTCCGCACGATGACCTTCTCCTCGTTGTAGGCGGGAATCAGCACGGCGACGCGCGGGTTGTAGTCGGGGCCGGCGAAGTTCTTCCGCGTCCGCAGCCGGTCGATGATGGCAAACAGACCGATAATCAAGAGCCGCGCGCTCATCAAAATGTCGCCGATGAAGAAGACGGCGATCACGAAGTGGTTGAAGAAGGAGATGAAGAAGAAGGCGACCGAATCGACAAACGCGGGCAGGTGCTGCTTCCATCCGGTCAGAGGCGGCATCACCTGCTCGCGGGTCTGGCCGGCGAGTTCGGAGACGGGAACGATCTGATATCCCTTGGCCCGCAGCGTCTCGATGAGCAGCGGCAGCGCGGCGACGGTCGCGGAGCGGTCGCCGCCGCCGTCGTGCAGCAGGATCACCGATCCCCGCATCCAGGAATGCGTCTTCATCTCATCAAGCTGCCGCAGCACACTGTCGGTGATCTCCTGCGGCGACTTGCGCGGATGCTCGTCCCAGTCGTCGGTGTCAATCTTGTCGCCGATGACGACGTATCCCTTGCTCTGGATCGTCTCGATCGGCGCGGCCTGGTCGTTGGTGTCCGGCTCCTGGTCGATGGAGTAGGGCGGCCGGAAGTACACCGGGTTCACCCCGAGCTTCGAGGCGAAGAGGCGCTCGGTCAGCGCAAGCTCCAGATCGAGCTGGCGCGTGGAGATGCTTGAGATGTCGGGATGCGTGTAGGTATGGTTCCCGATCTCGTGGCCTTCGCGGAAGATCCGCTTCATCACGCCGACGTTCTCCTGCGCCTCGTCGCCGATCAGGAAGAACGTCCCCACCACCTTGTATCTCTTGAGCACGTCGAGAATCTTCGGCGTCCACTCCGGGTCTGGACCGTCGTCGAACGAGAGCGCGACCTGGTTGGGACGGTAGCCGACGTACTGCACCGTGTAGGGCAGCGGGTAGGAGATCATCTTCTCGCTCACGATCGACCGGTAGTCCAGCGGGACCGTGTCGTCGTCGTCGAGCGTGGTCTGGCGCTTCCCCGGGCTGGGCTTGCGCGTGACCCGCATGATGTCGCCCTCACCCTCGTTGTCCACGTCGTATCCGGGCTCGACCTGCGCCAGCGCGGCGACGGGATCGGTCTTCAGCGGCGCGTCCCACACCTTCCACAGCGAGTTGTCTTCCGAGCCCAGCCGCCACAGCGCGACCGTCTGGATGCCCAGAGCGCGGGCCGCCCGCATCTCGTTCAGCACGGTCACGCCGTCGAGGAACCAGACCTGGTGCCGGACGTGCGCGTCCTCGTCGTCGTAGGCGAAGTGCGGGGTGAGCGAGTCGCCATCCAGCGCGACCTCCGCCTCGGAGTCCGACGCAGCCTGCCACGCCTCCTGCGTGGACATCTCCTCAACGGAGAGGACCTTTGGCGGCGCGGGCTTCGCGTGCCTGCCCTTCACCGGGGCGGGAATGGACATCGTCCAGTCGTAGCCGTAGCTGCCAATGGAGCAGATGACCTTATCCTTCGGCACCGACTTCAACACATTCTTCAGGTTTTCGATGAACCAGTCCTGCGAGGCTACGGGGCCCGGATCGGAGTCCGTCTGGTGCTCGTCGTAGTCCATCAGGATCAGGCCGTCGGAGTGGTCGGCCATGAACTTCAGGTCGAAGTCCATGTCGTCC
>Ga0209208_10008252_pt1 | contig 13922 bp, 10 predicted proteins | sample S1TSphfallax_3_FD_187694 | JGI IMG/M metagenome (GOLD analysis project Ga0209208, IMG submission 187694) | Host-associated microbial communities from peat moss isolated from Minnesota, USA - S1T2_Fd - Sphagnum fallax MG (SPAdes) (version 2) | ecosystem: Host-associated > Plants > Peat moss >...
TGAGGGATCTCAAAGGTAATATTATCAAACTACTTTTGCAATCCACATTGGACGGATTCAATTAAATTCTGTGTTGACTACCTTGTCTTGAATTAAAGGTGTTTTGATTGTGCTGAATGTTCAAAATCAGAATGTTGTGTGCCAAACTTTGCAACCAATTTTTTTTTAAAGTTTTGATTTCTGTTGGTTTGATGTTGGTAAATTCAATTTTTTCTTTCTTTTAAAGAAAACGGGAATCTAACACACATCAAAATTGAACATGTTGATGCAATAGGAAATCTTAGTAGTTTTTATTCAATAGTCATCTCTAGTGTGGCTTATTTTTGTTGACCCAAGTGTGAACTCATCATCCAACTAATTTCTCCTTCCATAGAGCCCAATTGTGAAAAAGCTATTTAAAATTTTGAATTAATTGTTCAAGGACAAAACTTACTCTAAATTTGATATATCTTACTCGTTAGGTCTAAATATTATGAAATCATCTCCATAAAACCCTACTCATTAAGAGATTCCAACAATACAAAGAGAGCACCCCAACTTTTGTAATTCTTTTAGTTTTGATTTATTGAGTTTTCAATGGAAAAGTCGTTCAATGATTAACAACTCGTACAACATCAGTCTAAACATTAAGAATCACCTTAGTGGACTCTACTCATCAAGGACTTTCCAATGTACAAAGAGCATGACAAGAGGCACTATCATTTAACAAAATTTTAATGTGACAAACAAAACAAACTTCTTCAATGCCACGACAACCCTTTTGGAAGGGGGACTACCCAAACTTTTGTTTGATTGGTACCATTCTTATTTTTTGGCTTTTAGGTTAGGTCTAACACCTTAGAAAATGTCCTTTTGTTCCAGCGATTCAATTTTTCTTCACACTTCATAAAAACAACTAACTTTAATGAATTGCATAATGAATGAAATGGAAAGTTCAATCTACATTTAATCCAAGAAGATACTTCATTATAGAGGTTCTATTACACTACAAAGTGCATGATACAATCCCCAAAATGGGTTTTTGGTTGCCACTTTCAATCCAAAGTGAGACCATGGCAATGAGTGATTCATAGATTTAACCTTTTTTAGGGTGAGTTTATTTTAAATATCACCTTTCTTTGTGACAAGCAATTTATATTGTTGCTTTTTTTTGTTGGGCAAATTTTTTAATTTATTTTCTAATTGTCTTGCAATATTTGTGTAATAGGCAATGATAGTTGCAAAAAGAAACCTTATATTGATCCCACATTCATCAATTTGGCCTAGCCATAGATCTAGGTCATCCATGTAAAAATGTTCTAATTAGATGACTACACGGGACAATCTATATATTTAAATGGATATGACCACCACTCCAACCTTGCTCACCTTTAACATCAAGATACCTCACACATTAAAACAAGGTTATGTGCAAGGTTTGACACTGTAGGGAGGTGTTTGAAAGTGCTAATTATGCTCACATTGAACACAATTTGAATAAGAAGGTGTTGCACAATACTGTCCACCACTCTCTTGTGATAAATATTCGCATTTCAAGATATTTCTTATTAATAAATCAATCATGAATAATATTATGTGAATTTGATCATTTATTCCAATGTAGTAAATTGATTTTACATGCTATGAAAATGATTAGCTCTCATTGTTCACAAGAAAATGCATGTACTTCTTATCAACTCTACTTGCTGTAATATGTTGTGTTGAAAAAAGACATTAAGTAGTGGAATTCCCACAAAAGTGGCATTTGTCATACTCAATTTTGTTTTTTTCTCAGTTTGCAAATGTATTCACGAGGTAGCAATGCTGGTGCGTGGTCAATTAGAGGGGGAAATTACAATCCAACACTTTGAAAGATATGCAGCATTAGGTGCAAAATCTCAAACAAGTTTGGGTGAAATCACTAGGTTTGCATCAATTCTAGTTCCATCAACTCTATGTGTAACAAGATTGCAAATGGATGACTTTGCAACGACAAGCAATGGGTAAAGGAAAACTCTTGCCAGATTCTCAACAATTCTCCAATCAACCTTTGCAACTCAATTGTGTGTAAAATGTTTTGAAGATGGAGGATTGAATACTTTTTCCCCCTGTTTTTGTCCCCTACATTTTAGTAGTGGAACTGAATAAAATTCAAATTTAAAAAAAAAAATTATAATCATGAGTGCTTGACACTTTATTTCCTTGGGTTGGGTGGTAAACAATCCCTACATTTGAAAAATGAAAGATGAAAAAACCCCACTTGCAAATGACAAACATAAGGTCATTTTCTAGATCACATAATCATGATGGTTATTTAGCTTATACATAAAACTTGTGAATTTTGTGCATTTACAATCCCTAATAGACCAGATTCAAGGTCATTCCATCACTGTAATACTTTAGGTTTGTAGCAAGTAAATGTGATGGAATAAATCAACTAGATCTACTATGTGCATAATTGGGCTGAGCATTGATGATAAACAACCAATGTTTCATTTGAAGCATACCAAATATTAGGCTACAAAGTTAATTTTTGTTCCAAGAACAGAAATAATGTGAATGAGGTTCCTTCTCTTCTTTTCTTCTGGGTGAGACTGCAAGGGAAGGCCATGGGGTTTCACTTTCATTATTTCGGAAGCCTACTCACCCTAATTAGGGATCTTAGCATGTAGAATGATCATAAACAAGAGCAATTTCTACTTCTACATTTGAAAGAGCTTGATATTAGCAAAACAGTTCTCCATTACAATGATGTGCTCCTTATGACTTACGACCTACCTACTTTAATAACACATGAACATTATGTTCACAAATATCTTTGTCATCTTTTATTTTGACTAGGTACCCCCCAAAGATATTGAAAATCTACTCATGAATAAGGTGTTGGAAAAAGAAATATTTAAAAAAAGAAGACATAAATTCAAAAAGACACCTTTCCATGCCTCAATATGAGATGGGGTTCAACAGATTCTAGTTTGAAATTGTCCATGTAATGCCTTCGACTTATGAAACCTAAAATAGCTCCAATAAATCATCTTCACTGAAATTAATCGCTATGGCCAAGAAAAACAAGGGGTGCGTAACACTGTTGCCTTGTCATTTACATTGAAAAGTATCTTAAGGCAAAAGAAGAATTATGAAAACTCAAATATTTCACCATGCAAAAATATATTCTTCAAAATTCCCTCTAAAAGAAACCAAAATCCTTTAAGATATTATAACTCTATAACTAATCTCAAGTTTCAACCCTAGCCAAAATATTATCTTTCAAAACTCCTCATATAAAAATAGAACTATTACCTAGGGCCCAAAATCACACTACTATACTCTATGATGAATCTAAACACAATATCCTTACCTTGGTAGGCAAGGCCAACAAAATAGAAGCACATATTTGCTTTTGAATCCAAGGCTAGGAAATGAAACGAAGTGCACAAGTAACATGCAATAATCTTGTCCATAATACATTTCTTCGCACCTACACACAAGCCTATTCAACACCCTCTGTATGTATATTAGTAAACTGTTACTAGAAGCTCTGTCTGTATATACACACAGTGTTAAAAACATGCAGATGGTCCACCTCGGTGTGCAATGAGAGGTTGCCCCAACCCTAATCATACATGCACCTAGAATAAGCAACAGTAATATGATCTTTGAACAAAAGTGTCTTTGAGAGGTCCAAGAGACATACATGGCACTGAACTAATTTTGGACTAGTGCTGTGATTTGGGTCTGTGAAATCAGAAGTCCCTAATGAGCGGGAAATCAATGATGCAATGATGTTTGAGAGTCCTTAAAATATATATAGAGGACAGGTCAAATAGCATAAGGTCCCTTACCCCAGCCCCGCTATGATGTTCAGGTCCTTCCATAATTTTTGTAAGGTCCCAGTCAGGATGTCATCAAAATCTGACAGGTTTCGAAGTGCAATAAGAGTCTATCTTTCAAAAACCATCTGAGATTTTGGATATCTTCCATCTTACCCTAGCAGCCTCATGACAGGTACCTTGAACCCCAGAAGGTTCTCAGCATAAGCCCCATCTCGTAGACCTAAAGTGTGGTCTAATGCTCTCAGAATCCTATTTTGAAAAAAAAAGAAGAGGCAAGGCATTTCACCAAGTGAAATGCTCACATGATTAAGTGTAGGGTAATGCCTGAGGGTGCAGGCAGTATTGGAATAAGCCCTTGCACAAGACAAAGCCAAGGCAGGCTTGATTCTGGTAATGCCCATGGCCAAGGCCGTTTACACAGCGAAAAAACCATTATTTTTTCAAGTTTTTCCTATGATAGGTATCTGGCCGATATGTGGCAGATGTGATGGGGAAAAAAAACAACACAAGGTATTTTGGAAAATGGAATGCCCAGAGGTGCAGGCATTTCATTTGATGCCCTACGGGTGCTTACAAATGCCTAGCAGATTCTTATCCTTGGTAAGCTTTCCTCCAAATACACTACAAATCTTGTTGGAGGTTTTTACATTATCTGTACAAGATGGCAAAGTGCCTTCCTGAATAGCAGAAGGTACTGGTCACCTGGGTGTCAGAATACCTTGTGCAGTTTCACAGGCTCTGAGGCAACATCTGGCCTGAGCCAAGCTGCCAAACAAAGTTGACATTCAAAGGTTCAATGCTGCACAGTGCACATAAGTAAAGTACCTCTAACGCCATGGATAGAGCTTATGAGCATCATGTTCATCAGCATTGCGCTCAGGAGACTTGCTTAGAATCTCCAAGCACGTGATGTCTGTCTGTCTGTCTGTACCTGGTTTGTTCTGATGATGATATTGACCCAAAACTAACAAGCAGCGAGCGCACAACTCTTCCTTCACAGCAAACCATCTTCATCACAAACTATGAAAACCCGTGAAAACCTAGTTGAAATTAGGTACCTCAATATGCGCACCAGTTGATCCAATGCAATTATAAGTACTCTGCCGGTTGATGTTGCTGCAGAAGAGCACTCGAGAGAGGAAGAGAGACGTCTGGAAATTAGGGCAGGAAATCGACCGGACTTGGTCGGAATGTTTCCGGCCATTGAGCAGGGTGAGCAAAGCATTGGCTACACAAGGCCCAAAACGAGACTGGCTGGGGATGCAGGCACTGTAATCGCGAATAACCCCCATGATCCCCCGTATCCCAAATGGATCTGCTTCGATGGATCCTTCACCGTCCCGACTCCCCACTACCGCTCCCGTGGAGATCGCGGTATCTTCTCCCGATACTCAGCTACCAGCAATATCTCTCATATTCATCTACGTCCAGCAGCGTTTCCCCCACCCACGAACCCCAATGCCCAGGCACCTGCACACACTGCGCTGTCCCAAGTACAAACTCAAACTTGGTGCTCCGGGTGGGTGCTTCAAGGGTTTACGGCTTACGTTTAGAGAATCTCCAGCGGTGCTCAGTACGCGACCCTGCAGAAATAATTTCTTACATCCAAGTTCAGTTGTTTGTTTTTTTTCCAACCTCACCCAGACAGCTAAAACTTGGGACTGCAAATAGGTGGGAGACTACTAATAGCAGCCCACTCGACCAGTCAAACTATCAAGCAAATCAACAGCAGGTATTAAGCTTTGTTCTGCTATTTCCCAGCCTCCATATCCTCCTGTGCAAAAATGCTGGGCCAAAACCATTTTGCTGAGCTAAACCCACATGTTTTGACTCTGCTTCATATGATTTTCTCTTTTGCAGTGCCACATACTGAGCACCATTGGAGCTGCTCCTAGGTTTATGATTACAGAATCTGGGCATCCCGCCATTGAAATGGAAGACATGTATGTAGTACCTGTGTACAGAAGGAAGCATTCCAGACCCAGGTCACACACCTGCATCCCACAATGAGACTCGACCAAAAAACAAAGGGGTTGGGAACCATGCAGATCATGCTGCACCTCACACAGGTCCTCCTCTGACATGGATCAGGTCCTGGCACCGGGATTATAAACATTGCAGCTACCAAATCAAAACAAAGTGTGATTTGAACATAGACATCCCTCATGTGTACAGTACTGTTCTCATGACGGATTTTCTACGTTTGAAGTACTAGTGTTATACATTAGCTCACAGAAGTTCCTCATGTGTACAGTAAGTCTGTCCTCTTCACGATTGATGTCTACGTTTGAATCACAAGTGTTATCGATTAGCTCACAGAAGTTCAGAACGGCTGTTTGATATGGGGGATCCAAGTGGGGAAGAGGGTATTAAAGGCCCAGCTCATGGCAGAATTCGTAAAGTATATACGGACCAGGCAATATGGGATGCCAGGCTTCATAAGAATTCAACCCAATGTTACTGAGATGCTCTAGATGCCTTCCCTAGTGGCATCTTCCAGGATCCGGAGACTGCTGCTTCTCACAATGGGTGCTGGACAGTGGGCACAAAATAAATTTTGCAGTGCAGGGGTTTGAACTTTGGACTTGTTTTCAATGTCAAGTAAATTATTCCTTCAAGGACTAGGGGATCGTAACTGGGCTTCCATTGCTGCAGTTTCTGGAGAGGTAATATGGGAATTGAGCCATGAGGTCAATGTGTATGTTAACAAAACAGAACCAGTCCCTTTCCATAGCTGCTAAGCTTTAGTGTGTGAGAAGCACATACCCAAATTACTTGGTCTGATTCACACATTCAGACTTCTCAATTCCTGAACTGTAATCCTTTAAATACTAGAGGGCTGGTAGGGTTTGGCTCATTCTGGCTCCTAGCAAGCCTGTGGCTGAGGCTGGCAGGGCGAGGAAGCCACGCGGGAATAGGAGTCCAAATCAGCCAAATCCTGCCCACTCTCCCGCATTAAGGTATTATACAGTATATGAAATCGGCAAGGTCTGTTGGTCAATGACATCTACAGAATTAGCACCCATGCTGAACTGCTGATTCAACATGAGAATTTTTTGATTGAAAGGGATCTAATAAGACCTAACAGCTCTTAACACCAGTCTAGCAACATCATTCCCCAAAAAAAAGCTTGTCATCAGTTGAAAGAGTCCCCAGATTATCTTTGAGGGTCATCGAATATTCTTTTTTTAATGCAAGAAATTTCAAGAAATGACAAAATGAATAGAAACAACAAAAGATTCAGGTTCTCATATACCTTGCTGGCAAAATGTCAAGCAGCACAAAAAAGTGAGGTTGCCCTTAAATGTAGCAACTTTGTATTATGGAACATGCTGGATAGAGGTTATTGTGCCCGGTGATGTGCCTGTGAGAAATTTGGGTGAGCCAAAATGGGCAGCCAAATGGGCAAAATGACTTGTACCTGGTGCACTCCATGACATACAGATTTTCATGATTTGAACAATGGGCATGTAGATTTTGAGCAGTGATAAGAAGGTCAGGTAGACCAAAGAAGACTAGTGTTGGGTAATTATCTCTGGCTCCAGTTTTTTAAAGTTTTGGAAATCAAAGATACTCTAGTTTTTTGAAAACTTTTCAATGGTTTCTCTGAACACAGACTTTTGAGGCAGTCAAAAAGTGATGACACTTTGTCGAAAATCAAATTTTCCCTTGCTTTTTCTTTGTGAAACCAAGCATCTGTGATAGAATACTCTAGCTTTTAATATTATTTTTAGTTGCCACAATGCAAACTTTTGCTAAGAAAATACATTGGTTACCATGTGGTTTCTAGTTTCCACATTCAGCAATAATTGTATGAATACATCAATGTCTATGGGTAGGATAACTATGCCTATCATCCAACACACCCCTATCACCAAGCAGTCAAATAGTTTACCAGCCAGCCCGTGTCTTACTTGGACAGAAGTGGCCATGCAACCTGTTAACAGAAACATGCACCTACATGCATTAATATTGATTTTTCATGCAGAAAGTGCACAAAATATAAAGTTGAAGAGCCATTGCTCCACTAGTGTCCACAAAACATACATATATATACACAAACATCATTCAAGTCTAAATGCACATACACCACACAGAATATGAAAACAAAATAACAAGATCAAAGATGTGCATTGAGTTTATGGACAAGGTAAGCAGCTCAAAGCCACTATTACAGGAAATAGCTCAGGTGTGGTAGCTATTTCTAGTACCCATAACCAGCGACCTGGAGCCTGTTACCAGACATAATCTAACATACAGAAGTTCAAGACCTCTGTTTACAGGCCCCGACATTTTTAGGTACTTATCAGGTGTTGATTACTACCAGGTTGTAGCATATTAAATCGAAGCACACTTTGTATTTCTCTATATGTTTCTGCTTCTGCTTGATTTTGTGAGCTTTGCTGTTATGATATGTGATATTCGTTTTTTGAACCAATACACAATATGAATGAAAATGCTTCAGATTTAGTTTTACTTGAGATTTTATTGTATACAAAAATATTGCTCGGTAAATGCAGTAACAAACATTACAATCATTCACTGTTGCAATGACTGTACGTACGACTTGGTTGATGAAAAGCAAAAATCATCCAAAGAGAAGTCAGATCTGCATTTGATTTTGTTTATCTAGTAGCTTGATATGTCCAATCATATTTAGCTTTTCATCCATTGCTGAGAGGGTAACATTGCTCTTAAGTAAGAAAGGTGGGCACAAACGGAAAAGAAGCTAAAAGGTTATGTCCAGTGACTGGCAAGTGGAGGATGAATTGTGTTGAGCCAAGGCTTGAGGACTTCTGCATAGTAGATTAGTAAAGGCATGAAAAGCAAGAGCTTTGGAAGATGGGATTTTAGTATCTGGAAATTTGGTTCAATGATGGGTTGAGACCTTGTATGACAAATCAAAAAGAATAATGCAAATGAAATGTTAAGAAAGAGCACTGATCCACCTAAGAAGAATGATAATCAATTGCTTAAATCCACATATGACATGTCACTACCCCTTTGTTAATCATGATCATAATATATATCTAGAAATACGCAAATTGTGGTGAGAAAAAAATGCAAGGATAATTCTCTACAGGCATTGAAATCCTTTGGCTTTCCATCACATATAAGAACAAATCAGAGAGCCATTTGAATTCATCTTGTGATCTTTAGCAGCAAGTTGGAAATCGTGTATTTCATCCAATTCTCCTATGGAATCAAATTACCATTTCAGATTTTGGAACTAAAATGCCTCTATATTCAATATATTTCATGACCATTCCGCTCCCTTACAAAAACTGAAATAGAGTACCAAATTTTGTATGGATAACATGTTTGAGTTCTCAAATCATTTAAACTGTATTTCGACCATTTAAGTGGCAAAAAGTGGTGATATGCCAAACATACATTTAGAAGTGTACCATGGATATAAACATCTTTCCATTGCAATCTTTTTCAGTAAGTCAGAAAGAAAAGCATAAATTCCCAAGCAACATTTGATTGAGTGGGAAACAAGTATAGTCATCTTTGGCACTTGAGCATTGGGTGCATGCAACAAGAACCAGGAAGCCTGTGGACGCAGGTCAGCTCTTTGTCAAGTGTCAGCATTTGCAATATTGGCAAGTTAAGATTAATGTCTTATTATGTGGAACATTGTTTCTCTTGCTGGAGAGGTTCCAGAAGTTACCAAAGTTGAGAATGTCTCATTCACACAAGTGATGAAAATGATGCAAATCAAATTGTGAACAGATTCAATTTCCTAATGGTGATATGTCTGAGTATGTGCAGGTTGTTTTTCACTGTCAGGAGGAGCTGATGGAAGTCAGTTGGGAAAACTGAGAAGTAGTTGTTAGACCATTGCCATTCATGTTGAAGGTGATAGTTTGAAGCTTCATGAGTGATGACAATCACAAGGCGCAGTGTGCACAGAATTGTGTAAATGCCATGTTTTGTTTTGGTTTGGCCAAAACTGACCAGTTATTAACTTTTCGTTTGTTCAAAGTGTTTGATTGTGGAGAACAAGTTTTCTCTGCAAAACTTCGTCTATATAACATGATAATGGTAAATCGCAAGAAACGAAAAGGACAAATTTAAGGTGGAAGCTGGCAGTTGCTTTCCTCCTTGTGGAACACAGGCAACATTGGCTGATTGATGGTTGCAGAGTTTTGTTTCTTCTTCGATGAAATTTGTTCTACAGATGGTTCTGCAGGATAAAAACAAGATGGTACATTTTGATGACCCTGTAGTGTGGAAGCTGGCATCCCACAATTCCTGTGCATGCCAGATTTTTTTCCTGTTGCATCAGCTGCTTATCTAAGCTTCATTGAACTATTTCCAAGTAATGTACTCCTTTTGAATCTGCAGACAGACTGTTAAACCAATGAATTTCCGTGTGCATATCAATCCCGTTATAAGCCATTTTGACGCATGAATCTGGTGATCAATCAACACCTTGATCTAAAGTAATATTACTTGGGTTACAGGCCCAGATTGTACAATAGATCCATGTCATTGTTTAGGTCAAAGCAACCAACAACATGAAATAGTGATGTATGAATGCAATCTCTCTCTCTCTCTCTCTCTCTCTCTCTCTCTCTCTCCCTACACAACTCATGCAAGCGACGGTTAATATTCACAGAACTAACCGAAGTCTCCACTTAATGTACACATGTTACAGAATCTTAATTTGAAAAAAATGCACAGATATAGGCTTCAGTACCATGTAGTAACAAGATAGCCTCCAGAAGAACTCAACTGGACACACATATTGGCAGTCTAGTACACCGTTTAAGGTGAATCTCGTGCAGTGATGATGCTTTAGGTGTGCGCTGCCATGTTCATGGCACGGCGCTCACGGGCTGCAGCACGCTGCCTGGATGCAACGTCACTTGCGCGGGCCACCTTTTGTCTCTTCCTCTCTGAATCCATCCACAAGAGAAAAGGAGGGCAAGAACCGGCCAGATCGAGTCAGAAATTAAGTAAATTTTTCGTGCACACAGAATCACTGGAAAATCATCGACTCGTCCTCCTCCTCTTAAAAATTCCGAGAGCAAGAAGGTTTGAAAATCCGGTGTCAAGAATTCATTACCTGTGGCAGCAGCCTTCATTTCCTTGGTTGCCTCTTGAGCGGCGACTCTACGCACGGGGTGCACGGGGTGAATAATACGGTAAAAGCCCAGCGACAAATTGGCACGGAAATGCGTCATCTTCTCACCGATTACAGCACCAGCAACGCTCATTCTGCGTCCCATCCCGGCCCTCATGTCCGTCAGCTTCACGGCCGGGTTCACCTTGTTCTTCGCCACGCCAGCGGCCGCATTCTTATTTTGACGCCGTCCGCCCGCAACGGTGTTAGTTCTTGCCATTAGGCCCAAGAACGAATCTCCAAGAACAACAAAAGTTTCACCGACAGATGCAAAAATACGAGCCAAGGATGGGAACCAAATTGGAAGAAGCAAAGAGACAGACAGATAGACAAAGCGCGACGCTCACAGAGAAGGAATCGCTCGCTGGGTGTGCACTGCGTACCTATTACAGTGCACTTCGAGTCTTGCAGCCTGGTTCATATAGCCACTGACTCCTTTTTTTTCTGCCGAAATCCCGCCATTTTTCGACAAAGAAATTGGGGAAAAAAATCTTAGTATAAATTCGACTAATTTTTGTTAAATTTCGCCAAACTTTTTATATCAAAACAAAATGGGGCCAAAAAAAAACACAGGGCTCCGGAGCTGAGCGGTGTATTTTTTTTTGGGGGTCAATTTTTATGTCGCCAAAGTGGTGATGATCCAGAAGAATATTTAGCCAGATTTGGATACAGGATGAATATAAAATTAGAAAATTTTGAACATCCTTCTGTATTTTTGGCTACAATTCTTGAACCATGAGTGTAGAATTCGGCTATTTTTCTTAATTTTTTGGTCAAATTATGGCTATTGAAAATCTCAAAAAGCACTTGATTTTAGCACTTGATTTTAAGTAAAAGAATTTCTACTTCGACGACTTTTGAGACCTGGCCAGAAGCTTGTAGCCGTTGGATCTTCCAGCCCCTGCTCGACCACTGACACGTTGCCACAAACTGGTGGGCCTTCCTTACTGAGGTGTCCTTCCACCTGTCACTCAAACCAAGCTCGCTAAACAGAACCGACAATCTACGTGTCAGGTAAGTGTTGTAATTTCCGTCTTTCGGTGAGAACAATCGTGTCCTCGTGGACACATCCCACTGGCTAAAGCTAAATTCGGCAGGCGTGTGGTGTGAATGTCTGAGGTGCCCCCTCTCAGGGGCCCACGCAAGCATTTTTCTTCTTTGTATTTGTGGAATAACTATGATTATCTACATATCTAAATCAGTTTTTTTTGTTTTTTTTGTTTTTTTTTGGTGGTGAATTGTCGCCATTTGGCCAAAATATATATTCTGTTGAAAATTCCATATTTCAAAATACTAATTTTTTTCGAATATTCCCCTCTTTTTTCCTTAAACTTTGCCAAAATCGGGAAAAAAATCTATAACATCACCATTTTTTCTCCAGGTTGTTCAAGCAAGTAGCCAGGATATAAAAGGATTTTAATAAAAAATTTACTTCCATAGCTGGTCTATAGCCAAACATGGCTAAACCTCGCCAGCCTGGCAATATCACAGAATTCAAGTAAATTTCTAAAATTTCTAAATTTTCTTAGAGTGGGGAGGAGGGCACCTTATGCAGCAGAAAGAGGGCCTCTGCCGCAGGATAGGTAGCACCATTCGAACCTGGAAAGCATTGCCTAGATATTTTCCTTTGTATTTTCAGCTCCCTTACCCACCTGAAGATCAATATGCCGGATCTTTAGCGGTGGAAGGTACCAGCCAGGCTGTACTGGGATCTTCTTGCCAGTGGAAGGTACCAGCCAGCCTGTCACTATTTGTAAAAAGTGAAAAAATCATAGTTCTGCTTTGTGTAGGAAAAGGACATGAGTACAGACGCTTCTTCCGTGATTTTTTTACTGTTCCCTCAGCCTACCAGCATCGGGCAACAGAGCTCAAATCACGGAAGGGCCTGAGTACAGCCCCTTCTCCTATATGGAAAGGACCGCTACTTGTTTTCCTTGTGTATATATTTTGGTCCCTCGCCTGCTCTAAAAAATCCAATTTTATTGACAGTTTGACAAAGACACTTCCGACACGTGGAAGTTACTCTCCAGGCTGTCACAGTAACTTTCACGTGGTGGAAGCTCCTCCTCACTCTTGTCATCTTTTTCTCATCTTTTTCTTTTCTTTTTCTTCTCGCTTTTCTTTTTGGTTTCTCTTCAACAGAGATGAAACACATGCTCTCTGCTGGATGCATGAAAACATTTTTTTCTTAAATAGCTTTTATTTTTCAAAGACAAGAAAATCTAATAAATGAAGAGAAAACAAATGCTGTCTGCTGGATGCATGGAAAAAATTCGAAAAAAATCATTTATAATATTCAAAGAACGTAAAATTTGCAAATGTAAATTTTCACATGTCCCCCATAAATGCTAAAATCTACAAATATAATAGAATACGACTTACCTTTAGTGCATCTTTTCTTTTCGACGGAAAGAAGCAAACATGATGAAAAAAACATAGCTGTGCTTTATGTAGGTTAAGGGTCTATATGCAGACCCTTCCCCTATGCGGAAGACCCAAGCATGGGAGTCATTCCCAATACTAGGCTACTTGGCTACAGCCTTGTGCCCTTCTTGTTTGAGGAACTGTGTCCCCTTGACAGATCTTGGCAGGTTGTTGGTCACTGGAAACAATATTTACCATACTCTATCATAGGTAGTCTCAGATCCACCATTTTCCTTGAAAATATGCATTACACAATTCTTATGGTGCATTCATACTTGATGTTAAGTCAGTGTTAAATGAATCTAGGTGGCATCCTAGGTGGCACCCATTGTTAAATGGGCCATAGCTTATATTAAGTGAATGTTAGCTTAACCAAAACAATTCATGGTAACTAGTTTTAAGTCCTAAATGGCTAGCATGGTGTAAGGAGACTCAACCTTAGAGTCCCTAATACCAAGTGTGAATGCACCTTTAGAATTACAAAGTTGAACTTTTATGTAGGGTAAAGCTCTAGGATAGGAAGCAAGTCCCCAAATAAGGGACGTAGGACAAAA
>Ga0209208_10008253_pt1 | contig 13922 bp, 17 predicted proteins | sample S1TSphfallax_3_FD_187694 | JGI IMG/M metagenome (GOLD analysis project Ga0209208, IMG submission 187694) | Host-associated microbial communities from peat moss isolated from Minnesota, USA - S1T2_Fd - Sphagnum fallax MG (SPAdes) (version 2) | ecosystem: Host-associated > Plants > Peat moss >...
AAGATTGTCACCCAAAGATCATCTTTTTGGAGAATGAAGCAACAACAATATAGTTGGTGTCAAACCTACTAAGTATTTCCTGGATGTTTTCTTTCAATATCAAGAACAATTTTTCAAGTCCAAAACTAATTTGTGCATTAGATCCAAGCATCTTATAGAGCTGAAACCTCTGTATTCAATCCACTGGACTAGATCAGATGACTTGGGAGACAAGGTCATTCTACACCTAAAATGTGGGAACACACCAAAGACATGGGGAACTCCTAGTATGTTGGAGGTATGTGCTTTTGGATCAGCTTTCAATTGTTGAACACACCATTCAATTGACATGGTCAGAGAAAATGCATCCACCTTTCACTCAATTGTTTCACTATGTCACAGAATGCTTGCAGATGGAGAAATGGATAACTACTGCAAAACTTCTTAGAAGGGATTATTGTCTCCAATGAACATAGGGCACATGAACAATGGAGAAACGCAGATCCCATCCCATTGAAAGCTGTGCCACAAAATCCTGAGCCCAAAAACTCCCTGCAGGTGCAGGAGGGATACAAGCACAAGTGTGTCAAGTGAATTCTCTGACATTTCTTATTGAGACTTGATGTTTATCTTTGGTGAGGAAGCAATAGCACTCTGACAAACATGAAAACTGAGCTGGAAATCATGTCCCACATATTGATCCCATCAGAAGGACTTGAGAGAGCCTATTTGTATTTGACAACAAATGATATCCCCACCTCAATCACTTTGAAGCTTAACTGGCAGTCAGAACCACACTCCGTAAGCGCTTCTCTGGGCTTGAATTCCCACTGTGGGAAATTTTGTAGTAGATCTGCAAACCTGCCTCCACTAGCATCTCAGAGGCTGACAGGGATGCCACACTGTGGGTCACATCAAGCTCCCAACGCCCCTCATCCTCACAAGCATCTTCTTGTTCAAAATGAGATGGCTCCCCCATGGATCTGCACACATGTGGTCACACACTTCAAAACATGTCTCTGTTTACAGATGTGGATTGCTGATCCAAATTCAAAACCCCATCTAGCAATATTGTCATGCAAGGATTCAAGTTTCTGGGAGCTTTTGACTTACATAATTTCCCTGATGGGATTTGTTGCCTTAATAGGATGTCTTTCCTGAATGGGACTTGTTTCCTGGACAGGACTTGTTTCCTCTATGGGGCCTGTTTCCTCAACACCATGGTAGACATCTTCATCATGTCTGGGGGGCCACTCCTGCAGATTGTGCAAGTCCTCCTCTGGTTGCCACCTCTATTGCAGACCAAACCACACTTCAGTTCACGCAAATACTAACAATAAGATTTTCTCCATTTGGCAGTCTCACTCTCCCCATTGATCCAAGAAAAAGATTTCTAAGAGAAGTGGCATGTACAAGCAATGCCAAAACTACGAATGTAACTATTCATTGAGTATCTGGGTGCCTACATCAAGCTCATGGAGGGATGTATTCATGTTGAGAAAATGGGGTGAGCTTAATAGCATACCAGATAGCACATATCATAAATTGTAAACTGTATTGCTGGGAAACAAGCTCATCCAGATAAACCAGGCCACCTCTTGACAGAAAAGGGTTGGAGAAAATTCAACAGGTCGATTATTTTGTAAACCACAATTGATGAAGAGGACCTCACAAAGCCAAGTGTCCACGACCAAGGAGGAAATATGCAATTTGGTGCTAACTTCCCTAACCCTGCTTTCAAAGACTTGGATGAGGATGAGGGCTTCAAGCCTTCATACCCAAGGCAGAAGACCAGAGATTTTACCTCAGGGTGGATTGCCTGCCTAGCTTTGACCACTAAATGACAGCAAAGAGGACCATGTATACTCTCAATGTCAGATCTGCAGAGAGGACAGTGTTCATTTTAAACAGGGTCAAGTGGACTCCAAGCAGTGCCCTAAGGACAGTTGAGAGTTCATCTTACGTGGAAGGCCCTGCAGCCCTCCTGGCATTGAGCTAACCTGCTGTAGGGACAGGCTGGTATTTCATAGTGACAATCCACCAGCTAGACACCCCTGGCTTATCAAGTGAGCTTATAAAAGAAAAATCAATGATGTGCCAAAGAAAGGAACCTACAATCCTGTAGAGATACTCAATCATACTGCTACTCAAATGTAAAAGCTAATGTGCCAGTCTATAACTGAGAACCAAGTTCTCTAGAATAGGCAACCCAACCTTCAATGTCAAATATAAGGTTTAGTTCTATCACTGGACAGTGGCCACTGCTCCAGGCAACATGGGAAGGCAGTCCAGCCTGCCAAAGGCTGACACCACCAGTCCAAAACTGAGCTTTTAAGTGCTAGCTTTCTGGGGTCTGTTTTCTGGGTAAAATATGCACAAGATAAATTCTTGCATGGGGAGTTTTCTAGAGGAAATATATAGGAAGTATATATCTATGACATTACAGATAAATCTCAACAGCAACACTTTGAAACATCATGGTAATGAGAGTCACACACTAAGTGTTCGTTGAACCAGCACTTTCATCACAAAAAAGCAGTGACGACCCACTGACTTCATCAGCTCCTGATGGTGACTGTAGATAAGCACATAATAATCAGCCCAATATTTTGGGCAAACTGTTATAAACACATCTGCATTCTCAGTTTCCAGAAGCAACAGGAAGACTCAGTTGTGGTGTTGGCTAACACTCAAGCAACAGTGTTTTTCTAGAGGAAATATGGAAAGTAGCACAAAAACCATGAAGCTGAGCATGACTGAAATGAGCTGCCCATGAGGGTAGTGCCTACCAATCTATCACATCCAAAACCACCATAGGTCTTTCCCTACCTCCTCTAGCTCCATCAAACTGGGCACAGGGTGTATTGGCCAGAAAAATACATGCAGACACAATGCTAGATTAAAACAGAGTCTTACAAGTGCAAACGCTCTCTCTTGTCCACCACACAAATTGCCATCAACCTCTTCTCTGACTCTAGTGCAAGTTTAGAATCTAGTAGTTCCTTCAAGACATCATCTCATAAGGGTTAGCATGACAAACCTCTGAAGGATCAATCAGTTGACTCATATGTCCTTCCCTGTACTCGTCCTCCTCTGACTCTTCCTCTCGCTCAAGTGATTGCTCAGGTGAGTCCTCATGCAACAATTGTTCTTGCCTCACCAATTTCTCAACCCTCTCTGGACTTCCAACCTGCCATCTCTCATATTACTGATGAGGAAGTAGCGAAAAGCATCCAAAATCTGGTGTCCCACAATATTGAAAGAAGCAACACAACGGTCTTCATAATACTATGCACAACTGTGGCCTTTTGGTCAGATACCTCATGCTATGGATGAAACACAGCAAGAATAACCTAGGGTCCACCAAGCAAGAAACCCATTATCAGAATTGCTAAAAAACATAAGAGATTGCTAGAAAAGCCTACCTCAATTAAGTCATCTTCCAATCCTGCAACGTCAACAGCATCTTGGAGCATTCGGGCCTGATCTGCCTCCTGTTGCTGCTGTTGCAGTCGTTGGTGATGTTCTGCCTCGTCCCTAAAATTATAATGCAGCACACAAACTGTGCCATGTCAAGCAGCAACCAATCAACCTGAAGTCCCCATCCAAATCCACAATTCCAGTTTCTACAAACTTGTTGTAAACTTGCTTGCATCATATAACAGCACTAGGTCTATTCTTCATGCAACACCATTCATCAGACTACTACCTCCTGCCTCCTCATTAGATTCTGCACAACCTCTTCTGTAGATATGCAACCCATCACACCCTAATCCTTCAAAATGTGTACCATGTCTTTCATACAATCTCATGGAGTAAAGTCTGAGGTTGACCAGAAACAAGTAAGGCACTCCACCTCAAAATCTTAGCCCTCTGTTCAATCTCAAGCCTCTCTTTCTCGAGATGGGCAAACTTTGCCTGCTGTGCCTCACTGTATTGTCTCCGAGCAGCTTCCACAAGCAGCCTGCGTTCTTGCTGTTCTAGCCTTTCTTTCTCAAACTTTCTTCGCCGGATATTGATTTCACTGAAGTAGTTTTCTCTGTCCCAATCTACTACATAGGTTGCTTTGAAGCTTGAGCCTTCCTGTTCACAATCATGGATATCAGTAACTGTTTTGGGCAATGAGGTGAGGCAAGAGAGCAAATGGTTTAGATCTGTGGGGAAAAAAAACAAGTGAGATTAGTCTACAGCAAGTTTAAGTAGGAACCTCTGACCCACCTTCTGCATCACATGGCCACACAGAGACTGCACAGCATTGCAGAAGCTTGCATGGTTCTCAAACTGCACCCACACTATGCATTGCAGAGTTGCAGCCATGCTTCCAACCTCCTTCCCTACCTTGCTCACATCTCCATTGCTCATGACCTCCAAATTCCTGATGGTACCATGCAAGAAACAAAATGCATTTGCCCCAAATTCATGAGCTGCTGGAAAATCTACCACCTACATTCTTTTTGAGAATGTTTTAGAGAGGACTGATAAACCTTCCCCCGGGCATCTAGCTTCATATAGGCTGCAGCTGGGCAAGCGGCTCATCTCATGAAGCTCTCTTCTCTCAAAATAGTAACAGCATACAAGGATTGATCCTTTGAAACTCCATACCCCAACTGAAGTGACTCTATAATGTGGGTGATTCTCACCTAATCTCTCCGAACTTGGAAAAAATTGTGTGCGTAACCAGAACAGAAGGCTTGGACGACACCCGCGGTTCCGCAAACCACCGCGATGGCACACCTCTCAGTACCAATGTAGTCGGCCCTGTGCGCCTCATTCCTGAACCAAGGCAGAATCATGGACATGCAGCAACTCCCAGATGTCAGGGTTACAGCTCCCAAGGTTAAGGAGAACGGGTTCCTCCGAGAATTTCTCAGTGAAGATGCGACTCCATCAATTCCTTGTGTCTTACAGGACATCACCTGGCTTTGTATCTTGGAGCCCTACAAACCCCTGAAAATTCTACCTTGACTTCCACCAAAACTTCAGCATTGAGTGATGCAAAAGGAGAGACAGAGAGTCAAAGAGATGACAGGAAATATAGAGTAATCTTTTGTCTGTCTCTGTTTTGCTTTCACGGACCTGTGGGGTTGGGCCCGAAGATAGCTTCCCACGACCGTTTCACAACCTCAAAATCATTGACTTCTTGAATGCGAGCCGAGCAGCGGACCTTCAATCCCCCAACGTTAAGTTCCAGCCCATTCACTGCATCCACAACCAAGCGGCCGACGTTGTCAACGTCTGCTCCCCCCTTCTTCTGCAACTCCCCTACTCCTCCTCCTCCTCCTCCTCCCTCGCCCCACAAGCGCAGCTCGGCGCTGGCGATGGGCTCGTCCCGTCGTTTCTTGTATAAATTCCTCTCGCTACGCACCACCAGCGCCGCCATGTCACCCATCCCAACACCCAGCCGCTTCTTGAGAAGCACGTTGAGCGCCTCCTTGAGCTGCCACTCGTCCACCGCCTTGACCGTCACATCCGCCCTGGTGAAAGCCAGATCGATGGCCGTGCAAGGCACAAGCTTGAGCCCTTCCCCGAGCTCCACCCCCCCGCCCATCTTGCCTCCTACCTCCAACAAAACCCGACCACAAACACGACCCCGACAGATTTTGCACTTGTACGAAAGAACGCGCGCGTTGCGCTTAAAAAATGCGCAAGACACTCCGCGTAAGCGCGAAATGAGAAAGTCGAACACTGCTGTTCACCCGGCGAAACACAGGGTTCGAATCCCAAAGTCGCAAACAAAGAATAATGATACGAAAATCAGGGTTTCGACATTTTGATAATCGTTGCGAGATTTTGCTTCTGAGCTGTTGTCGATCGCTTCTGTGCGCGCGCTCAGTCTCATTATTATTACCGTCAGCCCAAGTTATTAGCGCATGTAAACTATCGGGTCTTTGCCGTCTTTGCAAAGTTTGCAGTTTTGGGGACCGCCTGCTGCTGCGCCCTCTCTCACGTCTCGTCAAATGCAAGGCTTTACGGGGAAACCGATACCAGCAGCGTTGCTAGCACGAGTCTCAACAGCAAGCTGTGGCGTGGAGATGAGAACGAAGAGGATCCTGTTGTGACAATTGCTGTCGCGTCTAATGTGCAAAGGTGCGATTTCCTTCACTCCATATTTGTTTTTTCGAAAGAAGCTCAGCACGGGGGGTGTGTAACAAGTTGCCCAAGTAGCGAGAGAGAGAGAGAGAGAGAGAGAGAGAGAGAGAGCGAGAGAGAGAGGGGCGGGAAGAAAAATGCAATACACGAGCAAGATTTCTTTTCAGGAATTCTAAGAGTCGCCGCGTAGATTACCAGGCGCGACATCGGCAGGTTTTTAAGAGTTTTGAGAAGAAGTACACATCGCCTTTGCTAAGAAGAAAAAACGAAGAAACTGTGGATGCCTCAAGGGCCTGGGTTGCAACGGGAGCTTTTTGTGAGGGCAGGCAGATTGGAATTTGGATCTTTGTTCGCTCACACCACATCTGTGTAAGGGTTTGATTTGGATGTGTCAATTTTTGCCCATGGTTTCATGCTGCTTCTGTCATTTGCAAAACTGTATAAGAATAGGGTGCATTTCTGAAAGAACATAACACTTCAAGACGACAAAAATGATATAGTGAGATGGATTCTTCTTGCTTGGCATGTTTACACCATCAGCCAGGGTAGTGGTTGAAGAGCATTCAGTGTGCTCACAGTGCAGTTCCTTGTTTGACTTTTAGGATTATACTGCATTTATAGCAGGCAGCTTCTGCACTCCCAGCACAATCTCAAGGGCAGCCGAAGGGAAAAGTGGGCACAGTGGCGACTCAAGGTGGCTCAGGCTGGGCCACTGACAGTGATGTGGTCCATCAACCAGCTCAAGTAGTAAGAAACAGCTTGTTTGATTTCCAGCGGTGGGCCCGCAAGTGTGCAGTGGCTCCAGAGAAGACATCACCAACTGTTCTCAATTGTATGTCTGGCTCTCTGCCTGAAGTGGGTGTTGAGAAGGAAGTTGAGTTTCTCATCAGTGGTATCAGCAAGCAAATCCCCTTTGATTCTACTACTACACTGGGTAACATTCCGTTGGATGAAATTCAGGTGCCTCAAAAGAGCCATACTTGCAGTGTGGGGGATGATGAAGAAGCAGTTGTTGTGAGGGCCTCTGTCAGGGAGCCACAACTAACTGGTGAGAAAGCTCTACCAAATGGTGATTTCTATTTCGGGTCATGGCAGGGCAACCTGCCTGAAGGAACTGGCAAGTATGTGTGGGCTGATGGGTGTATGTATGAGGGTGAATGGAGAAGAGGAAAGAAGACAGGGAAGGGAAAGATTTCATGGCCTACAGGAGCCACATATGAGGGTGATTTCATGGGGGGTTACATGCACGGGGTGGGAACATACATTGGGAATGGAGGCACCACTTATAAGGGTCAATGGAGCATGAATGTGAAGCATGGACTAGGCCGAAAAACTTATGCCAATGGTGATATCTATGAGGGGCATTGGAAGCAAGGGGTCCAAGAAGGCTTTGCAAAGTATGTGTGGGCACATGGCAATGAGTATCTAGGTGAGTGGAGAGGTGGCTTAATGTGTGGGAAAGGGGTTTTGACCTGGGCAAGTGGTGACAAATTTGATGGGCAATGGCTGGGTGGCCTTGAGCATGGCCATGGAATCTATACCTGGGTTGATGGGAGCTGCTACATTGGAACCTGGAGTAGAGGATTGAAAGATGGGAAAGGAGTGTTTTATCCTGCAGGCAGTCGTCCCCCTGATATGAGCTTGCTGCAAAATAGTGAGGGAGCTGCACCTAGAGATGACAATTTGTGGACATTACGTCAGTTCCACAGGATTGGCCATGATGGCAGGGAACTGCGAGCTCCACGCCAATCAAGAAGCCACTCCTCCTCATCTGAGAAGATTCTCCAGGTGGGTGAGCAGTCAAAGAGTAGTGAACTCTCACAACACCAATGGAATATTGAGTCTCCTATTGAGAGGGCAGCAGGGTTGGATGCATTCACTCCATTGACAGTGGAGACAATTCAGGAAGGAGTAGAGAAGGCAGGTGGCTGGCATCCACCAGACAGTATCAGACCCCTTCCCTCCACTGTAGTGGTGCAAGAATATGCAGAGGGTGTGCTCATGAGTGAGTTGGTGAAGGAAAATGTAGGGTCTACTAGTCAGAAGAAGAGACGAGCACGGAAGGCAAGTAAGGAGATAAAGAGACCTGGGGAAACCATTTTTAAGGGCCATCGCAGTTATGACCTCATGCTCAACTTGCAGCTTGGAATCAGGTTAATTTACTTTCCTTTTTACTTGAAGATGTTACTACACCCAGGCTTTTGCATATGTCCATCAATCAATCCAGTATTTTCTGCAGTAAGTGTGTACTTTGTGAGCAATGGCAATTTGTCATAGGGTGTAGGTCTTTATGTTCTTCATGGCAATTTTCAATGAACAGGTACACTGTTGGCAAGATAACACCAGAGCCAAAACGTGATATTGGCCCCAGTGACTTTGGAGGTCGTGCTAGGATCCACATGAACTTCCCTCGAGGGGGAACCCCTCTGACTCCTACTCATGACTCATGTGACTTCAAGTGGAAGGACTACTGCCCCATGGTTTTCAGGTCTTCTATCTAACCCTTTGTTGTATGGCATCTAGGTGCTACTGAGAAATCCATGATTATTTGGACTGATCTCTGGGACAGTAAGCATCACTGAGTTGAAAGCATCTGAAAGAGTTGAAATTGAGGCCTTTCCTAATCCTCGGGAATGGACCTTTCATTTGCAGGCACTTGAGGGAGATGTTCAAAATTGATGCTGCGGAGTATATGATATCACTTTGTGGAGATGATGCCCTGAGAGAACTCATGTCTCCTGGAAAGAGTGGCAGTGTATTTTACCTCTCTCACGATGACCGTTTCATGATTAAGACAATGAAGAAGTCTGAAGTGCAAGTGAGTAAGCCTGTTGTCAGCTTCATCTCTGTACTCGTCTTAATCAGGCTGTCAGATCAATCTTGTTCAAGAACCCATGTGCTGCCTGTATTCTCTTGTTAGCATTTCAAAAATCAACAAGCCCATCCTTTCTCTTTCTCCAAATCTCCACCTGTGGCAGAGAATAATATTGGTAGCAACAGAGATCTGAAGGGTAATATACCAGGACCATTGCTATGTCTGATTTTGGCATTCTGGGACTGTTGCCATTGGATGGTAGATGCTGTTGGATATGCTGCAGGGCTACTACAACCATGTAAAAACATATGAGAATACTCTCATCACCAAGTTTTTTGGCCTCCATCGGATCAAACCCCATGGTGGCCAGAAGGTAGTTGCTGGGCTCAAGGTCTTATCCTGACTGTAGTTTAAGTTATTTGTGAAGATTTTGAGGCTTGAAGAAACAGGTGGTTTCTAGATAGCTAAAGGTGGCAATATGTTTTACTGAGGGCTTTTCTCTCTCTTCCCTTAGTGTTCTGGACATTATGTGGGATGGAGTGTAACACCGCAATGCTGTAGTAAGCAGAAGTATAAGGTCACATTATTTGCACGTTTTGAGATCTTTGTAGGGGGGTGCAGGTGCGGTTTATAGTGATGGGCAACATGTTCTGTACAGATCTCTGCATACATCGCCGATTTGACCTAAAAGGATCTTCTCTCGGACGCTCTGCTGACAAGGTGGAAATTGATGAGACAACCACACTAAAGGATCTTGACCTTGAATATGAATTCATTCTTGACCCCTTATGGCGAGAGTCACTTCTGAAGTAAGTTTTCTGTGTTTGTGTATGCTTCTGGGTCATCCACACCCTGAAATGAGTAGAGACTAGAAGAAGCTTGTCAATACACTGTGGCAGACTGTCAAACCCTAAAATACTGTTATTTTGGAACAGGCAAATTGAGCAGGATTGCAAGTTTTTAGAGGACTGGGGTATCATGGACTACAGTTTGTTGCTGGGCCTTCACTTCAGGGCCCCCCGACATCCAGCTCTTTTGTCACCGGGCCCCTCATCCACTCCAGATTTCCCTCTAAATGAATCTTTCATGAGTACAGTTGATGATGGTAACCTCTTGCTTTCTTATTTTTCTTTTGCTGTATGGTTTTCCTGAGCCCTTCCTGATTTACTCTAAAAGTGCCATTAACCCTTGCAAAATTACTGCCTGAAAAGACCCATTGAGGGCCATGTCTATGAGAGAACACTCCTATACAGATTTCCTAGGTTTTCTTTAGCCTGCTGTTCCAGTAGTCACACAAATGCATTGTGATTTATCCTACAAGCAAAGTCAATCCCTTTTACCAATTCAAGCCAATTGTGATGGCTTGCAGGAGCAGAAGAGGAGGGGAGTCCAAAAGGAGGTTTAATGTTGGTGACCCGAGAAAGTGGCCATGATAGTCAGTGGACTGCAGGGATCCATGTGCGTGGAAGCCCTTTACGTGCATCAGGAGCCGGTGATCCTGAGGTTGATTTGCTTCTTCCAGGGACTGCTCGGTAATGTTTATGTGCAAAGTCTCTTTTCCATATAAGTTCTTCTGTTTGGTTTGTCCCATATTGTATCATTTTCAGTCCTCATAAGTTGAACCAAAGTATACTTCACAATATCATTTTATTGTCAGGGTGTTGTCTTAAAATAATGGTATTGAACTTTTCTACACAGGTTGAGAATACAGCTGGGTGTGAACATGCCTGCAAGAGCTGATCGAGTAAAGAAGAGATCTTGTGAGCAAGGCAGCCAGAATTTTGAGGGGGAGCTGTTTGGAGAGTCCTATGATGTGGTGCTCTATTTTGGCATCATTGACATTCTGCAAAACTACAGCCTTACAAAGCGTATTGAGCATGCATATAAGGCATTCCATTTTGATTCAACTGCCATATCTGCTGTTGAGCCCAAGCTATACTCCAAGCGCTTCCAAAAATTCATCCAGAAAACTTTTCCCCCATCACATCTCTGAACCTTCTAGATTGGCTGAAATTACATTCTGTAAACAAACCTGACCACCCATCTTTTCCTTAACCTTAAGTTTCTGATGTTGGTAAACATTTCAACTGGGTAAACTGTGCATTCCAGTATGAAGAAAGACTGGGTTGACATTTGACCCAGGGAATGTGCCAGAGTGATGTGTAAAGATCCTAGTGCCGACATGAACATCAATAGCCTATCCTGCTGGCATCCTCTGCATCACTAGCACTTGAAGGACCTTGATATTTAGATATCCCAGCATTGTTCAGCATTAGCAGCAGTTGCATTACTTTCTGGCATGTAACTGAAAGCAACATAGAAGTCCTAGTTAGTGCCAATAACAGGGCTTTGTCAGACCACTTCATTTAGAATCTTGATGTCCTTCACATATGGTTCAAATTTTTTGCAGTGGTTGGCATCATCAACTCAAGTTTCTTTGTGCTAAGGAGTTTTCACACTAGCTTTCGCAAGGCTTTGACAAGATTGCTGATAACCCAGGTTCTGCAGTTTTTCCTCTAGAGGATGTTGATTATGACAAGACATGCTAGGTAGATTCAGTCACAAAGTTCACTCTGAAGTAAATAGAAGTCATCAGTGTGACCTATTGCCATACTCCAAAATAGCACAGCAAGGCTGCTATTTTCCCAGTTTGGTGCAAATGTACTTCGTTGATGGTGGTTCTAATGGGTCTATCTTTTATGTTGGACAAGTATCTCATTGCTGAGAACTTTAGTTCATTGCACAGAACTTTTTTATTATTTACTATTTTCATCTTGTGATACAGCTGAACTTTTGACTTGTGGGCCTGTTGAGATCTATATGGCTTTAAGTTGCAAGTGCAGGTCTCAGTCCTGACTTCCTAATTTTCTCAGTTCTATTTTTATGTGCTGAAGGCCATGCTTTGTGGTGCTCATATATGGCGGCATATCAACCTACCATCAGGTTAGTCCCATGCTATCATACTTGAGTTTATATGTATTCAAAGACATTGAAATGCACAATAGGACCCATCAGACTGACAGACTGGATGAGTTCCCAACATATATATGACATGTGTTTGACAATAGTTGCAAACTCGGCCTTTTCCACCAAAGTGCATTGTCTTGTGCATAGTATGATTGTTCACAATAGAGGTTGGAGCAATCTTACTATTGCATCAGTTCTCAATTTCATGCCCAGTTGCTGGGTTAACTTAACTGTGCATTGACAAGTTCCTTGTGTGCCATAGCATTGGCAACATGAGGATGCGTCAGATGTCAGGTTTCAACTAGTCAGTGTGCTCGTCATAAGCTGGCAGGTTCTGAACATATAATCTGCTGCATAGCAGGCAACAGAGTCAGAAACCCCCCACCAAGTAAAAACCGAATAAGATGAGGGTCAGCATGAAGGAATATGAATGAATTGAAAGGAGAACATGTATGTATGAAATTGCATAGAATTCTCCAGAACAACAATTTGAAGATAACATAACAATGAGTGCAGTCCTAACCTTATGAGAGTCACTCACAAAATGTCAGACTGACCTTCATCCCAAATAGCAGTGACAAGCTGGTACAACCAACAAGGAACTTCATTGGCTCCACTAGCTAACAACAGCACACTAGATATGTTCATCCTATGGCTTTGTATGTCACATTTCCATAATTGAATGCTGGACATGCATCAAGCTATCTTCAATCAGATCATGTACAAAGAGATTGACTGCAATCCCCCCTAGAGTCTTGCAGATGTCCAAGAACTTAGGGATGATCCTGTGGTTGGCAAGCCCAACTTTTCTGGATCAAGGAACATAACTTTTCAGGGTGCTCTGAAGTCAATGCTGTCATTTCTTGCTCCCTGCTTACCCTTTCATGTAGACGTTCAGGGACCTTACCAAATGGGTACAAACTACCAATTAGGAGCTGTGAGGACAACATCACAAAGCCAGAGCACAGCAATTGCATCCCCTGCTTGTTTATAGCTAACATCCAGATAGAATGGCAAACCACAATGACAGGTTTCTATAGACATTGTTGAATATTGATTTCTAGTCTGGACCTTTTCTTTTGCAATAAGTATTGGGTAATACGGTGGGGCTTCTGAAGAACAACTCAATTGGAAACGCAAGTGTGCATTTTGATAATGCAGTCAGAAAAGTGAATCATTTTCTTTCTCCGTGTCTTGGGAGCATAAGAAAGACATTAGACCATGTCAATAAGCATTATAACCAGAAAGGAATTGTGCTGAAAACCAATTCAAAGTCCAGCAAAGTGCAAAAACTCATAATTGTTCATACATGTGTTCATGAGCATCATCTGGACTAATTGATTACACCTACATATATATAACCCATGTAAAAGGATTTAATGGAATCTTGAAATAATTGGAATGGGAGTTTGGGTTTCCATATAGTGTTATGCTAGTTTCAATCATCAAAGAAATTGCAAGTAAAGTCAATTGACAGAAGAGTTCCAGTTATTTTCAAGTTCATTTCAGTTTATGACCCTAGAGAATAAAACACTTGTGAGACCAAGTGCAAAAACTTTTTTTGTGTCAACAAGAACTTTTGTGGCAATTGTTGCACCCTATGATTTGTGTGGCTAGTCATAGTGTATGCCAATGCTATTGGAAATGATGTTTTGTAATAATATCCATCATAAATGTATTTGTGATCAAAGGTACATTTTTTCAAGATCATTTTTGTGCAATTGTTTCTCAATTGGACGTCTATGGTTCTAATGTTGTGTTGGGGATCAAAAGTTATAGTTGTGATTGTTGTAGTTACACCATTTATAATGAAAGTCATGTTCTTGAAATGAGGGTTCACTTATTATAAACATAACATGATCTTGTGACAAACCTTTGTATGCACGTGAGGAGGTTTTGTGTCAATGTATTCTAACAAACTATTTGTTTTATTTTTTATCTTTGTAAACATGTGAGTGCAACTTTTGCATGAGAAACAAGCTTATTGATAATAAAGTAGGATGTCAATTGAAGTTGCACTTTTGAGCCATCTTGTACAAGGCCTAATCATTTTGTAATTTTTTTGTTCAAA
>Ga0209208_10008254_pt1 | contig 13919 bp, 15 predicted proteins | sample S1TSphfallax_3_FD_187694 | JGI IMG/M metagenome (GOLD analysis project Ga0209208, IMG submission 187694) | Host-associated microbial communities from peat moss isolated from Minnesota, USA - S1T2_Fd - Sphagnum fallax MG (SPAdes) (version 2) | ecosystem: Host-associated > Plants > Peat moss >...
ATGGCGCGGCGGACTGACCGTCTTGTCGCGGAAGGGCTTGCCCGCCTACACGGCGACCGTGTGATCTTTGTGCCCGGCCTGATCGACACGCTGCGTCAGCGTGAATTGGAGGCTACCGCCAGCCGCCTCAGCACCGAAACCGGCCTTGCCCATACGCCGTCAGGCCAGGGCGAATACGTAGCCGGGATCTACCGCCAGCGCGTCACGCTGGCTTCCGGCCGGTTCGCCATGATCGATGATGGGCTTGGGTTCCAGCTCGTGCCCTGGCGGCCGGCTCTGGAACAGAAGCTCGGGCAACAAGTATCGGGAACAATGCTCCCTGGCGGCGGCGTCGATTGGAGCCTCGGCCGCAGACGAGGACTTGGGCTTTGATGACGATGAGATCAGGCACTCCTGCCGAATAATCCGATTTTCTCGCCATTTCTGCGACCCGTGAGGTTTGGGCCTTGTCATAGAGCGAATATGCAGTCGCATTGCCGCGTTTCTCGGAACGGAGCAGCGATGTCAGGTTCGAAAATCCTCTGGCTTCAGGTGTTCACCGTTTTCGGCATCGTCATTGCGGCCATCTGGGGCGCGACGGAATGGACGGCCTGGCAGCTCGCCTTTCAGCCGGAATTGGGCGCGCCTTCGTGGGTGGCCGCGGGCTTGCCGATGTACCTGCCGCCGGCGTTCTTCTGGTGGTGGTTCGCCTACGACGCCTACGCGCCAGAAGTCTTCCTGCACGGCGCCTACATTGTGTCGGCGGGAACATTGGTCGCCATCATCGCCGCAATCGCCATGTCAGTCTGGCGTGCCCGTGAGGCGCAGAATGTCATAACCTACGGGTCCGCCCGCTGGTCCCAGCCCGATGAAGCCCGCCCCGCCAGTTTTAAAGCTGCCTGCACATCAGGTGAGAAACATGGGCGATTGATGTAACGGCCTGCACCCCGCACGGCGCGGAGTTCGCCCTGGTGCCAGACGAGCTTGCCATTGGCGATGGTGCTGCGGGCGAGACCGGTAACTTCCATGCCCTCAAAGACGTTGAAATCAACTTTTTGATGATGGGTTTTAGCTGAGATGACGCGCGAGGCGTTGGGGTCCCATACCACCAGGTCGGCATCTGCGCCGACCGATATTGAGCCTTTGCGAGGGAAGATGTTGAAGATCTGGGCGGTGTTGGTGGAGGTGATCCGGACGAATTCCTCCGGGGTGAGCTTGCCGGTGCGCACGCCGAAATTCCATAATATGCTCATGCGGTCCTCGATGCCCGCTGTGCCATTGGGGATTTTGGTGAAATCACCCAGCCCGCTGGCTTTTTGTGGGGCGCAGAAGCAGCAATGATCGGTGGCGGTGGTTTGCAGGCTGCCGGCAGCCAAGCCCGCCCAGAGGGCTTTTTGGTGGTGTTTGTGGCGGAACGGCGGGCTCATGACATGGGCGGCAGCTTTGGCAAAATCCTTATCCCAATATACGCTTTCATCGATCACCAGATGCTGCGCCAGCACCTCGCCATAGACACGCTGGCCGGCGGCACGGGCGCGTGCGATGGCGGCCGCAGCGTTCTCGGTTGAGACATGGACGATGTAAACTGGCAGGCCAAGTAGCCCTGCGATGGTGATGGCGCGCTCGGCGGCTTCACCTTCAACCGAAGGCGGGCGGGAGAGCGGATGGCCTTCCGGCCCGGTGATGCCTTGTGCCAGCAAGGTTTTTTGTAAATGCGCGACAGCCTCACCGTTTTCCGCGTGAATGTTACAGATGGCACCAAGTTCCAAAGCGCGGCTGAAGCTTTTCAGCATCACCTCGTCATCGACCATGATGGCACCTTTATAGGCCATGAAATGTTTGAAGCTGTTCACGCCATATTCGCGCGTGAGAATGCCCATCTCCTCGCTCACTTGGGGCGACCAGGAGGTGACGGCGACGTGGAAACTATAATCGCCTGCCGCCTTTGCGGCCCAGCCGCGCCAAGTTTTATAACACTCAAGTAACGAATCGTTCGCGCCGGGGATAACGAAATCGATGATCATGGTGTTGCCGCCGGCGAACCCGGCGGCGGTGCCGGTGAAAAAATCCTCGGATGCGACGGTACCCATGAAAGGGAGCTCCATATGCGTATGAGGATCGATCCCGCCTGGGATCACCAGCGCGCCATCGGCATCAACGATCTCAGCTCCGTCTGGCGCAATGCCCGGGCTGATTTCGGTGATGATACCATCCACGCACAACACATCAGCAGGAAAACGCCGCTCGCCTGTTACCACGGTTCCGCCTTGCACAAGCAACTTCATCATTCCACTCCCAAACCGCCCAATACGATGCCGCACACTGTAGCGGCCGCCGTTTCAAAGACTGCGTCGTCCAACACCGGCTTTGCGAGTACCGCGCCGATCTGCACGGAAAAATCTGCGTAGGTCTGGGTCATCGCCCAGATGCAGAATAATAAATGCGCCGGATCGACCGGACGGATTTTTGCCTCGACGACCCAGGCATCGATGACCAGAGATAATTTGCGCACCCGTTCACGCAATGAAACATGCAGATAGCCCGCGATGTGGGGCGCACCGCGCAGCAGCTCACCTGCGTAAATTCGCGAAGCCTCCGGTTTTGCCTGCGCCAAGGCGATTTTGGAGCGGATATAGCCGGTGAGTGAGGCGCGAGGGCCGCGCTCCGGGGTGATCCAGTAATCGGCTTCATCAAGCCAAAGATCCAGAATGTTATCGAGCACGGCGCGGTAGATTTTTTCCTTGGTGCCGAAATAATAATGCACATTGGCTTTTGGTAGGGCTGCCAAGGCGGCGATATCCGCGGTGGTGGTGCCATCAAACCCCTTTGCCGCGAAGACCTGCTCAGCCGCATGGAGGATTTGCGCCTGACGGTCCCGGCGCAGCCGGCCCACGCGCGGTGGATTTGCCTCCAAATCAGCCATTTTTAACGTATTGCCTAGAAAAGTAACGGCAGAACATTCTGAAATCCCTGAAAAACGGCTTGAAAGGCGCATCCTGCAAAAATTTTCAACAATTTTGACCTCTTGGTCAAGTTTTTTATTGACGGCAGAAAATTTTCTGGTGATATTTTGGCCAAACCGAAGGATTTGCCATGGCCGACGCTGCCGCCTTGTTGCCGTTGAGCACAGACCCGATCACCGCCAAATTCGCGGATGCGCACCCGCCACTGAGCATGGCCCAGGCGGTGGTAGCGGCGAATCGTTGTTATTTTTGCTATGATGCTCCCTGCATCGAGGCTTGCCCGACGGATATTGATATTCCAGGGTTCATTCGCGGCATCAGCACCGGTAATTTAAGTGGTGCCGCCTATAAAATTCTTGATGCGAATATTTTTGGTGGCAGTTGTGCGCGCGTTTGCCCGACGGAAATTTTGTGCGAGCGCGCTTGTGTAAGGACTGCCGAATGTGGCGAGCCGGTTGATATCGGTGCCCTGCAGCGCGTGGCGACCGATTGGCAGATGGAACAGCCGGTGCATCCTTTCGCCCGCGCACCTGCCACCGGCAAATCCATTGCCGTGATCGGCGCTGGACCGGCGGGACTTTCATGCGCGCATGGGCTGGCACGGCTTGGCCATGATGTGACTGTTTATGATGCCAAACCTAAGCCCGGTGGTTTGAATGAATATGGCATCGCCGCGTATAAAATGGCGGATAATTTCGCTGCCCGCGAGGTTGAGTTTTTAACCGCCATTGGCGGCATTTCATTTAGCTACCAGCAACGCCTTGGTGATAATCTTAACCTAGAGGAATTGCGGGTAAAATTTGATGCGGTGTTTATCGCGATCGGGTTAGGAGGCACCAATCGGCTTGGCATTGCCGGCGAGGACTTGCCGGGCGTGCGCGATGCGGTGGATTTTATCGCCGAGCTTCGCCAGGCGGCTGATAAATCGGCATTGCATATGCCGGCGCGGGTGATCGTGATCGGCGGCGGTAACACCGCGATCGACGCGGCGACACAGGCCAAATTGCTCGGCGGTGATGAGGTGACGATGCTGTACCGGCGCGGGCCGGAACATATGTCGGCCACTAAAGACGAGCAGGAATGGGCGCAAACGCACGGTGTGAATATCCGCTTCTGGGCCAAGCCGTTGCGGATTCAATCAGCGGGCGCAGCGCTTTCGGTGATTTGCGAAAACGCGATATTCACCGCTGACCTTATCCTCAAAGCCGTGGGACAGGTATTTGTGGGCGCTGGTTCGGAGTTTCCCGCACGCCGGATTGCGGTGGATAGCTCGTATAGCACGCAGATTCCGGGCGTATTCGCGGGCGGTGATTGTACGCCTGGTGTCGATCTCACTGTTCACGCCGTGCAGGATGGCAAGCTCGCCGCCCGTGCGATTCATGATTTTTTGAAAGCCTGACATGGCCGATCTCAGCACCAATTTCGCTGGTATCAAATCGCCCAACCCGTTCTGGCTGGCATCTGCACCACCGACGGATAAAGCCTATAATGTGGAACGTGCGTTTCGCGCCGGCTGGGGGGGCGTGGTTTGGAAAACACTCGGCGATGATCCGCCGGTGGTGAATGTGTCCTCCCGCTATGGTGCGATTGCTTATGGCGGTACGCGGATTGCCGGGTTCAATAATATTGAGCTGATCACAGATCGGCCGCTTGCTATAAACTTACAAGAAATTACCGAGGTCAAACGTAAATGGCCGGACCGGGCGATGGTTGTCAGCCTGATGGTGCCTTGTGATGAGGCGAGCTGGCAGAAAATTCTGCGGCAGGTTGAGCAAACCGGCGCCGATGGCGTTGAACTGAATTTCGGCTGTCCGCATGGTATGTCTGAGCGCGGCATGGGCGCTGCGGTTGGCCAGGTGCCCGAATATGTCGAGATGGTGACACGCTGGTGCAAGCAGCATTCGCGCATGCCGGTGATCGTGAAACTGACGCCGAATGTAACCGACATTGTGAAATCCGCAACCGCTGCAAAATCAGGCGGGGCGGATGCGGTATCGCTGATCAACACCATCACCTCGATCGCCTCGGTTGATCTCGATTTGATGGCACCGACGCCGACGGTGGATGGCAAGGGTACGCATGGCGGTTATTGCGGCCCTGCGGTGAAGCCCATTGCTTTGCGCATGGTTGCCGAAATTGCCCGCGATGGGTTCATGCGCGGCACACCGATTTCGGGCATTGGCGGCGTTGCCACATGGCGGGATGCGGCGGAATTCATCGCCCTTGGGGCCGGCACTGTGCAGGTTTGTACGGCTGCAATGCATCACGGGTTTCGGATTGTTGATGATATGATTGCCGGGCTTTCCAACTGGATGGATGGCAAAGGCTATGCGCGCATCACGGATTTCCAAAGCGCTGCAGTGCCTAATTTTTTGCATTGGGATGATCTGAACCTCAACTACAAATCCATCGCGGCGATTGATCCTGCTTTATGTATTCAATGCGGCAAGTGCTACGCCGCGTGTGAGGATACCTCGCACCAGGCGATTGCTGCTTTGCGTGAAAATGGGACGCGTAAGTATCAGGTGATTGATGAGGAATGCGTCGGCTGTAATTTATGCGCGCATGTTTGTCCGGTTGATCATTGTATCACGATGGTCAATGTTCCGACCGGCAAGCCGCATCTGACTTGGAAACAACACCCGAACAACCCCGCTTCACCGAATTTTGCGCTGAATATCACCCATGGCTGATAGCGGTGTTCTGCTACCCACTGACCTTGCGAACAAGGTTGCCCGTGCGACGGTGATACGGGCGGAAAAACTCAGCGTTATTTTCAACCCGGCGGATCAGCCGGTGGTCGCACTTTCCGATGTTAATCTCACTGTGGAGCAAGGCGATTTCGTATCGCTGATCGGCCCCTCCGGCTGTGGTAAAACGACATTGCTGCGCGCCATCGCGGATCTCGCCCCCATCACCACCGGCACGCTGACTGTCAATGACATGACGCCGAGCGCGGCACGCGCGGCGCGGGCTTATGGCTATGTATTTCAGGCGCCGGCGTTATTTCCTTGGCGCAATATCATCCGCAATGTGACGCTGCCGCTGGAATTGACCGGCATGGGCAAGGCCGAGCGGATGGCGCGGGCGATGGAGAATTTAACGCTGCTAGGCTTGAAAGAATTTGGCCGCAAATTTCCGTGGCAATTATCGGGTGGGATGCAGCAGCGAGTTTCGATTGCGCGGGCATTGAGCTTCAAGCCTGAATTGCTGTTGATGGATGAGCCGTTTGGCGCACTTGACGAAATTACCAGGGATAATTTGAACCAGCATTTGCACGAGCTATGGGCCAAGACCGGTTTAAGCGCTGTGTTCGTTACTCATTCTATCCCGGAGGCGGTGTTTCTCTCAACCCGGATCGTGGTGATGTCGGCGCGGCCCGGCCGGGTGTTGCGCGTGATTGAGAGTCATTTGCCGCGCCACCGGACTCTGGATTTGCGCGAAAGCCCGGCGTTCATTGCGATTGCCCATGAGGTGCGGGAAGCTTTACGCGAAGGCCATAGCTATGAGTAAGATCGTCGCGCCGATTGCAGTGGTGTTTGTCCTGATCATCGCCTGGTATGCCGGTGCTTATGTTCTGAACGCGCCACAGGCGGTGGCATTGATGGACCCGGACGGGCCGCAGAATTTCTGGGCCGTGCTACAGGCAAGCTGGTCGATGGACCGGCCGGTGCTCCCGACACCGGACCAGATACTTGGTAATTTGTATAGCAGCATATTTAATTATCCGCTCGAATCACCACGAAATTTCCTGTTGCAGACGGCTTATACAGCGCAAGCCGCCATCACCGGCCTGATGATTGGTGCTGCACTCGGCATCTCGCTCGCGATTGGAATTGTCTATTCACGCGTGCTGGATCGCTCACTGATGCCGTGGGTGATTGCGAGCCAGACCATCCCGATCCTCGCCATCGCGCCGATGGTTGTGGTCGCCCTCGGCAATATTGGGTTGACCGGCTTGCTGCCGAAGGCGGCGATTGTGGGGTATCTGTCTTTCTTCCCCATCACGGTTGGCATGGTCAAAGGACTTCGCTCCGCCGACATATTGCAGCTGGATTTGATGCGCACCTATAACGCCAGCGGGCCGCAAGTATTTTTCAAACTGCGTTGGCCGGTTGCGGTGTCATTTCTGTTTCCGAGTTTGAAAGTTGCAGTGGCACTTTCAGTCACTGGCGCGATTGTTGCGGAAATTCCAACCGGTGCGCAGGTTGGGCTTGGTGCCAGGCTGCTCGCCGGCAGCTATTATGGCCAGACCGATATGATGTGGGGTGCCTTGGTGTTGGCTTCCGCCTTAGCGCTTGCGATGATTGGCTTTGTCAGGCTCGGCGAGGCCTCCGTCCGGCGGGCGCGCGGGGGCCGGTTATGATCCTTGCGGCTCTCGCGATTCTGGCTGGGCTGGCGGCACGATTTCTGGTGGGAACATTCGCCGCCGCGGCGGTCATGCTGTCAATTCTGACGGTTATGGCCTTGAATGCCGCCTTGATAAAATTGGCGGTTCAGGAGAGCCGTATCGCAAAACTCGCGAGCCCAATATTATTTGGTCTAGGCCTGCTTTGGACATGGGAAATGCTGACGGTTGGCTTTCATGTTCCCTTCATATTGCTGCCGCCGCCCTCTGCCATCGGCGTTGCAATCTGGACTCATCTTTACGTGCTAGGCGAGGATTTTGACCAGACCTTTCTGCATTCGGTTCTCGCCGGCTACGCCATTGGCTGCGGTGCTGGGTTTCTCACCGCATTGGCGATTGACCGTTCGAAATTTCTGCAAGCCGGCCTCACCCCGCTTGCCAATGCGTTCAGCGCCATGCCGATCATCGGGATCGCGCCGATTGCGATTGAGTGGTTTGGCTTTGGCTGGCCTTCCAAAGCCGCGGTGGTGGTATTGATGACATTCTTCCCGATGCTGGTGAACACCCAGGCCGGGCTGCAGCAATCCGGTGCCATGGAGCGTGACCTGATGCGCTCCTATGGAGCCAGCTATTGGCGGACGCTCATCAAGCTGCGTTTGCCGGCTGCCATGCCGATGATTTTTAATGCGCTGAAACTGAACTCCACGCTCGCTTTGATCGGCGCGGTGGTGGCGGAATTTTTTGGCACGCCGACGGTCGGTATGGGATTTCGTATTTCCATCGAATCGGCGCGCATGAATCTCGATGTTGTCTGGGCCACGATCACCGTTGCGGCACTCGCAGGCGGGCTGAGCTTTGCGTTGATCGCCTGGGCCGAGCGCATGGTCACGTTTTGGCACCCGTCTTTTCACAAACCTCGTATCTAAAACAGGAGCTTTAAGAATGAAACGGTCTTTCCTTGCAATCCTTGCTGCACTGACATTTACCACCGGTCAGGCAAAAGCCGATGACAACCTGATACTGCAATTGAAATGGGTCGCCGATGCGCAATTCGCCGGCTATTACGTTGCTGCCGCGAAGGGCTTTTACAAGGCCGAAGGTTTGAATGTCACCATCAAACCCGGCGGCCCAGATGTAAACCCCGACCAGGTGCTCGCCGGCGGCGGTGCGGATGTGGTGGTGGATTGGCTGCCATCGGCTCTGGCGGCGCGTGAAAAGGGCCTTGATATTATCAATATCGCGCAGGTGTTTCAGCATTCCGGCATGGAGCTTACCTGCCGTGCGGATAGCGGCATTACCAGCCCGGCTGATTTCAAAGGCAAAACTTTGGGCGTCTGGTTTTCCGGCAATGAATACCCGTTCCTGTCCTGGATGGCGAAACTGGGTTACACCACCTCCGGTCCCAACCCGGATGTGACTGTCCTCAAGCAAGGCTTCAATGTTGATCCGCTTTTGCAAAAACAGGCGGCTTGCATTTCCACCATGACCTATAATGAATATTTCCAATTGCTTGAAGCCGGCATGAAGCCCTCGCAGCTCGTCGTGTTCAAATATCAGAATGAAGGCGTTGCCACGTTGGAGGATGGGCTCTACATCAAGGGCAGCGAGCTGCAGGATCCCGCAATGGTGGATAAATTAGCGCGGTTCCTGAAAGCTTCAAAAGAAGGCTGGGAATATGCCGATTTGCATCAGGCTGAGACGGTGAAAATCTTGCTCGCTGATGATACCGCTGGCGTGCTCACGGCTGGCCACCAGACCACGATGATCCGCGAAGTTGCCAAGCTGGCGCCACCGAGTGCGAGCTGGGGCTATTTGCAGCCAGCGGCTTATCAGCAGACTGTCAAGGAATTGCTCTCGACCAAATCAACACCTGTGATCAGCAAGGAGCCGACCGGTGCTTTTTCCTATGTTGTGTGGGATAAGGCGTTTAAGAGCTAGAGACCGCGCTTTAGGGGGTGCCGTGCATACGGCACCCCCTAATTTTGGTGTGTTGGACTGATCGAAAAACCTATGACCATCAGTACAAATTTTCGGATTTCCGGCACCAGGCTTTGGCGACGCCTGATGGATATTGCCCAGATCGGCACGACACCGAAGGGGGGGGAAACGCATCACCCTCAACGATGTCGATCTCAAAAGCCGAAATCAGTTTCGTAGCTAAGACAAATCGACATTCAACGCATCCAAATCACGCTTGATTCGAGTTGGATGTCGATTTTTCCTGAAGATGTGTCAGTTTAGTTCCGAGACATTTTGCCGGACAAGTTTAGCCAGGAATTTGCCCGCGGACGAGAGAGCCGGCGACGTGAACAACGCGTAACTCACCTCCGGCAACACCGGCAACTGCGTTGTGCCTAGGTCTTGAACCATCGAAGCGCCGAGAAACAACGCATTTCTGCCCGTAACGCCGAGACCCGCCTGCACAGCGGCACGCAGACCGGAGAGACTCGCCGTTTCAACGACGATTCGGAACGGCTGGCCCGCCTCTTCTAGGGCTTTCAGCGAGGTTGTACGGTACAGGCAGGGCTCTTCCAGCAAGGCGAGCGGCAGGATCTCCCGCTCCAACAACTGGGGTTGGCCGATCCATTTCACCGGCTCAGATTTTATGCCGTTCGGCTCTCCGGCCGGGCGGACGCAAAGCACGATGTCCAGCGCTTCGGTGCGTAGCGCGTCCAGCAATTCCTGCGAGCCGGCGACGCGGACATGAAGCTGAATTTCCGGATGCGTGATGGCGAATTCGCGCAGCACGCCGGGCAGAAACACCTCCGCGAAATCTTGGTTGAGCCCGATGCGCGCGGTGCCGGAGAGCGCTTGGCCCTGCAGTGCCGCAAACAGACGGTCATTCAGGGCCAGAATTTCCCGGGCGTGGCCGGCCATGTGTTCTCCCGCGGCTGTTAAGCGCAGCTTGCGGCCCTGGCGGTTGAACAGAGGTTGCCGGACGATCTCCTCCAGCCGGCGCATCTGCAGGCTAATCGCGGACTGGGTGACGAAGACGCGTTCCGTCGCCTGCTGCATGGAGCCGCTATCGATGATGGCGATGAAGCTGCGCAGCAACTCGGTCGGGATGTTCACCGCCATGAAGCGATTCCCGTTTCCATAAAATCTCCTAAAATAAGCGAATCACACATTGCCTATCGGCTTTATCGTATTATACTTTGGCTCCGCAACCCTGCACGAAAGTGTGCCTGATGGCCGATGCACCCTGTACCCCCGTCATCACCGTTTCCCAGGATGTTTACGATGCGATTTTGCTGACGGACCGGGTGATGGTGGTGGCTGAGGGTAAGCCCAAATGCACCCTCGTTACCGGCGGCGGCCTGCCGGATTTTTTTAGCCTGCGCCAATGTTTTTTAACCGCAAGCGACGCGCCGGCGGCGATTCTGCGGCTGATGGTGGGCGGCTAGCCGGAAACCGGGCGGGCGGCGCGGATGGCCCAGAGCCGGGCGAGGCTCGCATCCGGCGATGTGGGCGGCGCATCGGCGGGGCCGGCGATCTGGTTGAACGCGGCAAGCGCGGCGGCGGCGTTTCCGGCGAGGAAGGCAGCGATGGCTGTATCAAGGGGCGTTTGCGGTGCCGCGTTATCGGCCTGGGGGGAGGCGAGTAGGGTTCGCAGGCGCTCGGCATGGCCTGCGTCGGTCTGTGCCTTCAGAATTCCGGCGGAAAAGCCCTGCATGATGACATCCCGCGCCTCCTGCCGGCGGCCGGCCAGGACCGCGCGTTCGGCATAGTCTTCATAGTCGCCGGGTGCGGTCAGTGTTCCAGTCGCCCGGCGCAGGCGGTAGACATCGAGGATCAGGCGGTCAGGAAAATCGGGGGATGAAACGACGCCATCAATGGCCGGCGCCCAGTATTGCGGGCTTGGATAGGCGGCCAGCAAGGCCAGCAGGGCGGCCTGGTAGCCGGGTTTGTCGCCGGATTTCTGCGCGCTGCTGGCAAATATCTGCAATTCCGCCTGCGGCACGGCCTGGCCGGTAATTTGCGCGGCCTGCACATCCCGCGCCGCCGCTTGTTCGGCGTGCGGGTAGTCGGCGGATTGGTAATAGGCTTGCGCCAGCAGAAGGCGCGTGCGCGGGTCCTGGCCCTGGGCGGCGATGTAGCGGTTCACCCACGTGATTGTGCTGGGGTAGTCGGCCAGCCGGTAGTAGTCGCCGGCAATGGCCTGGATGAGCTGAACCTGCTGGGCTGGCGGCAGGCGGCCGGAGGCCAGCACCTGGCTGTAGTCCGCCGCGGCCCGGCGGTAGTCTCCGGCGCCGGTTGCGGCAGCGCCGCCAACCTCGGCGATCAGCAATGTTTCGTATGCCGAAAGATGCGGCACGGCGGCGGCGCGTTGAACTTTTTGAAGTGCGGCCTGATAGTTTTTCTGCTGCATCAGCGCCGAGGCCTGCTGCAGCGGCTTGCCGACGGCGGGGCGCACAGTGTCGGCCCGCGCGGCCAGCGGAATCGCCAAGAATGCCGCCGCGAGCAGCAAAAATCTCATTTTAGTTGGCGAATTGCTCATAGCCGACAATCCCGATTTTCTGCACGCCGAGGCGCTGCGCGGCGGCAAGGACCTCGGCGACGTATTTGTAATCCGTGAGCCGGTCCGGCCGCACATGCAACTCCGGCTGGGTGGGTTCGGCGGCGATGGCGGAAAGTTTTTGCTCCAGGCTCTGCCGGTCCGGCATTACTGTCCCGTTCCATATGATGGTGCCGTCAAAATCGATATCCACCTCGACCACCTGCGGCTGCACCAAAGCGGGGGGCTGGTTGGCCTGCGGCAGGTTCAGTTTTACCGCGTGGGTTTGCATGGGGATGGTGATGATGAGCATCACCAGCAGCACCAGCAGCACGTCGATCAGCGGCGTGGTGTTGATGTCGATCAGCGTTTCGGGGTCATCCCCGCCAATTACGGGGCCGATATTCATCGCCATGTCAGTTTCCGGCCCATGGCCGCGGCTGGGTAATGAAGCCGACTTTCACGATGCCGGCGCGCTGGCTGGCGAGCAGCACCTCGCCGATGCTGTTGTAATGCGCGTTCTGGTCGCCCCAGATATGGATTTCCGGCTGCGGGACCTGGGTTGCGATGGCGTTCATGCGCGCTTGTAACATGGGCAGGCCGGAAAGCTTCTGCTGGTTCCAGTAAATATTCCCATCCGCATCCACCGAGACGTTGACGTTCTGCGGTTTTGTCTGGGTGGGCTGGTTGGTCTCCCGCGGCAAGGAGACCGGCACGGTATGGGTGACGACCGGCACGGTGATGAGGAAGATGATGAGCAGCACCAGCATGACATCCACTAAAGGCGTGGTGTTGATGCTGGAGAGCAGTTCTTCTCCCCCCGATTCCGGGCCGAAGGACATGGCCATGATTCAAGCCGCCCGGGCAAGTTCTTGGGCGGGGGCAGCTGGGCGCGCCGAAAATTTGCCGCTGACAAGCAGGGAATGCAGGTCGTTGGCGAAGCCGCGAATCGCCTCCACCGCCACCTTGTTGCGGCGGACCAGCCAGTTATAGCCCAGCACCGCGGGCACGGCGGTGGCGAGGCCGAGTGCGGTCATAATGAGTGCCTCGCCCACCGGGCCGGCCACCTTGTCGATACTGGCCTGGCCGGCGATGCCGATGGCGACCAGCGCGTGATAGATGCCCCAGACGGTGCCGAACAGGCCAATGAAGGGGGCGGTGGAGCCGACTGTGGCAAGGACCGCAAGGCCGCCCTGCAGACGGCTGACGATGCGTTCTACCGCGCGCTGGATGGAAAGTGTGATCCAGGTGTTGAGGTCTATGCTTTCGACCAGCGAACCTTCATGATGTTCCAGCGCATCAATGCCGGTTTTGGCGACGGTGCGGAACGGGCTTTTGGCGGCAAGCGTGTCAACACCTTCATGCACCGAAGCGGCTTTCCAGAATGTTTTGTTCGCCCTTTTGGCCTGACCGAAGAGCTGGGTCTGTTCGATGAGCTTGGTGACCAGAATATACCAGGTGCTGGCAGACATGATGGCGAGGATGACGAGCGTGCCACGAGTGATGTAATCGCCATTGTTCCAAAGCGAGCCGAGGCCGTAGGGGTTGGCGACCGGCGCTTCGGGGACCGGAGTGGCCAGAGCTGGGGTGGTGGGCGTTGCGTCGACCGGTGTGATGGTTGCAGGCCCAGCGGGTGCGAGGGCGGGTGTGGCCGGGGCGGCGGCGGTTTGCGCGAACGCCGGGGCGGTGCCAAGGGCCAGGCCGATGAGCGCCGCCGCGGCGATGGAGGAGAATTTCTTCATGGTTTTGCTCCAACAAAAGCTAATTGAGTTGCCAGACGTAACGAATACTGGTCCAGGATTCCTGCGGCGCGCCATCGGCGCCGATGGCCGGCTTGAATTTACATTGCGAAAGGGCGCGAAGGGCGGCGTCATCCAGCGAGGCATGGCCGCTGGAATCTTCCACCCGGCTGGCGGCGACATGGCCAGTGGTGTCGATGAGAAATCGCAGAACCGAAACGCCGGTCTGTTCCATGTCCTCGGCTTCCTCAGGGTATTGCGGCGGCGTGCAGGTTTGGTTGGGGTCCAGCCCGGCCGCGGTTTTTTGCGCCGGCGGCGCGGGGGCGGGTGCGGGTGGCGGGGTGGCTGGTTTGACTTGCGTTACGGCCGCGATGACCGGCACGGGCGGCGGCGGT
>Ga0209208_10008255_pt1 | contig 13919 bp, 10 predicted proteins | sample S1TSphfallax_3_FD_187694 | JGI IMG/M metagenome (GOLD analysis project Ga0209208, IMG submission 187694) | Host-associated microbial communities from peat moss isolated from Minnesota, USA - S1T2_Fd - Sphagnum fallax MG (SPAdes) (version 2) | ecosystem: Host-associated > Plants > Peat moss >...
TTAAATTGAATTTGGACAAATTCAATTAATATGCCACATGGCAAATTTCTATTGCACCACGTGTCACAATCTAAACCATCCAAATATAAAAATTAAACGTTTTGGATTATTTCAAAATAATAAAGATATATATTTAATTATTAAGAGTTGGGACACGTGGCAACACATAATTTGTTCCCTTGTTCACCAAAAAAATCACATCCTAGTTGCAAGTGACAATACGTATATTATAAGTCAAAGGATGAAGGCATATTTTGTTGACTTTTTCTTTCATCCAAAATTCGTTGTCGTTTGTGACTAGTGTCGTTTGTGACTTGTCCAACACGACTATTAAGATTTTAGTTGCAAATGTCGCTTGTAACTAAAAATTAGTCATAGAAACCAGTTGCAAAATGGCCATTTTCTACTAGTGTAGGGAGAATAGCTAGATGGTTGTGATTATTCTTAGAATATGACTTCACAAAAATGTATAAACTAAGCAGAACTCATGTAGTTGCAAATGCATTGTCAAGATTACCAAATATTACAAAACCCACAAGTGTGCCTAATCAAACCATAGATGCAAGTTTGTTTTACACAAAGCTCGAATGGCTAAGGATGTGAAAGAATTTTTGAAAATAAGACAAATTGAAGGCACATTATCGATACAACAGAAGCAAAGATTGGTTAGGAGAGCAAAACCTTTCACACTAAAAAATGGTGAATTGTGCAGAATGGGCCAAGATAATAGACTCCAATGATGTTTGACAACTACAAGAACACAAATGGTGATGAAAGAACTACATGAAGGACCATCAAGAGGGCATTTTGCAACTGAAATAACACAGAGAAAGATATTGGATGCTAGATATTGGTGACCAATTATGTACAAATATGTGCATGATTACTGCAAATCTTGTGATGCATTTCAACAAATAAGAGGATTAGTAACTCAAAGTCTTGCAAAATTGGTGACAAGTCTTCAGAGGAACCATTTATGAAATGGGGACTTGATTTTGTGGGGCCAATTAAGCCAACAAGAAGATATACAAGAAAAAAAAATCTTGTAGCCATAGATTATGCTAGCAAGTGGGTGGAACCAAGAACATTGAAAACAAATATTGCAACAATCATAACAAAATTTATGTATGAATGCATATTAACTAGGTTTGGATGTCCTTTAATTATAATGAGAGATCAAGAAGTTCATTTCATTATTGATGCCATCAAGTATTTGATAAATCATTTTCTATTGAAACATGTGAGTTCTACAACTTATTATCTTTAGGGGAATGGGCAAGTTGAGTCTACTAACAAGGTAATTGGGACACTATTAACCAAGTTAATTAGTGAGAATAGAACAGGTTGGGATGAACATCTATTTACAGTGGTATTTTCATACAAAATTGTATACAAAGTAGCAACAATGTATACACCATATCAATTAGTGTATGGATTACATCCATTGATGCCCACAAAGTACATAATTTTAGTTACTAGTGGAAATGAGAGAGACAATACTCTAGTGAGAGTTTTAACTAACAAAATTATAGAGTTGGAAAAGTTTTAAGAAGTTAAAATGTAGGTTGTAGAAACTACAAGAATTCAGCAGTGGAATAAAACATTATGGAATCAACAATGGAATCCAAAAAAACAAATTAGTTTTGGTGATTATGTTTTATGGTTTCCAAAGGGCAATGAATCACACCTAGGCAAGTTTACTAGGAAATGGTTTGGACCGTACAAAGTATAGTATGTGTTGCTAAATAACAATGTGTTATTGATGATAATTGAGAAGTTTGATATTAACCCTGTGTTGGTCAATGTGAACAAGCTCAAACCTTACAAGTACATGGAATCTAAAGTTCAAAGACAAGAACAACATATGCTAGTATATTGGGAACATAGTGCAATTGGAGTTCATGTGGAGAATTTTGATATGGAAGAGGAAGGTGAACATTGTGAAATACATAAACCATAGATGTAAAGTACAAAAGATGAACAATAGATGGAAGATCTTGTGATGAACACAAATATTGATTTTTGATCTACAAATGAATAACACATCCATGAATAATAACTACAAAAATGAGGGATTGGAGAGTTAGTATAACTAATAAAAAGATATTAGCAATGTGGAGTAATTAGAAGATGAAATATGTGGCATTCATTCATAATGATGACATGATGTGTTTCCATGTGGTTATAAAAGGGACATATAAACTTGTACTAATGGGTCATATTAATTTCAAGGATCATGTGTTAATTAAAAGATGGCAGGCATGTAAAAAAATGAATGTGATGAGCGAAACGTTCAAGGACGAAAGAAAAAGGTAACCATAAAAAACAATTTGCATTTGTTGTTGAATGTTGTGCACATTTTGAAAGTTCTGGAGTTCACAACATCATGAGTGTAGAGAATGCCATTGAAGAACTATAGAGAATAGCAAGGGAACATGAAGCATAAAGGACTTAACATAGACAAAGGCAGCAAGAGGAAGCAAAATTATTAAAAAGAATAGAAGCAGAAGAGCAATTGAGAAGAGCATAAAGAGAAGGCATGTTCAATACTCAACCATTGGTTATGAGGTTGTTACCACATTCATCATCATCTTTGGAGTGTGTAGAAGGGAAGGGGTATAATGAGAAGCTATAGTTTGTGTAGATGACAATTCAAAACATAAATATAACTAAAACACTTATAGTTGAATTTTTGCGCAAAAGTAGAAGACGTTGGTGTGCAAGAAATTAAACAAGACCAAGAGCTACATTAGTAGATCCAATGTTCATTGAAGAATTGGAGGAAGACAAAGCTATGGAACAGTACTTTGTGGAATTATAGACATCACACATAGACGTAGGGGAAAAGAACATTGTTGAGGTAGAAGTAAAACAATCCATAGAGTTGTAGGTGATGGTAGAAGCACAATAAAGGGCGATGGCAATGGAGAGGTGTGAAACAAAAACTATAATGAAGAAAAGACATGCAATCTTGGATAGAGTTACACTTCTAGATAAAGGTATTAAAATTCCAGACCTTGAGCAATTCATGTGGACACAGACGAAATAAAATTATGACAAACATGTTGGGTGAATGGAGAACCGAAATGATATTGCTAAGGAAGAAGATTGGGCTTTTAAAGCAAGGTTGGTTATTTTGTTTCTAATGGAGTGGCACGCATCGATGCCCAATTTAATGTTGGAATTTCTAAACACATTATTGATCAAGCGTGTAGATATCTATTTTGGGCATAAGGATAAGGTGTATGTCATAATAAACAACTGATTGTAGATGTCTTTGGAGTGTGTAGATGGGTATGTAGAAGAACCGAAAGGACATGTTTGCAAATCACTAGCAGTTCAGGCCTTACAAAGTTGTAAACTTGCACTTGCAAATTCTTCTGCAAATTAGTGGAATACAAAGAGTTTGGGTCTGCCATATTATGTCAGATATCTTGACATTATATTTGTCATTTATCAAAGGGAAAAGGTCTAGTATTTTAACAACAAGAATGCTATAACATTGATGAAAGTAGAAAGTAGATGGGGCACAAATTATATTCAATAGTATGTGTAGTGAACTAGATCAGTGGTATAAGTATGTTAGGGAAAATAAAGGGGATAAGAAAAATACTTGTCAATTTGCATTGGTATTAGTAAAGATCTTTCAATATTTGTTTTTACATCAAAAGGAGAATGCACAAAAACCACCAACCAAGGTTAAAAGAACTAGGGAGGACATGTAAACAACATTGGAGATTAGAAAGAAAGCTACATCAGACTTTCCAATAAGTGTTCTTAAAAAGAAGAATAAAGTTGAAGAAGGAGGAGCCTTAGGCTTAGGAGTGAAGAAGGAATAGGAGAACATAGATTTGAAGGCATAGAAAATGATGAAAAGCATAGTGGAACCATTTGCACTGTTGACAATGGTGAAGGCAATTTCAACATTAGTATAGGCAACTAAACAGACTATAGAGATACCATAGATGACAACTCCACATGAGACACAACTAAGGGAGCAAAGGTAGGAGGTACTATAGATGACATCTCCATAGGAAAGATAGTTGTAGGAGTAGAGCCAAGAAGTGAGAAGGGAACATGACACAAGGTTTCCAGAAGGTGAAGAAGTAGATGGAGACCACTACAAATCCACAACATTTGTAGTAGCAACAATAACAGACATAGGAAGGTCTATAAGATACTAAACTACAAATATAAAAAGTGGCGAAAAAACTTGCTTCTGAAGAGTTTAGACCAACAAAACTAGAGGTACCACCTAGTAGAGTAGAATCTACAAAGGGATTTTGATTTGAATTTGAACTAGGGAGAAGAATGGTGGAGGAATTGGGATCATTTGCAAAAGGATCTATAAATCCTATGACATAGACAAGTACACCAAAGTTTATGGAGGAAGTAGCTGCATAACTCATGAAAGTAGATAAAGCAGTTGAGTTATTTCATACCATCGCAAATGTGAGTTTGAACATGGGAAATTTGATTCTAAAGGTAAAGACTTTGAAAAACAAATTAATTACAAGGGAGAAGGAGAAGGCATTGTTACAAGAGGAATTGGATAAGGAAAGGACATCTTAAAGAGGTATAAGCATAATGTGGAAATTTAGAGGAAGAGCAAGGTAGAAATTGAGCAAAAGATTACAGTGCACATTAAGAAACTATATGATGAGAATGAGGAACTTGAGAATAACACAACACAATTGAAGTCATAGGAGATAAAATTGAAGGATTTAAAGCATAAGGATAAAATTTGGGAAACATTAAGAGAAAGTGGATAGAGGCATTGTTTCTTCATAAGAAATGACGAGAGGCTTTGGATAGTCAGGTGAAAGCACTAACTAAGGAAAAGAAGAAAAAGGATAATGTTATGATAGATTTGGAATTAATAAATGTGAAGAATGCGTCTTTGCTACAATATAAGGAGCTTAGAAGAAAGACAACAAAGGTAGAAAGGGAGAAGTTAATAGAGGATAAGAAGCATATTAAAGGAATCTGTAGCTATTGCAAGCATAGTTGGAGATGGCACATGAACAAAGGAAGAGTTTGGATCTAGCTAGTTGCAAGCATAGTTGGAGATGGCACATGAACAAAGGAAGAGTTTGGATCTAGCTGGTTACAAGCATAGTTGGAGATGGCACATGAATAAAGGAAGAGTCTGGATTTAGCTAGTGTTAAGAAAATACTAAAGGATTATGAACAGATGCTACAATACTATACTTTGATGAGGACTAAGAACAAGATGAAGGATTTTAAGGTAAAATCTAAGGAATGGTGGGAGGTGGCCAAGGAATATTTTACAAAGGAGATGGAAAAGAATCTTGCTTAACATAGAACTTATGAAAAGATTTTGAGGTACAAAATTAAAGCTTATCAAAAGAATTTTCTAGATTTCATTTGTGGCAGTCCAACAAAGGTATAAAGGTATTGAACCAGGATGAAGAGATAGAAGTAGGGCCCAATGGAACAACTCAAAAGGAGGAAGTGCAAACTGAAGAACCACATGACCTCAAAAATGGAGTAATTCAAGAGGAGGAGGTATAGCTAAAGAAACCACATGACCTTAGAGGAAGGGGTTAGGAAGAAATAGAACCATAAAAAATTCAAGAACAAAAAAAGGTGGAGGCTATTCCAACACGAAAATAAAAGGTATCCAAAATACAACATTTGGAAATAGAACCATAGATTGAATTAGAGGGGAAGGAGAATGTAATTGTATAACGAAAAATAGATATAGAACCATTGGTTCATGTACATGCTAAGATTTGGGAGGAACAACTATTTGAAATAAAATTCCAGAGGCTTTGTCATGGAAATCCTTCCATGCTTAATTCTTGCACACATCTCTCTCATGAACAACACCTTTCCACCCATAAGAACTAATCTTTTTTTTTTCCCACACATTCCTTCCCTTCCTTTTTCCTTTCCCCAACTCAAGAGACTTCCCTCTCTTTTGGTAAGCCTCCATGACCATTCCTTGAGCTTGTTCCCTTTGCCCAATGGAAGCTTCGAAATCCTCCCCTCTAATTAATGGCCTCTTCATCCTTTAAGAGCCAACAAGAATTGAGAATGATTTGCCCTCCAATTGATTTTAGGATGAGAATTCTTGGGCCCAATGAAACACAAAAAAAATTCCATCTTGCAATCAAATAAGATGACAATCCTCATGACTAATGGGATTGGAGGACTCATCCTTTCCCTATCTTGCATATCTTGATGAAGTTCTTGAGTTTGATCCTTATCCTTTCCGTCCGTTGACCCTCACATCCTACTTCTTCATCCTAATTATTTCAAGTAACTAATTACTAGGACAATTTATCGGTAGTAACAAGTAAACATCCTTGAGTCCTTACTTGACTAAATCAATTCAATGGTTGAAGTAACATCCTCGTGTACCATTTACTCTTTTGATATGCCCTACTCATTTTTTTCTTCCATGCATTAATTAACTATGTAATACACAGTAAATTGGAATTAAAATTTGCATCACAAAAACCCCCACATACTTGTAGATCCACCATCAAAATTAGGGTTCGATGAATCCATTAGATTTAAGATGTTCGAGTTTTCATCAAGTTTCGCTGTCGTTTCCACACCTTACGCCTACCTTAATTTGTTAAATAAAAAAACCTCGACCCTTTCTGAACACAAGTACCACATTTTTTTTGCTACCCTCTTGGTTTTTGTTGATGCAGGTGAGAATTTAGTCATGGTGGATGATGTCGTTACGCCCTCGAATCCTCCAGTTTCACTAGTAGAAAAGGAAGAATTTTGAAGAAGCACCACTTGATGTGAATGTCTTCAACGGTCGTGCGAAGAAGAAACGTCCAGAAAAGTGGTGTGCATTCGAGTCGATCATTCAACATGGGATCGTCGATTGTCTCCTAACCCGCATGCCTTAGCAATCTATTTAAAATTTGTCCCTGCTTGTTCAGCCCCACCAGAAAGGTTTGAAAAGTGTTAATGTGAAGACGACAATGTTCATCTTCATTGTCGAACTTGGGTTCCCGGTGATGGCCATTATCGTTGGCTACGAGGCCCAATCAACCCCCTTTCCATGGAGAATTGAGTCGAATACCTAGCTCGCACCATTTGTCACATTCTGGAGTTTTTGCAATTGTGATCTATCCCTTTAAAGTTGTTTACTAAGTTGTAATTCACCAAAGGCCACTTAGGTGGAAATGTTAATATTTAAGTTTGATTTTGATTCTATTTAAGAGTTTGATAGAAGTGAAGATTAAATAAAGATGTATTAGGACTACATCTTAAAAATCTTCAAGTACATCATTCGTGCTTGAAGATTATTCTACAGACTAACTTAATATTGTCATGGCAAAATGTTATTGTTAATTATGGGCTTGTATTCCCAATATATCAGTAAAATCCCATTTAATTCTACATCCCCTTTCACCTCTTTACAACATAAAAGGATAATGTACTTAAAAAGGTTTACTGGGTCCTAAAATTAACTAAGTCTTACATCAATTTAAATAAAAGAGTCTTCTATGCTGAAATATCCAAAGACTAATTCAACTCTTAATAATTATTACTTGGAGGTTTATCAAGGTTCAAATCATTAACACTAAGGAAAACTATGGAACTAAAGCTTAACAATTTGTGGTATTATAATCCATGACTCACATAAGTGCTTCATTTAACACTACATTTTAGATATAAATACATTTTGACTATAAATTGATTTTATATCATGTATATTATGCATTCATGCCCTTTATCACATAAATATGAACAACTTTTTGTTATAGTCACACATTCAAAATCCATAATTTTTAGGGTCAAAAACACTTTTGAGCCAAATGTGTTCAAATGGGTCATTATAAGAAATCTTGTTCGTTTCGACCATCATTTTGCAACTACAATGCGACTGTTATCTAAACCTACTACATTTGCGACTATGATTTTTGTAATCTTATGTGTCCATGCAGTTGCAAGTATATACCACTACATGTGCAACTAAATGATGGGTCCAACCAACAATTATTCAAATATGTAGTTGCATGATATGATTGCAAAAGTTTTAAGTCAAAATGTAGATGAAATTTGACATATTTTGTTTTTTTCTCTTGTCTATCCATTTATATCCATGACAACTGAGTTGCATTTGACAACAACTATAAATTTTCTACAACTATGAACAATATAAGTTGTTGACTATCTCAAAGTAGCCTACATGGTGCACATGGCATTTCCATAATTTTTCAACATAAATATAATTCTATTTCAATGCATTAATCTAGATTAACCATTTTAATTTTGGCTATATATCACCATAACAATGTTTTGTTCACTAATTTGGTTAAAACATTTGTTTATTTTTATTTTTGTGGTAGCTATATTCTTAACAAAAATTAAATTAAGTAATTAATTATCAATTAATTAGATAGGCTAGGTAGTATGTAATAAGTAAGGTAGGTATTAATAGGTAGTAGGTAGGTAGGTAAGTTAAGCAAAAGGTATTTTATGTTGTGGATATATCATAATGTTTTTGTATTAATTAATCAATTAATTAACTATGTTAAAAAATTAATTTATTAAATGTAGGCTAGGTAATAAATAGTAGGTATGTAACCTAGGTAGGTTATAAGTTAAGCAAGAGGTATTTTATTTTGTGGATATGTCATAATGTTTTTGTATTAATTGATTAATTAATTAACTATGTTAAAAAAAAAAACTAAATGTAGGCTAGGTAATTAATTTATTAGGTAGGTTAAGTGCATAGTAGATAGTAGGTATGTAACTTAGGTGATATATAATAAGTAGGATAGGCATTAGTAGGTAGGTAGGTTATAAGTTAAACAAGAAGTATTTTATTTTGTGGATATGTCATAATGCTGTTGTGTTAATTAATTGATTAATTAATTAGCTATGTTAATCATTTAATTTATTAAATGTAGGCTAAGTAGTAGATAGTAAATATTTAGCTTAGGTAGTATGTGATAAGTAGAATAGGTAATAGGTAGTAAGGAGGATAGGTAGTAAATAGTTAGGGAAAATAATAATTATTTTATTGTATTGATATATGATAATGTTTTTGTATGGGAGAAAGGATGTGATAATGTTGTAATGTTTCCCTTTCATTAGAATTTATCCCATATCCTTTGTTTACAAATTCAAAATGTATATAAGTAGGTGAAAGAATGGACTACATTCATGGTATGTAGTATAAGCATAGTGCATATGCCATATGGGATGAACCAATTAAAAAGCTTATCCCCAACAAAATGAATAGGATCCTACCTACCTATTTAACTTATGCTAGGTAGCTTGTTCTACCCTAGCCTAATTTAGAATAAGTTGATTATTATAATTTAGCATGGGATAGATTATAATGAATTAATTATAATATTTAATAATTATAATTATAATATTTAATATAATAAATTATAATATTTTAATTATTTTTTGAGCAAAAAAAAATTGCCATATGTTTTATGGCCATTGGCTCTTTAAATTACCATATGGTTAAATCCTAACCACCCATCAATGGCACATTTGGTAGCATGTGACTATCCCAAATGTAGTCACAAATTGGGATTCCACATCATATTAAGGAGCATCCATGGCAATGGACAAAGAATTTGGGCCTAGTCATAAGGTTTACGACTACATTTTCAATTTCATGGCCATGTCATGTCTTTTGTGATTGATTATCTCACGACACTTGTTTTAGGTGACTATGCTATTTTTAGTTACAAATTTAGTTGTTGATTTTTAAATTTCTTCTAGTGGGTTATAAAATCAATTTTCATTAGTTCAAGTCTTTTGGCCCTTTTACTCGTCAATGTTAAAATCCTCTCCAATTTTCAAAAGGAATGGTGCACATTTGGTAGAAAAAAATGATGTTTTATTTGAAAAAAATAAGGACAATCCATTTTTCGAGGTTTGAGTGCTTTGAACATGCAATTTATTTATTTATTTGTGTCAATTTTTGAGCATGTAAACTTAGCAATTGATGGAAAATATTCCAAAAACAAAATGACAATCCAAAGTATTATGCTTGTAGCTTCACTTGTGATTTTTCAAACATACAAAAATGTAATTATAAGGAGTGTCCACTCACTCAAGTGGCTCCTTTGATTATGTTTTTACCCATTTATGGATGATTATGATGAAATTTAAAATTTTAATGGTTTAAAATATAGTCTTTTAAAAATATTTGACAACTTTTGATTCATTATTTTTAATGGGATCAAAATATAAGGTAAAGATAGACTTCCTTTTCGTCCTATGTGGTACACTTTAAAGGATTTTCACCCCGTTAAGTTATTTAATTATATTTTAGGTTATTTATGTTGTTCTATTTTATGTTATCTTAAATTAGTATACTTTTAGGCAAAATAACCTATAATCAAAATATAGTAAAATGACCTTGAATAGCCTCCTTCATATAACTTGAAATAACATATACTAAATTAAAGTAAAATAGCTAAAATATAATTAAACTTATGTTAGTTACGATATAACCAATGATACTTTAAGGTAAAAAAACTTATAATAGCCTATAATAACTTAGAGTATAATTTAAAATAACATAGGGTAGCTTAAAATAATATAGGGTATAGTGTAAAGTAGCTTAAGGTACTTAAAACAACATAAAAATAAACCTATTTGCCATAGTGAATAATAATAGTGAATTATGTCAACTAGTAGTGAAACATGATGTTTAGATAATGACCCTATAATGAAGTAATTTGAACCAAGGTGAAATCACTAAAGTGGCATGTGAAACAATTTTGATTTTAAGGTCCCATAGTGATTTAACACCCCACTTTTGTACTAATGACAATTTGTTTTAAGAAAAAAATCACAATTAATTGGCCCATGTGTATATCCATCTTTATATTTCAAAAAATAGTCCATGTTGGAAAACATTAACATATACTATAATAAATAATAATTTTAATCACACCTATTATAAAAAACTTTTTCATTATTCTAAAAGTAGTGCACCCAACCATGCACTTGCTTTTAAACAAGGTATTGTTTGGAGGCTAATATGTAAAAGAACATGTTTTCCACACATTGTTATCACCTAATTTGTAATATCCACATATTTGAGCCACCCTAAAATTGAACTAATTTTTTTATTTCCATCATTTATAAAAACAATTAGTTTTAATATTTGAAGTTGTGAGGAATGATGAAGATGTAAGATCATGTGATAAGATTATTATTTTTCAAAATGTCATATATGCATTTAACATATCTTTTAATTAAGAAATTGGGAAATAATTCATGGTTCATCATCTAAAACATATAAAGTTTTCCAAAATGATTCTGTTATCACTAGTGTGGAAAATCTACTAGCAACAAAGTTAACATGTTTGTTTATTTGCAACATTAGTTTTTTTGAACACCTAAAAGTAAAATCACGTGAATGAAATTGGAGCAAACATTGAGGCCACAACAAAATGTCATGGATGAAGAAGTATTTCACATGATTAAACATGCTAAAGTATGACAAATTATTCCAAGGTTTAAGATGTGCAAAATCTCATTGCTTCAAGAAAAATGAAGATGGTTTACAAAAAATCAATTTACCTTTATGTAACCTAAACCTAACACATCTTACATGTGTGATTCTATTGCTAATTAAAAAAGAATTAGGATATCTACACATGACATTAAATCTATGGTTAGCAAATTAGAAAGAAAAAAAAGAAGATGAATAAATCATCATTTTGATTTGATGTAAAAAATGCTCCAAAAAAACAATTTTGAAAAAACATTAAGCAACACATCCACCTACCTTCAATGAACCACAAATGAAACTATGTCAAGTATGAAGGTGAGCTAGAGAAAACAACTTGTTCACTTTTTCACCTTTATGGACCTAAATGAATAAATTCTTGGTTTTTCAAATGGTGAAAGTTGACTAATTGGTCTTTCTTGAATAGAAGTTAGGGGCTTGAATGACATGTGTATTTTTAACAAGTCAACTTGGTTGAGATGGGTGCATGCACAAATGGGTGGACCAATATTATGAGAAAAAGGGTGTTTTGCAACTGGCCTTGTAAATCAATTTTTGAGTTGCAAAGCACACTTGCAACTCATCGTATATGTGGTGCAACTCATTATAACTTAGTTGCAACTTAGTCAAAATAACTTGTTTTCAACTACTATGCAACTCCATTATAACTACATACATGATGTCATGTTGATGTCATTAATTGTTATCCATTTATTAAAATTTGACACGTGACATTATGAAGATTTTTGGACATAATTTTTTTCAAAATATTAATCTCCAACATCCATTATGATTAGTAATGACGGTTCAAAATTGTGACATGTGGCACAATAATTTTTTTGCCACATGGCATATTAATTGTATTTTGGAAAAAATAAAAAAATAATTTTAGTAGCTACGTAGGTCGTACATAACCATAGGTTGGTAGGTTTTAAAGCCTACATACTTACATATTTACCTAGGACCTACCTACCAACCTACCTACATAAGTAGGTAGAAAAGTAGGACCTACTTACTTACCTAGGTAGGTAAGTATGTAGGAAAACACAAGACTAAGTGCACTAAAGAATAGCCATGAAATATAATTTTTAATTTTATGTTTTATTTTTAGGTCAAGCTTTTTTAAGCCCATCCCAAAATGACATGTATTTTAATGTGAGAACATAAGATAACAAGCCTTTTTCATATAGTTGGTAACATGGGATTCAAAGACAAAGCATATGGGTTAAATCTTTTAGTTGTTCATTAGTTGCAAATTGAGTTGCAACTATAACATTTAAGTGTTCAAGGCAAGCCAGATCTAAGGGGAGGGCTCCATTATTTTTGGTGTGCAAAAAAAACTTGAACCCCTCCTATTGTCGCATCTAGTGCATTAAAAATCATTAAAAAAAAAAAGAATTGAGAAAGTTATTGCCCCTCAAAGGAGAGGGGGTCAAGAATTCAAAAATACAAACCACCGAATGTTATAAAGACCGGTTACCAAACACCAACATAATTCCTTGTATGTTGCTATGTTGCTATTAAAGTTCAAAGATGAAAAACTTCAGGTGGCACTCCTATGGCATTTTAAATCGTTTTAAATGAATAAAAAATAAGAAAGTTATGAGGTTTGAAAGTAAGAAGGGTAGAAAGAGGAAAAAAAGGGAAAAAAATGTGTTTTGTAAATTAGAAAATTTATTTCTCTTCTTATTATTTTTTCATTACTCATTTGCCTTTGCACTTCAAAACTGATTTCTAGAACTTGAGGTAGCATTGGGTGAAAATATCCTTGGGAGGTACCACTAGCAACCACCTCAAGGAATGAAAAAAAACAAAAAAAAACCAAATCATTTTCCTAGGCCTTTTATTTTAAATGTTTTCACAACTATACACTTTTTTTTTTTCATGTTTATTAATTTCATGCAATAATATATGGCTTGAAGTTTATTTTGGAATTAAGTTTTTTTGAAACTATTAAAAATTTGTATTTTTAATTAAAGTGGCCCTGTAACCAAAAAAGAGGAACACCCAGAATGCTTCCAGGCGCCCTGTCTGACCCCACCCCTTGAGGACCTAGTTCGTCCTCTCAGAGGTACAGTCTGTCTGCTACTTCCCTGACTTACTACAGCTCGATGGCTGCTGTGCCGGACCTACACAATGCACTTGCGATCACATAGACGGAGAGCACGAGCCTCATGCCTCACAACGCAATGAATAATTAGACCCGTGACCTCGGATTTTCAACTTCTGCAGTGCATCGGCATCGCCAAACATCACGGACAGACACCGTTCGACTTCACAAATCAACTTCTCGCATCGGCATAGCCGGATACCAAGAGACTTCACAAAAATCTTTTTGTCCTTTATTTCACAGAAAACATTCAGACAGCCCAGACTTCCAGACCCTTGCCCTCATCTAATCTGTTCAGCTACTCCCAAAACAGAAGCTAGAACAGGT
>Ga0209208_10008256_pt1 | contig 13917 bp, 7 predicted proteins | sample S1TSphfallax_3_FD_187694 | JGI IMG/M metagenome (GOLD analysis project Ga0209208, IMG submission 187694) | Host-associated microbial communities from peat moss isolated from Minnesota, USA - S1T2_Fd - Sphagnum fallax MG (SPAdes) (version 2) | ecosystem: Host-associated > Plants > Peat moss >...
AAAACTCCCCAGCCCCGAGCCCGCCAGCATCGTGCTCAGCACCAGCGCGAAGCCCGCCGCCCGGTCATCCAGCAGCCGGCTCGCGGTCTCGATCCCGAAAATCTCCAAAAACAAAAACCCCAAGGCCAGGCTTGAGAAATACACCGGGACCCAGATCCACCCGCCGCCCTGCCCCACCGTCCGCTTCGGCCCCGCCAAAGCCGCCAGCAGCACCAAAACCGCCAGCAGGCCGGCCTGCGCCAGCACCGCCAGATTCACCAGCGCGCCGATCTCCGCCTGCGGTAAAATCTGCAGCCGTGCCAGCAGCAGCGGCAACTGCCCCAGCCGCAAAATCGCGTAAAACGCCGGCCGGTCATCGCGCACCGGGCGCAGATCAAACGCCTCCGAGGACGCCGTCGGCACGCCCGCCAAAATCCCCCCCGCCTCATCGGCGATCGAATCATCATCCCCGTAGGACGTCACCGTCCCGGCATCGAACGACACCGCCGGCAGATCATTATACAAATCCGCCCGCGCACCCGCCACGTCGATGCCCTGGTAATACGACACGTCGAACGACCGCGCATCGCACCATTTGCGAATCATGCCGATCTGCGCTGCGGAAAACCCGTCGCGGCTGACCAGTATCCGGGCATTCCACGCCGAGCGGTACAGCATCACATGCGGCCCCGGATCGCTGATCCCATCCAGCGCCAGCCCGGCCTTCACGCTCGCCAGCATGCGCAGCGCATAGGCCGGAAAATCCTCGATCGACACGGGTACCGAGAGTACGCCGCCGGGCGCCAGATGCGCGATATCATCCGCGAACGCATCCGCCGAGAACGCATAAACATTCGCCGGCGAGGCATCCATGAAATCGCCGGAAATATCGATCACATCGTAGCGCGCACCCCCCCGCACCGCGGCGCGCGGGCTCTGCCCTGAAATCACCACCCGCGGATCCGCCGGAAAAGCCGGCGATCCCCCCAGCCCGCGCCGCAGCGCCGCCAGCAGCACCGGCTCGGGCTCCAAAGCCGTCACCTTCGCCGCCCCCAGCGCCAGCACCTCGGATATCCTGAACCCGCCGGATGCCCCCACCAGCAGCACGTCCGGGTGCGGCAATATCTGGTACGGCCCGGCATCCAGCGCGCCCGGCGCGTAGCCGCTATCCATTGTCCCCGGCCGCGGCAGGCTCGCAATCCGTATCCCGTCCCGGTACAGCCCAAAGCTGCGCGGCGGCCCGGCATAGCCCAGCATCGCGGAATCATTGGAAATATCGGTGTTCACCCGCTCGGTGAAATCATCCAGCAGCAAAAACTCACCGGCCGGCCGCTCCACCGTCGCCAGCACCCGCGCACCCGGCGTGTGCAAAGGCGGGTAGACCGGCTTGTACTGGCTCACCACCCCCTGCGGCCCCAGCGCCAGCAACCCTTCCGCGAACACCAGCGCCATCATCGCCGCCGCCGCCGCGCGCTTGCCCGACCCCAGCCCCGCCAAAGCCAGCACCGGCAGCAACGCCGCCACCAGCGCGAATGGCGGCACCAGATACATCAGCCCCAGCACCAGCACGCAGCCCGCCGCCGCCCCCGCCAAATCCGCCGCGTAAACCAGCCCGAGCCGCCCGTTTGCGGTGACAAATTTCAGCGAAATGAACAGCCCCGCGCCAAAAAAGAACGGCAGCAGCGCCACATAATATAGCCCGATATTCTCAAGCTGCGGCCCGTACGTCACCGGATTCTGCAATTGCAGCGGGTTGAACGGGTTCAACACCACGCCCGCATACCCAAGGGCTGCCGCCACCACCAGCAGCGCCGGCAACGCCGCCAGCAATCCTTGCGCCCGGCGCACCAGCACACCGCGCGCCACCGCCAGCGTCACGCCCGAGAGCGCGAACCCCGCCATCACGATGGAAATCACCCAATACCCGTAATCACTCCAGCTCGCGACCGCGAAATACCGCGTCAGCGCGGTCTCCATACCCACCGCGGCGGCCGAGACCAGAAACAGCGGCGTCAGCCTCACGGCCAGACCTGCGTGCTCAAAAAATGCTGCATCAAATTATCAAACCGCCCGGGATCATCCACGAACAGCGCATGCCCCGCATGGCCGAAAACCGCAATCTGCGTATCCGGCCGGTCGCGCAGCAAATTCTCCGCCTGTCCCGCCAGATGCGGCCGCACCACGTACAACACCGGCACATCGGTGCTCAGCAGCGCCGCCTTCCAATAGCTGCGCGGCACCGGATAGCGCAGCAGCGCGTCCGCATCCGCCTGCGGCATCTCCAAACTCGCCGCCGTCAGCCGCGCCAAATAAACCGGCGATTGCCTGGTATGGAACATCCCGGCCACAAAATATTTCATGTATTCGTCATGGCTCAGCACCGGCCCCGGACGGTACGGCGCGGGCCGCGGCGGCGGGTTCTCCCCCACCGAATTATCAATCAGCACCAGCCCCGCCAGATTACCCTCACCGTTCGCATGCACGTAAGCCAGGGTATCCAGCACGCCGAGCGACCAGCCCACCACCACAACCTTGCCCGGCAGCCGCTCCAGCAGCTCGCCAATATCCGCTCCGCGCCGGTCCTGGTCGTACCCGCCAGGGGCCACCTCGCTCAGCCCCTGCCCGCGCGGATCAAACAGCACCACCCGGTAGCTTTTCGCAAAAAACTGCGCCTGGGGCGCAAAAATCCACCCCGGCATCGTCCAGCCCGGCACAAACACAATCACCGGCGCCCCCTTGGGCCCCATTTCGCTATAATGCAGCCGCACCCCGTCCGAGGTCGTAAAATAATGCTCCGCCCCCCAAGCCGGCCGCGCCACCGCCATCCACAACACCGCCAGCAAAACCCGACAGCACCGCCCGCCCCACCCGTCATGCCGGCGCATGCCGGCATCCACGCCTTCAACCGGCCCCGCCTCAAACGATCTGAGCATATAAATCCAGCCAGTCCGGATTACCCTGCTCAATCATCCGGACTTTCCACGCCCGCGGCCACTCTTTCATCGCCTTCTCCCGCGCAATCGCCGCAACAAATCCACCGTGACCCCCACATAAAGCACCCCGTGCGGCCGGTTCGCCAGAATATAAACCCACTTGCCCTTCTGCCCCATCGCGCCCCCCGCCTTGCACTCCGGCAACGCTCCCCAACATCCCGCCCATGAGCTCCCTCATCATCGGCGCGGCCGGCGGCATCGGCGCCGCCTTCCTTAAAACCCTGGCCCCCGAAGCCATCGGCCTCTCGCGCATTTCAACCCCACCCATCGACCTCGAATCCGAACCCTCCATCGCCGCCGCCGCCGCCCACCTCCAAGGCACCACCATCACCCGCCTCATCATCGCCACCGGCTTCCTGCACGGCGCCGGCCTCACCCCTGAGAAAACCTACACCGCCCTCTCCGCCACCCACCTCGCCAAATCCTTCGCCATCAACGCCATCGGCCCCGCCCTCATCCTCAAACACTTCCTCCCCCTCATCCCGCGCGACCAACAAGCCACCATCGCCGCCCTCTCCGCCAAAGTCGGCAGCATCACCGATAACGCGGCCGGCGGCTGGTACAGCTACCGCGCCGCCAAAGCCGCCCTCAACCAGCTCATCCACACCACCGCCATCGAGCTCAAACATAAACGCCCGCACGCCATCATCGTCGCCCTGCACCCCGGCACGGTGGACACACCCCTCTCCGCCCCCTTCGCCAAAACCGGCCTCAATGTCCGCCCCCCAGCCCAAGCCGCCGCCGACATGCTCCGCGTGCTCAACACCCTAACCCCCGCTGATTCCGGAAAATTCTTCTCGTATGACGGTACCGAGCTGCCCTGGTAACGGGCACGGCCTGGCACCGAAAAGCGCAGGCAAGCGGTCGCTTTTTTAAAAAAAAGCTCCGCAAAAAATTTTTGATTCCTCTGGGCCGCAGCCGTCCCACCAGCACCGCCCCAGAGGAATCAAAAGTTTTTTGCTTCTTTTTTTCAAAAAAGAAGCGCTTTTCTTTTCCCTCGCGCATACCGCCAAACCCACCACGCCACCCCCAAATTCCCCGCCGCCAGCAACAGCAAAATCGCCGGCGCGCGCAGCCCTGCGGCGTACAGCCCGGCCATCACCCCGGCCGCCAGCACGCTCGCAATCGCGTTCATCACGTTATTCGCCCCCACCATCCGCGCCCGGTGGCTGGGCGCCGAGTGCTCCTGCAACAGCACGTACAGCGGCACCGAAAACGCGCCCCCGAACACCGCCAGCGCGAACAAATCCGCCAGCATATGCCACCCGGCCGGCCGCGCCAGCATCGCCGGCACATCCGCCATCACCCCGGCACGCATCGCCCCCCAGGCAAAATCCGCGGTAAAGGCCGAAACCCCAACCCCCGCCGCCACCACCACGCCCAGCACCACCCGCCCGAGCCGCGCGACCGCGAGCGAGCCCACCCCAACCCCCAGCGCGAACACCGCGAACATCAGCGTCACCACATGCGCATTGGCGCCCAGCTCATCGCGCGCCACGGTCGGGAATTCCGCCAGCAAGCTCGCCCCCAAAGCCCAAAACCAGCTGATCCCCAGCACCGCGAACCATAAATCCGGCTCCCCCCGCGCCTCGCGCAGCAACACCCAGGTCTCGCCCAAAAAATTCGCCCGCACCCGCAACCCCGGCTGCGCCACCCCCACAAACGGCACGCCATACGCCGCCGCCACCCCCAAACCCGCCACCGCCAAACACGCGGCCGAAACCACAAACCCTCCGCCAGGCCCCAGCACCAGCGCGCCACCCGCCACCGTGCCCAGCAATATCCCCACAAACGTGCCAGCCTCCACCAGCCCGTTGCCCCGCACCAACGCCGCCTCACCGGCCAGCAAATCCGGCAAAATCCCGTATTTCACGGGCGAGAAAAACGCCGCCTGAACCCCCAGCCCAAACAGCACCGCAAACAACGCCCCCACATTCCCGCTCAAAAACCCGAAGCTCGCCAAAACCATCAGCCCAAGCTCCCACCACTTCACCAGCCGAACCACCCGCGCTTTCTCAAACCCGTCCGCAACCTGCCCCGCCACCGCCGAAAACAACGCATACGGCAATAAAAACACCCCACCTGAAAGCGCCACCAACACCGGCCCCAAATGCCCCACCCGGTACAACGCCAAAACCACCAGAGCATTCTTGAACAAATTATCGTTCACCGCCCCCAGCGCCTGAACCACAAACAACGCCCAAAACCCGCGCCACCGCATCAGCACCCCCAGGCCGGCGCGGTGTGTGGGGCGCGGGCAGGGTAGGCCAAGGGGCTTTGCCCCCTGGACCCCCATTGGGGCCGGGAGGCCCCAAACCCCAATAATAAGGTTTCTGAGAAAGGGCGCGCGCCGGCACGGGCGCGCCCGAGACCGAAGCGCGCGCCCTTTCTCAGAAACCTTACTCTTATTCGAGGGGTCTGGGGCCTTACGGCCCCAGCGGGGTCCAGGGGCGGAGCCCCTGGCCTACCCTGCGAGCACCCCACTCACGGCACCAGCACGGTGCTGCCGGTGGTTTGGCGGGCTTCGAGCGCGGTGTGTGCGGCGGCGGCTTCCGCCAGCGGGAAGGTTTGGTTGACCTGGATTTTGACTGCACCTGAGGTGACGGCGCTGAACAGGTCGTTGGCGGTGGCGAGCAGGTCGCTGCGTGCGGCGGTGTAGGTGGCGAGGCTTGGGCGCGTTAGGAACAGGCTGCCTTTGGCGCCCAGCATCCCGATATCGATGGGCGGCACGGGGCCGGAGGCGTTGCCGTAGCTCACCATCATTCCCAGAGGTGCCAGGCAATCCAGGCTGGCGGTGAAGGTATCCTTGCCCACGCTGTCATACACCACCGGCACCATGGCGCCGTGGGTGATGCGCCGCACCTCGGCGGCCAGGTTCGCGTGGCCGATGATCACGTGGTGCGCCCCGTTCGCGGCGGCGAGCTCGGCTTTGGCAGCGTTGGAGACGACGCCGATCACGTTCACCCCCATATGGCTCGCCCATTGGCACAGTATCAGCCCGACCCCGCCGGCCGCGGCGTGCACCAGGATCGTCTGGCCCGGCTGCACTTTGTAGGTCCGGCGCAGCAGATATTGCGCGGTCATGCCCTGCAGCATCATCGCTGCCCCGGTGTTGAAATCGATGCTTTCGGGCAGTTTCACCAGCCGGTCGGCGGCGATCACGCGGTCGGTCGCGTAGGCGCCGATCGGCCCGCCGGCATAGGCGATCCGGTCGCCCGGCGCCAAATCGGTCACGCCCTCACCCACCGCGACGACGGTGCCCGAGCCTTCCATGCCGAGCGTCGCCGGCAGCGGCGCCTTGTACAGCCCGGTGCGGAAATAGACATCGATATAATTGAGCCCGACCGCCGCGTGTTTGATCAGCGCCTCGCCCGGCCCGGGCTGCGGCATCGGCACCTGCTCCCATTTCAACACCTCCGGCCCGCCGACGCTGTGAATCCGGATGGCTTTGCTCATGGTCGTTTGGCTCCCGCGGTATTTTGCAGTTTTTCGAGGTTCAGCAGCGCCATTTTGGTAGCGATCCCGTCGCCGCCGGAATAGCCGCCAATGCCGTCCACCGCCAGCACCCGGTGGCAGGGGATCAGGATGGGGATCGGGTTGGCCGCGTTCGCCCCGCCCACCGCGCGGGCTGAGCCGCCGGCCGCCGCCGCGATGTCGCGGTAGCTGCGGGTCTCGCCGGCTGGAATCGCGCGCAGCGCCGCCCACACTTTTTGCCGGTACGCGGTGCCCGCCGGCGCCAGCGGCAAATCCGCGGGCCAGGCGCCGCCATCAAAATAATCCTCCAGTGCCGCCTTCGCCCGCACCAGTAACGGGCAGGGTTCCTGGGCGCTGCCCCAGCCCCATTCGATCGCCACGATCGCGCCGTCATGCGCAAAAATCGTCAAATCCCCAACCGGCGCATGCATCGACAATGCGGACATGCCGCCCACGCTATCCGCTGCGCCTTTGCTGTCAAGCAGACGCAGCGTCCGGTTCGTCCACGCGATGATTTCCAAAGGAGGATGGTTTCAGCCATTTTTCACAAACAATCCAAAAACGCCACCTATGCGCGCGCAGATTGCAGGTGCATAAGCCGCCCGATGCCTGTTTCTGCCGATGCGGCCCGCGGCCGTAGATTGAAATGATTAACCACGTGACGGCCCGCATCTGCTATGTAGGGCAAATGTCCTGCGCTAATCGCTCAAATCCCAGCCTGCCGCTCTGAGCATGGACGCGAACGCCGGCCTGCGGGATTTTTCCGATATCTGGTCCTACGCCATTGAGGGCAGTGGCACCGGCATCTGGGACCGTAACCTGGTCATCGACGAAATCCGCTATTCCCGCAGCTGGTTCGCCATACTGGGCTATGACGACGCGCTGCCCCCCAACCCCATCGAAATCAGCTACACCCGCATCCACCCCGATGACCTGCCCTTCGTCCGCGGCCAGCTGGATGATCACATCGCCGGCCGCACCCCGTTCTACGAGGCCGAGCATCGGCTGCGCTGTAAGGATGGCAGCTATAAATGGGTGCTCAGCCGCGGCCGCGTCATCGCCCGCGCGCCGGACGGCACGCCTTCGCGCATGGCCGGCACCACGGTGGACGTCACCGCGACCCGCGACCTCGCCGCCCAGTTGCAGGAACAGACCGAGGCGCTGGCCGCCGCCCACCGCCTCGCCAAGCTCGGCACCTGGCGCTGGGATTTGAAAGCCAGACATGTCTGGCTTTCGCCGGAAACCGCGGCGATGATCGGCCGCCCAGAGATCGTCTATGCCACCAATGAGCAAATGCAGTCGTTTTACCATCCGCAGGATTTCGACCGGGCATTCGCAATCTTCCGCCAAGGCATCATCAGCCGGCAGCCGGTGAACCTGGAATACCGCCTGCTCCGCCCGGATGGCAGCGAAATCCATATGCTCACCCATGCCGAACCGGTGCGCGGCCCGGATGGCCGCACCGCCCTGGTCCGCGGCACCACCCAGGACATCACCAGCTTCCGCCTGATCGAGGCCGCGTTGCGCGAAAGCGAGGACCATCACCGCCACATGGTCGAGCTGCACCCGCAAATCCCCTGGACCGCCGGGCCCGGCGGCGACATCCTCGAGGCCGGGCCGCAATGGTACGCCATCACCGGGCTGACGCCCGAGACCACCATGCCGGATGGCTGGCTCAACGCCGTGCATGAGCAGGACCGCGCCTGGGCCGCCGAAGCCTGGGCCCAGGTGGTGCAATCCGGCGGCCGGCTCGACATCGAATACCGCGTCTATCGCGCCGATGGCGGCTTTGTATGGATGCGCGCCCGCGCCGCCCCGCGCCGCGGCCCCGCCGGCGAGGTGATCCGCTGGTACGGCACGCTGGAAGACGTCACCGATAAGAGGCTCGCGCAAGAACGTCTGCGCTACGCCGCCGAGCACGACGCCTTAACCGGCGCCCTCAACCGCGCCGCCTTGTTCGCCGAGCTCACCCCCCTGCTGGCCGCGCGACAAGGCGCTCAGCACCCGGCTCTGCTCTGCGTCGATCTGGATTATTTCAAGGACATCAACGACAGCTACGGCCACCCGGTCGGCGATGAGATGCTCAAACAGATGGCCGCCCGCATCGCAACCCATCTCGGCCCGCGCGACCGCCTGGCCCGCAGCGGCGGCGATGAATTCATGATCATGCTGGCCGGCGTGGAAACCGCCGGCGAGGTCAGCGCCTTCGCCAAAACCATCGCCGCCGCCATGCAAACCCCGTTTACCACCGCCGGCCTGTCGCTGCCTGGCTCGGTCTCGATCGGCGCCGCCCTGGCCAGCCCGGCCGACACCACGCCCGCCCAGCTCTACCGCAAGGCGGACATGGCGCTCTACGCCGCCAAAACCCAGGCCCGCGGCAGCCAGTTGATGTTCCAACCAGAGATGCAGCGCGAATTCGAGGCCAATCGCCGCCTGCGCGTCGAGCTCTCAACCGCCATCGCGCGCGGCCAGCTCTTTCTCGAATTCCAGCCCATCCTGCACATCGCCAGCCGGCAGATCGCCGGCGTGGAAACCCTGCTGCGCTGGCAGCACCCCGAGCTTGGCCTGATCCCGCCCGCGGATTTCATCCCGCTCGCCGAGGAAACCGGGCTGATCGCCGAAATCGGCGCCTGGGTCCTGCGCGAGGCCGTGGCCGCCGCGCAAAACTTTCCGCCGCAGGTCAAAATCTGCGTGAATGTCTCGCCCCGCCAGTTCGAGCTCGGCGATCTCGAGGCGCTGGTCGCAACCACCCTGGCCAGTTCCGGCCTCGCCGCAAACCGCCTCAAACTCGAAGTCACCGAGTCCGTCCTGATGCAGAAAAAACCCGCCAGCCTGGCCAAGCTGCACAGGCTGCGCGAGCGCGGTGTCATCATCGTGCTGGATGATTTCGGCACCGGCTTCTCCTCGCTGTCCTATCTGGACAGCTTCCGGTTCGACCTGATCAAGATCGACCGGTCATTCCTCACCAATATCCGCGGTGCTGCCGATACCCAGCCGATCTTCGAGGCGATCATCGCAATGGCCCGCGCGCTCAAAATCCCCGTCACCGCCGAAGGCGTGGAGACCCAAACCCAGCTCGACTACGTCACCCGCCTCGGCTGCGAATTCACCCAAGGCTATCTGTTCGCCCGCCCCTTGCCGCTCCCGGCCCTGCGCGAATTGCTGCACGCGGAAAGCAAGTGAGCAAGCGGTCGCTTTTCTGACCCTGTCGCGCGGCCCGATTCAGACGTTGCGGCTGCGCCGCACCGTCATCGGGACGCGGAGCGCCGCAAAAGACTTTTGATTCGACTGAGGCGTTGCCGGCGGCGCGGCTATAGCCGGGAGGAATCAAAGGTTTTTTGCAGAGCTTTTTTTCAAAAAAGCGCCGCTTGCTTGCCTTAGAGCGCGATAGGTTCAGATCGACGCATACGCGCCGCTCTGAACGCGCTCTAACTCTATGATAAGAGGCTGATTCACGTTTTCGGTCGCCGCGCGTTGCGCGGCAACCTCAAACGATCAGGCTCTAACGCTACCGCCAAGGCGCCTCCGGCCAGTCATGCTTCGGGTACCGCCCCCGCATATCCTTGCGCGCATCCGCCCAGCCGCCCCGCCAGAACCCCGCCAGATCCCCCGTCACCGCGATCGGCCGCCCGGCCGGGGAGAGCAGCGCGATCTGCAACGGGATTTTGCCGCCCGCCAGCTTCGGCGTTTCATCCACCCCGTAAAAAATCTTGGCCTTCGCCGCCGCCACCGGAATCGGCCCGGCATAATCAATCGGCACCACCCCGTTCGGCAGCCGCAACGCCGCCGGCAGCTCCTTATCCAGCCGCATTGCCTGCTCATGGCTCAGCATGCCGCGCAGCACGGCGTAGAGATCCACCGCCTTCGCCTCGCGGATATTGCTCATCCCCGCCAGATACGGCGCCAGCCAGTCTTCCACCGTTGCCGCCAGGGCGTTGCGCGACACATCCGGGTAGTTTGCGTCCACGCCGCGCATCAGCGCCACACGCGCGCAAAAATTTACCGCGCTCTCCGTCCAGTCCAGCGCCTCCATCCGGCTGCCGATGGCTTTGGCGAGTGCTGCCTGAATTTCATCCGGCGGTGCCGCCACGTAGCGGTCCGCCAGCATCAGCGCCCCCAGCCGCACCCGCTCGCGCGTCACCACCCCGCCGCTCACCGGGTCGAACCCGGATTCCCGCAGCGTCTTGCAGCGCGCCGCCAAAAACCCCGGCAGGCGTTCCGCGTCCAGCGCCGCGCCCAATCTGATCCGGTTGCCCTTGGCGTCGATCGCGGCCGCCACCACCAGCCGCGCCTTCGCCAGCGGGTCGGTGGGGGAAAGCGCGCCGCTGCCCCCGCCGGAGAGCCGGTAGCTGCCCGCCTCGCCGCGCGCCTGCCCCACCCGGTCGGGGAACCCCGCCGCCAGCAGCGCCCCCGCATCGCCCGCGCCGGGTATCGCCCCCACCCCCAGCCGGTTGCGGTACAGCCGCGCCGCGTGCCGCATTTGCGCCCAGTTGCCCCCGCCGCCGCGCAACCCCTCCAGCCGGAGCAAAATATCCGCCGAGGCATCGCGCCCCAGCACGTCCCGCTCCTCGCAGATCGCCGCGATATCCGCCGCCAGCGCCCGCTCGGCTCTATCCTCTGAACACAGCATCATCGCCGCCAGCCGGGGCGCCGCCCGCAGCCTTGCCATCTCGCGGCCCAGCCTGGTGATCCGCCCGGCCGCGTCCAGCGCCCCCAACGCGGTCAGCAGCGCGCGCGCCGCCTGCTTGGCGCCGGCCGGCGGCGGGTCGGGAAACGGCAAATCTTCCGAGGCCTCGCCCCAGGCCGCGCAGGCCAGCTCCAGCCCGGATAACTCCGCCTCGAAAATCTCCGGCCGTTCAAATAATTTTAAGCCCCGGTGCAGCGCCTCGCTCCATAGCCGCACGGCCACCCCCGGCGCCTCCCGCCCGGCCCGCCCGGCGCGCTGCGCCGCCGCCGCCCGGCTGATCCGCAAACTCACCAGCCGCGTCAGCCCGCTGCCCGGGTCCAGCACTGGCGAGCGCCGGAACCCCCCATCCACCACAATCCGCACCCCCGGCACCGTGAGGGACGTCTCGGCGATCGAGGTCGCCAGCACCACCCGTCTCTTGTCATGCGCGCGCAGCGCCAGATCCTGCGCCGCCGGTGGCAAATCCCCGTGCAGCGGCAGCACCAGAGCCGGCAGCCCGGCCAATGCCGCCTCGGTCCGCCGGATCTCCGCCATGCCCGGCAGAAACACCAGAATATCCCCTTCATGCGCGGCAAAAACCTCGCGCACCGCCTTCGCCGCCGCCTCGGGCAGCTCGCGCACGGTCGCGATGTCCCGCTTCGCATGGCTCACCGCCACGGGAAACATCTTGCCCGCACTCTCCACCACCCCGGCCCCCAGCAGCCCCGCCAGTCTCTCCGCCTCAGCGGTGGCGGACATCGCCAGAATCAACAGCTCCGGCCGCAGCGTGCGTTGCAAATCCAGCGTCAGCGCCAGCGCCAGATCCGCCTCCAGGCTGCGCTCATGCACCTCGTCGAAAATCACCAGCCCCACGCCCTCCAGCCCCGGATCGGCCAGCAGCCGGCTGGTCAGCAGCCCCTCGGTAATCACCTCGATCACCGTCTCCGCCGAGACCGCGCTCTCCAGCCGCGTCCGGAACCCGACCCGCCGCCCCACCGCCTCGCCCAGCAGCGCGGCCATGCGCGTCGCCGCCGCCCGCGCCGCCAGCCGCCTTGGCTCCAGCAGCAAAATTTTCCCCATCCCCGCCTGCATCAGCGCCAGCGGCACCGCCGTCGTCTTCCCCGCGCCGGGCGGCGCCACCAGCACCGCGTTCTGCCGCGCCCGCAGCAGCATATCCAACAGCGCGGGCAGCGCCTCATTCACTGGCAGATCGATCATCCCGCCCGGATACCACCGCAAGCCCACCCATGCGATACTGCTCCCATGCGCGCGCTCGCCTTGCTCCTCTGCCTGCTCACCAGCCTGGCACCTGGCCTCGCCGCCGCCGCTACCAGCAATGTCTTCACCTCACCGCAAGCCACCGCCCGCATCATCTCCGCCGGCAACAACCCGGGCCGCGTGCAGCTCGGCCTGCAATTCCACCTCGCCCCCGGCTGGCATATCTACTGGTCCTATGCCGGGGATGCCGGCTTCCCGCCGCAGCTCACCAGCGCCGCCACGCTCTCCCCGCTCAGCTTCCCGCCGCCCGCGCTGCTCACCCAGGGCCCGGTCACCGATTACGTGCTCTCAGGCAGCATCCTCCTGCCCTTCACCGCCACGGGCGCCCCCAACAAGCTCTCCATCACCGCCGCCTGGCTGGTCTGCGCCGATATCTGCATCCCCCAGCACGCCAAATTCACCGTTCCCCTCACCGGCGGCCCATCGCCCGAGGCCGCCCTTTTCACGCCGTCCCCCATCGTCCCCTCGCCCTTCCCCGCCAGCATCACGCCGGGCGGCACGCTCACCATCACCGGCCCCAGCGCTACCCAAGTCGCCGCCGCGCGCTTCTTTCCCTTTGGCCCCGGCATGCTCGCCAACGGCGCGCCGCAGCCGCTCGCCTTCACCGCCACCGGCTTCACCCTGCAGCTCAGTTTGCCCCCCGACCCCAAACCGCTCTCCGGATTGCTCGAGCTCACCGACAAATCCGGCGCCATGCAGGCCCTCACTTTCACCCCCACCCCAGCCGCGCCGCCCGCCCACGCGCCCTATCTCCTGCTCGCCTTCCTGGGCGGGCTGATCCTCAACCTGATGCCCTGCGTCTTCCCCATCCTGGCGCTGAAAACCTTCGCCCTCGCCCGCCTCGGCGATGCCGGCGCCAAAATCCGACTGGAATCGCTCGGCTACACCGCCGGCGTGCTGCTCAGCATGGCCGCTCTGGGCGCCGCCCTGCTCGCCGCCCGCGCGCTGGGTGCGGCCGCCGGCTGGGGCTTCCAGTTCCAATCCCCCGCCTTCGTCGCGCTGGTCGCCCTCATCTTCCTCGCCGCGGCTTTGAGCCTCGCCGGCCGCCTCGAACTCACCCCCCCCGCCTTCCTGAACCGCATCCCGGCGCAAACCAGCCTCGCCACCGGCATCCTCGCCGTCATCACCGCGACACCCTGCACAGCCCCCTTCATGGGCCCCGCCCTGGCCGCCGCCCTCATCGCCCCCGCCTTCACCGCCATGGGCGTCTTCCTCGCCCTCGGCCTCGGCCTCGCCACGCCTGTGCTGCTGCTCGCCGCCTTCCCCGCTCTGGCCCGCCTGATCCCCCGCCCCGGCGGCTGGATGCTCACTTTGCAGCGCATGCTCGCGGTCCCGATGCTCGCCGCCTTCGCCTGGCTCGCCTGGGTGCTGTACCGCCAGACCGGCCTGGCGGGCCTTGGCTTGCTCGGCCTCGCCACCGCCCTCATCCTCGCGGTCACGCTGGCCGGCCGCTACCGCCCGGCCGCCTTCGCGGCCTTGCTCATCCTGCCCTTCCTGCACACGCAATCATCCGCCGCCGCGCTCACG
>Ga0209208_10008257_pt1 | contig 13916 bp, 9 predicted proteins | sample S1TSphfallax_3_FD_187694 | JGI IMG/M metagenome (GOLD analysis project Ga0209208, IMG submission 187694) | Host-associated microbial communities from peat moss isolated from Minnesota, USA - S1T2_Fd - Sphagnum fallax MG (SPAdes) (version 2) | ecosystem: Host-associated > Plants > Peat moss >...
TTTTCAAACATATTGATTTCCACCTATTTTTTAAGTTGAATGGGGAAGTGCATTCCTTGATTAACCTTTTGAATGGGCCAAAAATAGGAAAAGGGGACAAGCAAGCCTTAAAATGTTTAAAAGTGGGTGAGTATTTGAATATGCAAAAGGAGGCAAATCCAAAGGTGGACCAAACATCTAAGGAATTTTGGCATTTTTGGATGCATGCCGATCATTCATGGTGCAACAAGGGGAAACCACGACACAAAACCATGAAATGACCAAACTAATGGGCTAAATTACAAAAGGGTTGAGTGCTATTAGTGGTGCTCCAAGTGGGGGCTTCATTAAGGTGACCATCAAGACAAAGTTATCAAACATTTTTGTAGGGAAGGAAACCAAGACCAAACAAGTGTGATTGTGGATATGTACATGGAAATGCAACACCTTGGAACTGACAAGGAACAGATTTATTTCATTTAGACCTCGTTGAAAAAACATGCATGGGAATGGTGGATGTTCCAAAAATAATAGACCTTTAACCTCCTTGAAACCTCCTTGAAAAATGTCTTCATTTGAATTAACATTGGGAAAGGAAGCCAAGAAGTTGATGGACTCAGCGATTCTCGTGGGATGAAGGATCATTCCAAGGAAGTTATGGAAATGGTCAAAAGGTAAGAAGAGAAATATGCCTAAGCCAAGAAGCTCTTAAAGTAAGCTCAAAGGTGGTATGAAAAACATGCCAATTAAACGTGAAGGCAATGGAAATTTAAGGTGGGGCAAAACATGCGACTGAACACTAAGGATTTTAAAATGCTCGATAAATTGGCCCTAAGTTTCATTGCCAAGTATGTGGGGCATTATGAATTTTTTTATAAATTGCATCATGATGTGTACACTTTAAAGTTGCTGATTAATTTTGTGGCATATCATTAGAAGAAAAATTATCGTTTTGCAATTGTCATATGCAATTAATCTTCAATTGCATGCGACACATGCAACTACTAAACCCCATAGTTACATAAAATAAATTGCACACAACTAGCAATTGCATACGACAATATGCATGTGGATAATATATATGGTATGAATTTATATTTTATACATTTACATTATTCTACAAGGGTTGTCCATGGTGACATGTCTTCATATGTGAAGCTTAATTATATGGTGACACATGGCATTGAAACATTATTTCAATATTCATCATTATTAATAAATTAATAACATTTTGGCCATCCAATAAAATGTGAAACAAATTTTGACATGTGTCCATTTGTGAAAGTTAATTGTGTGGTGACACATGGCAATTAAAAAACCCATTTATTATTATTATTTAATTAATTAGGTAAGTAGGTAGGTCGTAGGTAGGTAAGGAGGTAGTAGGTAGGTAAGTATGTAGGTTAAGGTTTAAAATAACCCAATTTTGTTTTTGGGTTTAACCTTTAAGGTAGAGCCTCTTTCATTGGCCAATCCCAAATGACATTTGGTACTTGGTTTGTGAACAAGTTAAATGCACTTACTTATATAGTGTGCACATTTGGAATCCATAGCAAAAAATATGGGATAAAAATTTAGTTGCAACCTACATGCAAATAACCATATTAATCTAGTTTACCTACTAGATAAATGAATTATATTATAAATATTAAAAGTTAATAGGTAATAATAATATAGTATAATGATAATATTATTAATCGGTTAATAAATATTGATGTTAATATTTATAATTATAATAACATTTTCATAGTTATGATTGCTTGCAATAATTAATGATCAATATTATTATATTATTATTACTTCACTTAAATTAATAGATAAATTAAGTTAGTAACTAGCCTAGGCTAGGGTACTTATAGGCAAATTAATGTAACCTATAAACCATAAATATATTACCATCATTAGTAATATAGTGAAAAATAAAAATATAGTTATTACAGAATAATAATATTATTATGAAAAACCAATGAAGATAATAATAATAATATAATAAATATTGAATAACAATAGTCAAGTCATTAGTATGTAATAAAATTAATAATTATAAATATAATTCTAACTATTTTTTAATCATTAATATGTGATTAACTATAATGATAATGATATAATTAAAATTTTGGGTTAAACTAATTCTGATTAACTTAATTACATGGCTAAATTAGTTTTGACTAAATATATTTTGGCTAAATTAACCATGGTTAAACTAATTACAAGTCTAAATTAATGACGGATAAATTTTTTTTTAAAAAATTTAGAAGCTAAATTTAAAATAAAAACTTCATTTTGGGTCAACTAACCACAGTTCAATTAACTACAAGGTTAAATTTAATAATTAATTTAGCCATGCATAATTTTACTCATGTTAATTTAGCCATTATTAATTTAATTTAATATCTCAACTAATTTGATTTTTTATTTAGTTTAACCATGGTTAATTTAATCAACATTAGTTTAGCCAAAGTTAATTTACCCAATATGGTTAGTGTAGCCAAATTTAATTTAACTTCATAATTAATTTTTCCATGGTTAGTTCAACCAAAGTTAATTTAACCTCATAATTAGTTTAACAAAAAGTAATTTAAGCAAAATTAGTTTAATCTCATAGTTAATTTAATCAAAATTAATCCAACCAAAGTTAGTTTAACCTTGATTAATATGAGTTTAGCCTAGGTTTAGCTAATGTTTTACCTTGGGCAACATTAATTAATATGAGTTTAACCTTAGTATTAAAATTATAAAATTACTATACATAGGCTAAGTAGATATATTTAGTATATTAATGTAGGTATGTATTAACTTAGGTCATGATTTTTATAACATGTGTCCATTTTGTACACTACTAGTTGCATGTTAGTTGCACACACAACCATATGGCCCAAAATTATATTGTATCAATTTTGTAATTGCAAACGACACTTAGTTGCATATATTTGCATAGTGACAAGTTACAAACAACAAGATTTTTACAGTGTATCCAACTTTTCACATTTCTAACTTGTTTTCTGTGTGATGAACAAAGGCTAGACTAGAAGCAAAAAATGCGATTGGAAGTTGATGTCATTAAACATAAATTCATTGTTGAAATCCAATGCATATTTTATGTGAGATAGACATTCTTTAGAAGCAAGGAGTACCTAATAAAATATAAGTGTTGCCATATTAAGGAAATAGTGTGGATGAAACTTGCTCATCTAGACCACTTGCTAGAAATGCTAAAAAGGCTTAAGCATGAAAGGGGTCATGAACTTGGAGCAAAAAAAACCTAGAAGAAAAAGAAGAACCCACTTGCAAGTGATCTAAGAGTTAATGTAGACATTAACTTTTAAAATGGGAGAGAGTGCCCACAAAATAACAAAATTAATTACTCTCATAAAACGAAGGTTAAAAGTTTTCATGAATGAGGTCGACTACAATAAGGTTAAACGATTCACAATGAAAGAAACGACTAAGAATGGCAAGGGAATGACAACCATCAAAAATGGACTTGGGGTTGAACTTGATTTGAAAAACTCCAAGGCTCGATTAAGTGAAATCGAGGTGGTGGTGCATGTGAATAAAGTAGCACATCCCTAAATGGAAAGATCAAATTTCCTACACATGAACTCATGAATCACATCTCACTTGGGTAAAAAGGATTTTGATTGTAAAGCCCAGTTCAACATTATTTGTCGGTGCGTTTGTAACCCTCGTATAACATGGAACTTTTAAACTAAATTCAAAATGGACTTTGAAGATGAAGAAGAAATGCTCGAATAAAAGGGATTTGAAAAAGATGCCAAGTGAATGCATTGGGTGAAAATAGAAGGCACAAAAACATAAACCCTAAACCCTAAAACCTCTTGCATTGAAAACACAAAGACATAATGTAAGTGGGCTTTTTCGCTTGAAAAATATTAAATCCCAGCAAGAGGTTTTTTTTTAAAAAAACGAAAATGCCGAAGGTGGTCATTCTAGAATAATGTCAACAAGGTCATTGACATTTCTAAAATGGGGGAAAGTGACATGCCTTTCTAAGTGGACCTTCAAGTGTGAAAATTTGTTTAGTCAAGGCCTAAGTCCAAACACTGCAGGGTGATTCCCATGATGGCTTGGGTTGTGAGTCTAAGTGTTGGGCTAGTTTAACTCCAATTTGATAGATTCACAAGCTACGAAGGTCCTGGTGAATGAATGTTTGAGAAAGGAGGTTCGAGGCATTGTCTTTGGCATGCTAAGTCCTCAAACTAAACAAGTTTATGATTAGGTCGACAGAGGAAAAATGATAATCTCAAAAAAAAAAGGCTTTTGGATCACTTGGAAAGTCCATAGTGACTTTTAGTCTCACTTGTCTAGAGGTCAAGAATAGCCCAAGGTTGCAAGGTAAATCTAAATGCCATAGCTTCACCAAATGTGTGATTTTCCATGTGTAGATAACATAAGCATTTAATGCAGCACATGAACGAAACGGAGGCAACCATGAAACCACATCAAGACATATTCAAGTGCGATATTCTCTTACTGGACAATTAGAAAGCATTCCCCAGAGGTTTTTACCAATGGACAATTAAAGCGTCTTAGATTCACTTCCCACGTGCAAGTGTTGTCTCTCATTACATGGTGTTGGAGATGCTGACAGCTACCTACATACAGACGTGCTTTCTTTTCCATAGCTGCAGCCCACCAGCTTTATAGAACATTGATCGATGCAACATTATTATTGTGCGGTTTGTGAATTCATTCTTTGAATACAAAACAAGACGTTCTCAATCTTCTTACTCCATTCCATTTTCGAAGTCTTTGAGTCACCCATCATTTGTAACACCCACACTCACATCATATTGCATTGATGTGTCATAAGATTCAAGCTTTCTTCATTTGCAAAGTATGCTCAAAAGTGCAACCCTTGGGATACGACTTCATATTGTATTGATGTGTCATAAGATTCGAGATTTCTTCATTTGCAAAGTATACTTAAAAGTGCAACCCTTGGGATACGACTTCATATTGCATTGATGCGTAATAAGATTCGAGATTTCTTCATGTGCAAAGTATGCTCAAAAGTGGAACCCTTGGGATATGCATCTTCTTGTTTGATTCCTGAAGTCTGAATTCTATGTGTAGGGCCTGTAGGAGACACGTGCGTGAGAACAAACGAGTTCACAAATCTGTGGCTAGTGGATACTCTGCATCGACTATCCTTCACAACTTTATGTCTTGAAGTTTTTTTCGAGATTTCCACTCGAGTTCTCTTTAGAACTCAGTGATGGGTTATGAGACGTCAGTTTTAGAAATGTCTTCGCTTCTAAAACTGACTCTGTAGTCCATTTCACTCTATGTTGTTGGGAAGCAAGCAAGATGAAGATGCATGTCATTATGTCCGGGAAAGATTCATGTGAGCTCTTGAATAGTAGGGCAAGCGCATGGGAGAAATCGCAAGCACCGTGGAAGGAGCTCTACGGTTGTCTGGCCGCTGTCATGCACCACATTCTTTCGTGGCATGACGTTCCATCTGGGCATCAGTGGCACAGGAAATATCACACTTTCGTAATACCTCCGCTTTGCAACAATGCCTCCTGTTTGCATTCATCAACAGCTCAAAAACAAACGTCTCTGGCTAAGATTTCGCGAAGAGGATAGACTACCACACCAATAGTACGCTTACGAAAAGATCGCAATAACACAGAAGGGTATGCAGCAGACCATTGCAACGGACATGTGACAACGACAGCGGTAAGTACACCTACAGACGGGAGCTGGAACGAAGCCAACAATTGTATAGCAAGCCATCGCCGCGCGCTCCGTTTTGGGCGGCGAATCATTTAGGGTTAGGGTTAACTGCCAGAACTAGAGAGCTTCTTGGGCATGTCGGATCTGGCAGCAGAACTCCGATTTCGCTGTTTTCTCGCCGCTGCATGCTCGAAATTTCGAAGAGGCGATAAGAGCAAAACTCTACGACAAGCCCTTGTAAGAGGAGAGATGGCAGATGAAGAAGAAAAGGGGAAATAGAATGTAGATTTTCTTAAGAAAGGCGACTTGGAGGATGAATTCGAGGAGATGGAGAAGGAACGACGACGAGGCGGACCTGGCGACAATTTGAGAGAAGATGGTCCAGAGACAGCAAACCCGGCAGGTGTAGATGTAGAAAAGCAGCGGCTAGGTGTTGGCTGGAGAACAGTAACCACAACAGGGCTTACCCAGGAGCGAAAACAGATCATCAGGTTTTGAAATGCAGAATCTTCTTCTGTAAACAGAAATTACACAACATGCTTGACAATCTTGTGCACATACTTAGGAACTCGACATGCTTAACTTTGCAGATTTTGAGAGACATTTGCAAGGTTATGACCACACTCTTTCTTTACATGTTACTTATTATTTTTGCTGATTGGTTACCTTCAAAGTGTTGTTGTGGAGTTTTCTCTGATTTGTTTTTGTTCAAATGCATTTGGTCTTGTGAAACCCTGGACCCTAATGCTGCTGTATCTTTTGTAGGGATGTGAGTGATGAGACAATTGAAGCTCGAGAAAAGTTGTCATCACTAAAGCAGTGGCAGCAAATGCAAGCTGAAAAGAACAGGGAGAAATTGCACCTTGCATTTCTCAAGAAGCAGGTGGAGAAGCTGAAATCTTCTGCCAAAGGAAGACACATGCAACAACCCAATTCATAGCTCACACTCAGTGCAATTCTTTGCCTGTAAGGCAAAGTATGTCACCGTTCAGATGAGCAGATTGTAAAGAAGCATCAATGCCACCATCGATGATTAGGGAGAATCCAGAGGTGGCAACATCAGGGCTGCATGTGGAGAAAGGTGATGATGCAGTGTTTATTATACAGCAGCTTCACCGTTGGACACAGAGTTAGAAAACTCTGCGTTCAGACTTTTTCCATGCTTGAGACATTGAATGTTATGCATCTGAATCCTAGTTTGGATTTTGGGGGTTTGTGGGGAGATCTGTGTTTTCAGAGTTTCTTCTACCAGCTGGATTTTGTGTACATTGGAAGTCAGATTGCATGAGTGAAATTGACCTCCAGAGTTGTTCACTCAAATGCATGACACATTCTACCCATGTGGATTATCTGCCTGCTACCGCTGCATCAGTGAAAATGTCTTCATGAGTGCTGAGAAGCTGATAGAGAAAACAACAGAATTCTCAGGTAGATAAAACTTCTCAAGAGTTGAGGATTATAATACTTCTGGGAACTCTCAGACCACAGACCCAGGCGTGCAGACTAGAGAGCAAGAGGAGTTCTTGTTGTCCTCAAGAGGGGTGGTATCCAGTACATTTATGTGACCAAGATTTCAATTCTCCAGGGATCTTGTCCAGAAATTTCTTCTCACAAACACTGAGCTGCTGCATTCAAGCTAGCCAGAAACTTCAGAACAATGCGGCAAAGAATGGGTTTATGGATTTTGAGCTTTTTGGGAAAATGCTTACAAAAAAAGTAGTGCATTCAATCCTTGGAAACAAGTTGAGGTCCAAAGGGCAGCAAGCTGTTATGCAACAAAGCAATTTTCAGTGATCTGATTGAGGGATCAGACTATACAAGAAGCCACCAGAACTATTTTGGAGTGGATCTACAAGCTGCTGTTCTCAGAGCATGCCCATAGTTTCAGACCAGGTGTCCAGATAGCATTGAGATACATAAAGAAAACCTTGAGAGGGGCATCCTGGTTTCTACAGTTCGTCATTCAGAAGTCAGATGGCACAACTTTGATTCAGAGACAGCTCATGAGAGTTCTCTCAGAGAGGGTAGAGGACAAATGCTTCATGGATATTTTGAAGCAGATGTTCAAAGTAGGAATTGTATGTATGGACATTTTTGCAGACAAGGAGATTCCTTGAGGAAGCCTTCTGTCCCTGATTTTGGAATTAACCTCATTGAGCTAGATGAGGAGGTAGTCCAGATAATGAGGAGTTTGAAGGCTCACAAGAGTCAGAGAGGGTTCTGTAGGCAGAGAAGATAGGGGTGGCGACTAGAGAGATGGCAGTATGTACACCCAAGAGTTTTTGTTTTCAAACCAACCATGGGTTGGTATTAGACCATGGGCCAACAACATTGGTGGCAGCAAAGGGACATTACTGGGAGTTCGGGTGGAAATTTTGTCATGGATTTTTGAAACACTAGATGGTTATCAAAGTGATTGTATTTTCAAGGACTTCCTTGCAGACCTCTCTGTTGTCAAGTGTGTTGTGACATGATTCATGAAGCTTTGAAGAGGACTACAGTCTAAAAGGACCCTTCTGTACTACTGATATGAGTTGGATATGGAGAGTGTAATCTCTGGAAGCTGTAGTGACATCACTTGAAGGGAAAATGGCTACCCTTCTTCCATGTAGCTAGATAGAGTGAGGTGTGTGTTTGACCAGGTTCCTGATCATGAAATTTCTCCAGCTCAAGGTTTGTTTCTCTGTGCTCCTCTTTTGTGGTATTGGGTCTGTTCATTTTCTTGTTCTGTCCTCTGGTCAATGCTGTTGCTTACTTACAGGTGCGATTTATGGCCTCTCTCAGATGTACTTTTTCCTGTGCTGAAGATTGAACAAGTTTGGATGATCATGAGTAGTGAGAGCAATCTTTCATGAATTTTATAATTGATGTGTGAAGTAAAAGGTTGATACATTTTGTGTCATGACTATGATTGTGTAGATAGTGGTGGACTCTATTTGTTAAGGATGTGATTGTGTGAAAGATAGGAAATGGAAATTGTAAGTAATTGTGCTTAAGAAACTAAAAAGCCATGTGATGTTCATAATCATACTAGTTGACCTGAACAAAAATGGATAGGCTCATTCCTATCTACAACTGGGATGCAATTCTAATAAAAGTTTATTTTATATATATATTGAAGGATTAATCTCTGAAATTCGGGTATTCATATATGCAGAAATGTAGTTTTTTTTGTTTTGTTTTGTCATGTTGAGATCTGCCAAACCACATTGCCCCTCCCAAGCTCTTGGTAGTGTTGGAAAGCCCTCCCTCCATGAGCATGGGTGCACTGATGCGGTTTTGTGATGTTCAGAGTTTAGACGAATGGTGTAGAGCTGATTATTGAATGATTTTGTGATTGAAAATTCCAGTGATGATATATTGGACTTCGTACATGATATACGGGTTTTTTTGCATAATATTTTGTATGGTCTCCAACTTGAAAAATCCGCACTGGAATCCTTTTGTATTTACATTTTCATATCATCGCTTTTCCATCATCACTTGGGGAAATTTAATGTTTTTGTCCTCTCAAGCAACACCAACATACATATGAATTAAGAAAATCATATCACATTGATTATAAAATGAATCATCTTTACATTTTCTCTTTCAGACAGACATGGTTTCATGAATTTCTTGGTGTAATCATAACACAACTTTTTTTTAAATGTTTTCAATAGGTGAAGATGGAATTCAATGTTCTTTGATATTCTTTCAGATTTTTGAAACATTGTAACATTGCATATGGCAAGGACCTCCAGGGCAGGTGCTACAAGAATGGGGGGGGGGGCCGTACAAGGCTCAGCCTCAGGCCCTTATTCTGGTAAAAGGCCATTCCCGTAGGTCCCTCACCCAATGTGCAACTTGTTTTTGTTGTCGTATTCAGGCACTTTTTTTTCATCCTTTTTCCTTAGGTGGGACAAGTATCTGCACTTGCGGTTCTAGGTGGAATAGGCATTACGAGCCCAGTTCCATAGCGCATAATGAGCTTTCAAGAGATGAAATTATTGAACAAATAAGGTTTTTGGGGGAATAATTATGAACTCTAACAAAAAGAATAATTATCAACGGAATTTTTAAAAAAAGCACCACCCACTTGTGTTCCCACTTCAAAAAAGAAACAAGAAGGAAAAACCCCTTCCACAGAAAGCCCCTAAACCGCACTTCCCTACCAATGAAATGATGGAAGCATGTAGGTGGTAATATCATAGTCGACAAAGGAGGGCTTTTTCCTTTGTTGATTCCATGAAAATATGTGTGAACTTGCTTTAGCATCATCACACACACACACACACACACACACTACCTATGGTGGTGCTCACTCAGGAAGCATTAGAACTGAATTCATGTACCGCAGCAGAGTAGGGTGACTTTGGGCGGTGTCACCCTACCATTAGTTTTCACCTAGGACTAGTTCTCACCCAAAAAGAAAGGGGAGATAGGAAATACCTCCTAACAAGTTCTATACAAAGATCATTTATCGACTTTTGCATGGTTTTTGTATGGGTTGTGCCATTCATGTCCTTCATGATCCACGAGGACAAAAAGAGGCCTTGTGTCGTTTTGGCTCAAGATCTTTTTCTTTTTTCTTTTTTTCTTTTTTTCCTTGGTTTTTTTTTTTTTTGTTTCTTCTTGTGCTTTTTGTCATTGCCTTTTACACTTTGTCTTACTTTTTCTTTTTTGGTCCTAGGTCTTAAAGCTCAGCTTTTATGGAAGCTTTTCCTCTTGCTTGGACTCTCCCTTTTTTAGCACGTTCCTCTTTTCATTCTTCTTTCTTAGTTTTTTAAGTGCAATCTTTGTTGTTTTCCCATGGTTTTATTTCGTTGTCTCGTTTTCTCTTCCCCATGGTTTCATCTCATTGTTTTGTTTTCCCCTTTTTTTGTTATGCAATGTTGGCTTTTATTTTTATCTTTCCCCTTTGTCTCGTTTTGTGATGTTTCATCAAGTTTGTGTCTCAATTGATTTTTTGGTTAGTTTTTAAAATTCAAGTTTGGCCCATCTTTAGTGTGATGACCTATGTTTTGCATGTGAGATTTTATTTATTTGTTTAGGCTTGGCTCATTATCAAAAGCATTGTCAAGTTTTTGGAGCTTAAGCTTGGAGTGGTGAGGAGGTGCCATTAACTCCACTTTAGGTCCCTTCCCCGTCAACTTGGGTTTGGGTACAAGCTTAAACCCTTTTGAACATTCCATTTGGGATTCCTTTAGTCATGTTTAAATTTGTGTATCCTAAAAGCTTTAAAGGTGTGAAGTGCATATTATTTTTCATTTTCCCTTAGATTGTTAGTTTTATTTAAGATGTTATTTAACAAAACAAAATAAAATCTCACAATGGTGCCTTTTCCTCCCTTTTTTTTGATTGAGTGATTAAACATAGAGAAACCAAAACACATTTGTGACATATTTTTCAAGTGATTGGGAGGAGCTTTAAATGAAACATTTATTTCTTGCCTACGATTTTTTTTTTCTTTTTCTATTTCAAAATAAGCTCCTGTAGAAGGGAGTATCCCTTTTGGGCTCCACCCCACCCCAACCCATGTCGTTTTGGACAAAATTTAGCCTTGGTGTGTGCCCCAAAGTATTTGGGCTACTATATTTTTTACACCCATGGCCTCAACCCTTGTTTCTATTGTGATTGTTCATGAATTACAAGCCCTCTAGTTGTCAGATTTGTCACCAATATGACCAAATTCTTTGATGGAGTTTTAGTCAAACACAAACTTAAACTTTTGCTTTGACTTTTTAAAGTCTAAATTCATCCATCAGTCCTATCTTTTAGCAAATGAATTATTTGGCATGGTATTTGAATACCTTTGAAACTCATTTCACCGTGAAGACTTAGCCAACGACTTCTTCAAGTTGTACTTGGTGTGCTCCTATGTTATAATAAAACATATATTTGGGAGCATAATTTGGGTGTTGGGAGTTGATTGACTTTTAACCTTGGCCAAACCTTTCAAAAGCATTTGACCCATCGTAGTGGGTGAGGTTTTATATTGATTAATGAATAAAACTTTGTGCTTTTAGTTTCATGACATATTTTTAGTTCATTTATCCTTTCATCAATTTAGTGTTCCAATTAGGCAAGTTGCAACGTTGCAATGCACAATATTTGAATGACATTAAACATAGATCACAAATGGGCGATGTTGTAAGTAGACATTACAAATGTTTTTAACATAATTTTTTGTAAAGTCATATTATAATAGCTCTAAATAATGGATGGCTAATTAGCCAATTAGCCGAACTCTTCCCATTTGTTCCAGTCTTTTATGCCACAAATTTCCTTTTTTTTTCAACCATCCTTTTCCTTTGGGAGACTTCACAAATATCCATTTTTCCATAAGCGCATGACATGGTGATCTGTTGGGAGGGCCTTTTTTTTATTCTAACTCACTTTCAAACATTGCATAATTTAGTGGGCCTTTTCCCCTCTTATTTGTTCATTTCCATAGCCAATGACACTCACATTATTGGTCCCACTCTAATGGTTCTTTGTGTTTTTTAACATTTTGCATCATAATTGGTTTTAATGGGGAAATTGGTCCAATCTTGCAAGTGTGCAATTTGGTCCCCTTTCAACCTACCTCCTAGTTTTTCCCCTCAAACTAAATTTTACACCCTTGAAAATGGTATTAGGGTTTTAGGAGTGCCTTTTGGTTTGTTTGCCTTTGCTTCCTTTTTTATCCAAGAAGTTTTGGATGAAGATGTGTGGCATGTACAATTGTTTTTGCCATTAAAGGATGTCTAGGTGACCTTTGGAATCCTTTCACAATGTTTTGCCCAAAAGGCATCATATTTTTTGTGAACCTCCCCCCCCCCCTTCTCCAAGTTTTTAGCTCCAATTTTTTCCCTTTGATTTCACTATTAGTTGAATATTTGATAAGCTTTCAAGTCTAGGTTTATTGGGGTGTTTTAAAGGCCTTTTGGTTTGTTAACAAACCTCACTCCCCATTTCTAGAAGGGTTTAGGGTTTGTTTCTACCAAGACCATTGCTTCAGTGGCCTATTTGGGGAGTTGGGCTACAGTGGCCCTAATCATTGCCTTTTCATTCTTGTAGGACTATCAGCCATTCGTATTGGAAGCTATAGGAACATGTAGTTCAAAGCTACTTTCATTCCATGCACATTTAAGGATGGTGTGAAACCTTTCTCCCCATGTAGCTCAAGCTTGCATCTTCTCTTTTGAACAATTTTTGGATAGGGGAGTGGATCACCTTTAAGATAACATATTTGAAATATTACATGAACATACATTTTCTAGCATCATTTCAAACATGACTTCTAATTTTCATCACAATCACTTGAAATCATGCATAGGCCTAGGTTCAAAAGCATGGCTCTCCACACACCTAATCATCCCATCATTTCATATGGCCTTTGACATCTTTTCCATAGCATTGCACATAGGTTGGATCTCCCCCACACAATGCTATAGGTTTAACCCATTACATCTATGGCTAACCCATAAACTCAATGCATATATATACACCTTCTACAATGTTCCCATGGAGGGGATTGTACAACTTCTCATGATATCCATTTGAGATGCCTTTGCTTTTGTTTTGAAAAATGTTGGGTGTCACATTTCTCATGATCAAACACATGTTCTCCCAATGCCTTCACCTTCATTTTAATCATCATGACAATGTGTTGAAATTGTGTTATCCATAGATGGGGTCTACACTTTGGCTAATGTTGTAATTGTCAATCCCACTTTAATAAATCTAATTTCAATAATTTCATTTATAAAGAAATTTCCATGATGAATAAACCCAAGCAAAGGACAAGCCCAATGGGTTTTTTTAACCTCTTGTTGTGAAGGATTTGGCTATTTGCACTAGTAAGTAGACAATTTTCTACATTAATGTGTTAATATGGCATGGTCAATTAAGGGAACCAAAAACCTTCCTTTGTCAATTTATGGGCATTTTATAGGCAAAGGGTGGTGGTTGCCTTGTAGAAAGCCCAAGCTTCATCCATCTTGAGGTGTGCCATCATTGTTGAAAAGGTCTTTTCTAAGTTTAATGTTCTTTTAGGATCCCCAAGTTCAAATTTTTTAAGTTGTATCAAAATCCTATCACAATGTCACCCTTTCCCATATTTTTTACCTAAATTTTTTTATCATGTATAGACACATTTATGAATGATTTAATGTAATCTAGAATTATAAGGGTCTAAAATATGGTGTTTATGAAATATTTAACATTTTTTCACTCATTAATTTTGATGGGGATCATAATATGGGGGGGGG
>Ga0209208_10008258_pt1 | contig 13914 bp, 20 predicted proteins | sample S1TSphfallax_3_FD_187694 | JGI IMG/M metagenome (GOLD analysis project Ga0209208, IMG submission 187694) | Host-associated microbial communities from peat moss isolated from Minnesota, USA - S1T2_Fd - Sphagnum fallax MG (SPAdes) (version 2) | ecosystem: Host-associated > Plants > Peat moss >...
GCACAGGGTGGCTAAGAAGCTCTCTGAATTTCTGATTCAGAACCTGATTAAGAGACCAATGCACAAGCCAGAATCCTGTATTATTTGCTCAAACAAGTTTGAACCTTCCATCTCTTTGTCACCAACTCTTATTGGACATTCTCTCAATTGCTGTATTGCATTGCTGGTAATGAAGGTGATGAATAGTGCAAGAACAGCCACTGGGGGACTGCTGATTTGCAAATTGCTACTTGCATGCTGTGGATCTATATTGTGCGGTTGGCAATCAACTGGCACCAACACTCAAAACTATATAAAAGTCCTGGAGGAGATGAGAAAGAGAAAGGAGCTCAAAATGTGAGTTACTGGTAACAAGCAAGAAAGTGATGTCAGGCACATTTCTTTCTGATGAAGGAGATGGGTATGCAAGCTTTCATGACAAGGGACAGAGACTTGATTCTCAGCTTAAGGATTGTACCTATGTATAGACCAATTGACAGCTTTGGCCATATTGACTGTCACTTCTCAAGCAGGAAAACATCATGAAGAGTGCAACCATTATTTTTGGGCAAGCCTCCCTCTTCAGAAACCAGATGCTGCTCATATTCTGGAAGGTAACAGCATTACTGTTAGCTTCACAAAAGAGAGTGGAGAATTTTTCTCAAAGATCATCTGAGGTTTCTGTGTTGGGTGTGGGAGGAGGATCATGATTAACCCAAGAAACGTTTTTTGTTTACAAATGCCATCATTGCTAGCAGAGTTGTATTGAACAGAAGCATGCCAGGCTGCTCTAAGACCAGGACTTTTCCTCTTCATTCTGTGGGAGTATGTGACTCTGCTCTCCAGTGTGCACATTTGATCTGTGCAAGAACCAAAAATGGTCTTCATCTCCTGTTTCAGACACATTTGATGTTGTGCTCTGCAACAGTTGTGATAAATAAATCTCTGGAGACCCATAGATGTGAACATGTAAAAATCTTTCACTTGTAGTTGCTGGCTCCGTGATATATATTGATATGATCATTTAATGGTCCGTGGTGGCCAAAGACCACACTGAGTCAAATCAGACAGTCATATCTAGCACTGACTCTGGACTCCTGACCTGGTTCTTTTCAAGCATACTTCCCTTGAGACATAAATGCGCTATACTAACTCTCCTCTTTCAAATTACTGTTCTGTGTTTTGACAGAAGCTTGCAAGTAGAAAACATGCTGCATCTCATCAACAGGAAATCAGCAACTGCCAAAGCCCATGACTGTCACATTATTGCCTGCTTACCAAGTCAGCGAACTGCACAGGGTGCCCTGAAACAAGATGGCCATCTTTGGAATGACTTAAGCTCTGGACTTTGTGACATGAACCAATTCCATATGCCACTGCTAAAGAACACAACAGTAGAGAGACAAAGAGGAGCTTTTGTTGACACTTAAGTCACCATGATAACCAATCCATGAGCATTCAGATTTCACTGCAAAGACCACAGCAAGTGCTAAGCCTGTTGGCAGCAATCTTGTGCAATTGCAAGTTCCAGATAACTTGGTAGTTTACCATCAGAGGGTGTAGTTTACCATCGGAGAGTGATACGCAATCCATCTATATTTGAATGAATGGTTGCTGGAAATTGCACTGCTGCTCAAGGCAAAAAATAGAAAAGTTGCAGCAATTTCTCCAACCTGCTGTGAATCACACATCTATGAGGTTGCAGAGAAACAATCTCCACAACAGCACTTTGAAGGTAACATGCCACAATGAGCTGCAGTCATAACCTTGTGAGATAAGAAGGCAAGATCAATGATGGCGGTGGGTTTGGTTCAAAGGTGGAATGAGTGCCATCTATTGAACCTTGTCAATGAGTCACCAACATTCGTGGCCATGCCAATTGCAGTGCAACCATTGGATCCAATTCCAACATAATACAGCCTCCATTCATCACCACCCATGTGCACCAGACATGGTGATCCCACACCTTTACTGTCCCATGCTGTCTTTGCTTCTGAAGGTTCCAAGATCGGCTCACTCTGGCATCTCTCCCACTTGAGCAAACCTGTTTCTGACCTTGCCAATCCAATACTGGTGTGACCATCTGCTGCTACACCCTCATAAACCATCAGGTAGCCATCTCCACTGGGATGTTCTACCACGTGACGAGCACGGATGCCAAGCTCATCAAATGCACCCTGCGCACCTCCTTCCAGAATTTTGCCAAACTTGAGCCACCGCAGACCATCCCTAGATCTTGCAAAGCCTACAGAGTACAGCCCTGTATTGGGATCCAGCGCATGGTAATACATGCGTATGTCGCCTGCTTCATGGAACACAACTTGAGGAGCAGCAATGAATAGAGAGTCCCACTCCCCTTCAGTGCCAACATCAAAGAGAGCTCCACTGTGATGCTCACCTTCAATTCTTGCCCAGTTTCGACCGTCATTGCTCATGGCTAGCCCTGGACGCATTCGCCCCTTGATAACTCTTTCCTCTGCAAGAATTGCTGGCACGACTCCTGCAGGCAACTCAAAGATTTCGGCATCAGCCCCTGAGTAGTAGAGCCAGTAGACACCAGTGGCAGCTCTCACTTTGGCACTGGACATGATGAGCACATCAGATGGAATGAGTTGGGTGGTGTCAAAAGCCCACCAATTGCTACTGCATTCCATCACCACTCCAACACTTCCTTTCTCATCTTGCTCATCTGTCTCCACCTTCCCAGTGCCCCGTCTCCAATGCATCCCATTTGATGAAGTTGCCAGGCCGATGCTGCTGCCAGTTTCTTCTTGTGTGTTTCCAGAGTACCACATACACCAGCGCTCTTCGTTGTCACTCACATAGCGCCTCACAACAGGTGACCCCACTCGGTTGCTGTCCCATGACCCCGTCTCCCCATTTCCAAACACCAGTCCTTCCGACCAAACCTCTGCCATGGCAGCAGGGCCAGAAGCTTCTTCTTGCCCTGCTATGGCTCGCGAAGTTCGCACCAGACATGATGGTGATGATGATGATGATGATGATGATGCTGATGACTGCCGAGCTTCAAACTTGCCCAAGCTTCTAGTTGCCTGCTGCAATCTGATATGCAAATCACTTGTGCCGCCAGCTTTCTGGTTGTTCGCTCCACCACCACCACCACCGCCGCCACCGCCGCCCCAATGACCTAGAGCTGCTTCAAGCGGTCTACAATCTTGGCGACTGGACGACACACACAGCACCGCGCAAGATGGTGGAGTGAGAGACAAACCCATTAGGGTTACCTACTCCAGAAGAAGAAGAAGAAGAAGAAGAAGAAGCTTCATCACCTTTGTCAGGTTGTCAAGCAAGGCCAAAAAGAAAAAGCTCGTTTCTTGCGCGCTCACCCTACAGCAACGATGATGAACACCAGAGGTCAATCACAGTAGTGGACGAAGTGTTTGTCTTCCGTGCCGAGAAATTTGAAGATGACCTAGCCTAGAAGAAACATTATATTTTGTATGGATTTGTTGGAGAAAACAAAACACCCATCCAGACTGATGGGTTCTCAACACCATCTAAATTCTACTATTTCTTTTCGATCGTCTTCTTCCTACCTTAGGGTATGTGACATGGTTGCTTGTTTTGAGGGAATGGGCTGTTTTTGGTGTTGGCACTGCAGCAGCGGCAATGGTACTCCTTGACGAGGATGTTGCATCTCTTCCTTGGTTTGATTCCTTCAGCCAAGAAGCATTGGCTGGTTCTTTTGGCAATTTTTACATCCCTGAAATTGTAAACAATTTGCTCAAAGCATGGTTGACTATTCTTATGTCCCTAAGAGTAAACAATTTGGCTTCAGCATTATGACTGATTCTGTTGGCAGTTCTTATGTTCCTAGCAGTGTAAACAATTTGCTCAAGCAATGTCTGATTCTGTTGGCAATTCTTTCATCCAAGACAATGAAAAACAACTTGCTCAAGTTCATCCTCAAGCATGAAGAAGAATCAATGAGTGTAAGTAAGTTCATACTCAAGATTGTTTCTTCTTGTTGCTTGAATTGCAGATTCTCATTTTCCTTTTCATTACTCTAACCAGCCAACCAACCAAGCAACCATCATCCCTTTGCGGCTGCTGCTGCTGAACTCACATTGTAACATCTACACACTTTGTATTCACATTGTCAAACTTGCATACTTAGTTTCTAGTTGATGCCAGAAACAAGAGAATGCAACATGAGCATTGTCGTAAGCAAGTGAATGAATCCACAATCCTAAAAGGTCATTACTGCACAAGCAAGCATCAATCCCAAATACAAGTGACGCATAAAACACACATATATCACTGGATGATGAGCTTATGACAAGAGCCAAATGACACACAGCATTGATCAGGAAGCTATCACCCACAGGATTCAGAGCACACATCACCTCAGGCCAGCTTCACAAAGGTTTTTGCAATGGCAGAAAACATGTTACCAACAAAAGAATACAGTGTAAAATTCTTTGCAGATAGGTTATGCAGCAGAAGAGAGGAAAACACAGGATGGTCACAACCTTAGGAGTGGAAAGGAGAGATGCTCATCATCATCTTTCTCAGAAGTTTTTTCTACTTTCCTTTTTTTTGCCACTGCTTTCTATTTCCAACCTTCTTACTGTTTCTGATCTACACCAACACTAGATCCTTCCGTGTTCTACTGCAATTGTCTTCTCCAAGGAATGGCAAATTAGACATCAAATACTGAGATCTCAAGATCCTGAGTTCCTCATCATGTCTATTTTGCCATTCCATGGAGGATCATCTAAACCTCATCATGGTGCATTAATAACTCAAGGTAATCTAACTGTTCAGGAAATGCATAAGCACAATAGAATGAAATGCCCATCATCATCTTTAAGATCAGCTATGCAAAAAGCTCATGTAACCTTCATCAGTGCCATTGAATGTCCACATAAGAGACGAACTGAAGACTCTGATATTCATGTAAGAAAACAGTGACCAACTGCCTACCACCTGTGCTCATGAGAACAAACACCTTCGATGAGTTTCTCCAAACTTTGTGTTCAGAGAGACTTTTCCTGAGGTCACCACCTTGAGGATGCCTTCTGGACAGGAAAAACTGGCATGGTGGCCAACATCATTTCATGAGCAGAAAATCAGGATGGGACTCCTCTGTTGCAAGACATTGTTGGGCATGGAAGTAATGGATACCTTGATCTCAAGGATGAACACCAAATGCCATCTTCACCAACAATGCCAGCTTACTCAACATTGCTTGCTACAAATCTTTGCAAACTCCACATTCTCTGCAAACACAGAAGTGGCTCATCATTCATAAATCCCACCATGGTAGCAGCAGATGACTCAATCTTAGGCCCCTGTCTTTTTTCTTACTATCTACTCAATGCAAGTCCTATTCCAACTACTATGAAGGGTGGAGGAAGGGTGGGCCAACAGAGAGACTGAAGGAGAATGAAGGAAGGAATAATCTGCTGTTAAGCTGTGTTTGATCAATGGTAAGACTTCAAGGTACATCTTTTGAGAAACATTTATCAGCTGAAGAAGTGAGAGATGTAGGGGTATCCTTCCTCCTGATCATCTGGAGGTAGAATTGCTAACCAGCAGAAACTGAGGATGTATATCTGCTCACCACAACATACCTTGACCTCTGTTTTAGGACTGCTTCTGACTCCTCATCACTTGCTTATTATTCTCAGCAGCAGATGAGTATTTTCTTTTCCCTGGTCGACCTGGGTGTCGCTTCCCATTCATATTGCTCTCACTTGTTGCAGTGTTTTCCCTGCAAAATCTCACAGAAACATGTCATAGGTAAGGACCATGCTGCTTAGACATGTAACAGGTGTGACTTTGTCAGAGGTTGTTGTGCCCTGAGCTCCAAGGCATTAGTTCATTTTCGTGACTACAAAGATGAAATATGAACTTGTGCATTGCACTCCAATTACTTACATGAGCTGGATAGGAGTATCACCAAGGCACTTCACTGCTTCTTCAGCTGCATAAAGCACCATTTTCTTAACCTGCAAGCAAAAGGAAATTACCCCATGTACAGATTTTAAGGCATGTTTGAGACCTTCTGCTCTTTGTGTCAAAAGAAGCAGTCTGGTTGGCATGACAGGAAAGATTACCTCCAGCTTGTCTTCCTTTGCCCAATGATCCATTGGAAGCTGACGAAATTCATCTGTCAATCGAACACATTCTTGCACGTTCTCCGGAGACACAAAGTCAAGAGCCACCTTAATACAAGACTGCATCATGCAAACATCCATTGTGAGAAACTAATGACCAGATTTCCCAATAAGGATTTACCAATGAGAATCTCCAAAAATGTTTCAAAGTTGCAATTTAGACAAAAACCCACCTTCATATTGCGCACTTGATGTGGACAACCTGCAGGAATGAAAACCGCTTCACCAAGGTGTTGCTCAAACGTCCATGCTTCCACTTCTACACACATGTCAAAACACATACAACTTCACTGTTGTTTGCTCCATCAAGTTTGACTGGACTTTGCTTCATCCCCCTTCCAAAACCATCAACAAAGAAGTAAACTACACATACATCAACTATGAAGACTGTGTTCACCAGCCACCAAATGAGTCCGAATATTGACTTTCAGAGTTGCAAAGAAACAGAGAAAAAATGACCCTCTCTAGGACTCCTGAAATCAATCACTTGGAGAATCCCAAAGTCTGTTCTGAGCACCCTTTCTGTTTTACACAGCAACTACTGCAAGAATAGCTCAATGCGAGCTTGCTCAGGACAACTCAAGCAAAGCATTCTTGCAACAAACCTAGCATCGCTATGTACCATTGTGAATGACACCATTTTACAATACTCAGCAACCTGTGCACACTTACGGTACTCCTCCTTCAGCTTCCTCTTGTGCTCCATGTCCAAGAAGAAACTCTGATCATGAACAGGGTGAGAGACCTGCACCCAAGAGAGCATGTGGTCAATGTGCTCTGCAAACACAGCCTTAAGCATTTACAAACAGCCAAGGAATGATGTGGAAAGAGACACATACTTTCTTTAAAGGAGAATTTTTCCAGTGTCGAAACTCCTTTGAGTGTTTCCTTAAGTAATCCTCCAGCTTTGGTACATCTTCACGTCGGAAGATATCCCACAATGCTCCCCCATATTCAGATTTTTTGGATGTCTCTTGCATAGGACCTGTCTTGATAGACATGCAACCCTCTTTTCTGTCATATGCTCCAGAGTCACCTGTTGATTTTGCACTCTCAGATTCAACTGGCAGGACCCCAGATTCAATCTGTGCTTCAGGTTGTCTGCATGCTGCAGATGAGGCAGCACCCTCACACTCTACCTTCAAATTTGCTTCAAGTTGGGGTTCAACAGGCTGATCTTCATGCTGCACCTTCTCAACATTGTCCTCTTTGTGCTTTCTGCGTGTTTGAGCCATACTCTTCTCCTCAGCAGTGGCATATTTGATCTCAGATGCATGAGTAAGCAAATTGATCTGCCACATTCCAGTATGAAGAAGACTCAGCAATGTTGTTCCCTTCGCTGCAGAAAGTGCAGTTATGTGTGCATAGATCTGGTTAGTATATACCATTGTTCAAAAATTCTTGACAAGACCATTTAGCAACACAATTCCAATTGAAAAGAAAGACCTCACCGCATCTGCCATGTCACAGTGCAACTTGGTCACTGAATTACCCTTGCACAGCTCCCGTCGTAGACCATAGGCAATGTAAGTCTTGGGTCCAAGATCAGGCTTGATAGCCTTTTGGGGAAGTTTTGTGGCTAGATTGAGAATGCCCTTCTTTGGATCAGTGTAATCTTTATATGGCAAAGTAACAAGAAACTCAGCTCCATGGCGTGGAAGGCGGTTTTCAAAATCAGTTTGAGGAGGCCAATCTTTGAGCTTCAACATCTCTGGTGACCCATCCTTGTAAAAGCGCCCATCCTCATAGCCTTTGAAAAACTGGTGGATATTTATTTCAACCTGCACCCCATTGACAGTGTCATTGTAGAGCTTCTTCTCAACATATGGAAAATTATCTATCAAAAGACTCTCAAGTGACCATCTTGTCACCACTCATGTGAAGACATTCCTTACCTCTACCCAATCCAGGCAGTCCAAAGATATGACAGTTTTAGTGTCAACTTGGAAATAATTGCTTGTTGTCTCCCGAACTGCACGCCACATGACCAAGGGTTCCCAGCTGAGGCCAGTGCCACCATCAAGCACATTGCGCACTATGACAGGTTCACCCTTCACCCAATGCTTCTGAAAATGCATAAACCCTTCCTCTCCTTCAGTGTCCTTTAAGGTTGGACAATAGATATAATTATCAGTTCCATTTGCTCGATCAGCAGCCAATCGCACATTCTCAGAAGTTAGGTCAGTTGTTGAATTGCAAGAGGAGCAGGACATCACACTCTCATCTGCAGGCACATCCTGGCAGAGAGCCTCAGCATGCCTTGTTAGTTCAGAAACTAGACCAGGCTTTTGTAAGGTCCTCAGTTCCAGCAAACACCTACCACAACACCGGCCCAAACCTGGAGGGCAAGGAATACTTCCATCTGCATTTGCGATCCAAGCAGTTATGGGCTTCAACTCTTCATCAGTAGTACCATTTGCCAATTTCATCTCCTTGTTTACAGGTTCTTGCTTGCTCCCACCTGGTTGTGTGCTACCCTTACGTAGCTCTCTGCAACAAGCTAGGCACAAGTCGTACGAACTTTCTGAACAGGTCCTATAGTAGTCCACAATTGATGTGTTGCAGTTGTCACTGAAGGAAGGCATGCCACAAGCCTCTGTCAGCCAATGACACTCTACAGTACCTTGGGTGCACAAACATATGGCACATAAGTATCTCGAAATTTTCTGTGACATGAAGTGATCACACAGCAAAGTCATACTCTGTGCTTATCATAACAATCTGCGATCACCCAACATCACAATCCATCTGAAACCAGACAAATGAGTAACCTACAATCAGTCAAGGACAAAGCAGGCTAAGTCTAAAGAGCAGGAACAAAGAGAAAATGCTATCTCTTTGAGAACCAGCATGCAACATACCAGAAGAGACGCTCATCCATTGGTATATTTGTATGCTGCACTGTCAGAGTTTCTTTTCCTGCACAATTGGTACAATTGCTGCAATGAACCTGCCAGCTCATAGTATAGTCACACAATTTTTCACTGGCTGGCAGGGATGGATCAATTGGACAGGAGAATACTTGGTGTCCTGACACAGACATACCTTGTATTTTGGACTCCAATTCCAGCTCCTCGTGCTGCTCTTGATCAATTTGCTTCAAACAGGGTAGAATTTTGGCAAGCATGTACTTCATGAATTCCACCTTCTCTGAAGCATCTTTTTCCACAGTTTGCTGGTCATCACATTCACCACACATTCAAAATGAGATTTGGAACTGCATTCACAGTTTCAGTTTTGAAGACATGGATTGAATTGATTTGAGTTGAATTGGCCTCACCCTCTTTGGTTCAAATCTCCGCAGGCAGGCTTTGCAGTTGCAGTTTCCTATGCAGAATGGGCATTTGGCAGATACATCCTTTGGTGTCAACAGCGGATACCTGTAAAAAGCCACAAGAACCATCAACATGTCTAGAGTGGTTGTTCAGACTGCTCATTGACAGACAAAATAAGATGCAAAAACAACAGATGTCAGGAACCTTAGTGTTACCAGTTGCGAATACAAGGGTAGCAATAGCGCTTGCGCCCACAATTGTTGCAGCAGGCCACTGCCCCTTTGTCATTCCGTTGGCATTGATGACACATTCTGCTAATACTGGGACCCACTTCCTGATCATCTGTATACACCAGCAAGTGCGGCAGAGAATTTCGCACCTTGCTGTGTACTTTAGGTATTGGGTCATCTTCATCATCAACTCCTGAAGCTTTGGCTTTTTTCCTCACACCATTTGGAAGACTTTGGTTTCTGCTACTTTTTCCCCTTGATTCCTGTTTCTTCTTTTTCCCTGGGATCCTCTTTCCAGTCACTTTGGTGCCATTCTCTGGTTTCAATTCTTCTTCATCTGAAGACTGGCTTTGACTGCCAAAAGATTGGTCATCATCTTCTTGCTCATTGTATGTTAAGATTTTGGTGGGCTGTCGAAGCTTCCTTCCTTCATAATGCTCATGAACCACTTCCTCCTTTGAGATTTCCTCAGACTTCACCCTCAGTAATTGACTGCCATTGTCCCTGTTCTTTTTTGGCAGTTCATCTTCGTTGCTGAAATCAGCACCACCTACAGTTGTCTTTGTCTTCTGTGCCACCTCCTGTTTCATCCTTTTTTTTGGTTTCACAATTGCTGGTTGACTGCCATTGTCCCTTTTCTTTCGAGATCCATCTTCGTTACTAGAATCTCCACATTCTGCATTACTAGATTTCTCCATCTTCACATTTTCTTTCTCAGATGCTTTCTCAGATTTCCCCAGTGCTAATTGAGTATCATTCTCCCTGATCTTTCTCAGAACATCATCCTCCTCCTGGCTAACATCTGCACCAGCCACTGTAACCATCACCCTTTCCACATCCTCCTCTGGGCCTTTCTCAGACTTCTCTGTCGTTGATTGATTGCCATTTGCCATGTTCTCTCCAAGTCCATCAATTTTTTTGCTAGGATGTGTGCACCCAGCTGTATTGTCCCTGTTCATTCCAAGTCCATCAGCTTCTTTGCTAGGATCTGCAGACCCTGCATTGTCCATGTTCATTCCAAGTCTGTCTGCTTCTTTGCTAGGGTACACATTCCTCACCCTTTCTGCATCCTCCTCCTTGTCTGAGCCTTTCTCAGACTTCTCCATGCTTTGATTCCCATTTCCCTTCTCTCCAAGTCCATCCACTTCTTTGCTAGAAGGATCTGTGCTGCAGCACCCAGTTGCATTGTCCCTGTTGATACCAAGTCCATCAGCTTCTTTGCTAGGGTATGTATCCAACACCCTTTCCACATCCTGCTCCTGCAAGCTTTCCTCAGACTTGCCTTCTGTCCTTAATTGATTGCCATTTGCCATGTTCTCTCCAAGTCCATCAGCCTCTTTGCTAGGAGGATCTGTGCTGCACCCAGTTCCATTCTCCCTGTTCATTCCAAGCCCATTGGCTTCATTGCTAGGATCTCCACACCCTACATTGTCCCTGCTGTTCTTTCCTCCAAGTTCATTTTCTTCTATGCTAGGGTTCGTATTCATCACCCTTTCCACATTGTTCTCTAAACCTTTCTCAGACTTCTCTTTTCCTGATTGATTGCCATTTTCCCTCTTCTCTCCAACAAACCGATCTTCTTCTTTACTAGGATCTGCGCTGCACCCTCCTGCTGCATTGTCCCTGTTGATTCCAAGTTCATCATTTGCTTTGCTAGGATCTGTGATGCTACACCCTGCTGCACTAGTCATCTCCCTCTCTGCATCCTCTAGCTTTGATCCTTCTCCAGACTTTTGGGTTGTGAATTGACTGCCACTGCTTCTGGTCTTTCTTCTCCACCCTTCTTGTTCTTCAGTTTCTACTGCTCCTTCCTTGCGAAGAAGATCTCTGGCGGTCTTCTGCTTATTCCTCTGCTGCCTCCTGGGGATTTTCTTACTCTTGGGAGTTCCAGAATACCTCACTTTTTGCAAATTATGTTTGCTACAAAATTTGGTACCCTCCTCCCTCACCCCACTGCACTGCCAGTTCCTTCCATCATTTCTTAAGCACCTTGGAAACGTCTTGGCTGCAGCTGCTTTGTTGTTAGGGACAGAGACTTCTTCGTCATCAGTAGCAGTCTGCGCACCCGTCATTCTGCCTTCACTGCTGCTGTTGCTGGTACCACAGCTTGTTGACGCCCTCCCTTGTTTCTCCAGGCTTCTTCTGTTACCTCAACTGCTCCTAGCTAGCGAATCTTCCCAAAGTACCAGCAGCTGCTCCTCACATTGTCGATCCTTGACCCTCTTGCAGTCAATCAAGCAATCGCCAGAAGCAGCAGCATGAGACTGACTGAGACTTTGTTTCCCAGACAAAACCTCTCCCAAATCGAAGTAAGGAAAGAAATTCCCACACAGTACAGAATTCTGCATGCGACCCAAAAACAAACAAAAAAAGCTCAAAACCCAAGTCACAATCGCACTGAAAGGATTCCTTCACTGCAATCAAGCAAATTCCACCAAAATCCTGATCTCCTCCTCTTCAGATCGAGCAAGGCAAATTCACAAACCTGTCTGTCTGTCTGTCTTAAACCCTTGAAACACAATAAAAAAAACTCCAACCCACTTACTTCCTTCCACAACTACTATTGTCTCATCGAGTCATCCCTCTCACTAGCCACTCTGAGCTCCAAAAACCTTCCAAAACCTCTTCATCATGATGACAACAGGAAGAAGAAGAAGAAGCAGAAGAAGCAGAAGAAGAAGATGATGGATGTATGACAAACCAAACAAGCTGCTGTTCATTCAGAACCCCCACCATGTCCATAGAAGAGCAGAGACAGAAAAAAAACAACAACAACAATAAGAGAGTACATAGTCCCCAAGTTGGATTGTTGGTGGGTGGGTGGGTTGGGTTGGGTTCCTGTTAGCTTCATGCACTTGAAGGAGCTTCTGCAAACAAATGTGCAATTACTTTGATCCCCAAACTTAGGTCTGACAGAAACACCTCCAGCTATAAATTATTTCTGGCTTTTGCACAAAACCATGTGCTCCTCCACCCCCCCCACCCCCCCCCAAACACCCACCAACCACAGTAGTTAAGTTTGTTGTTCACAAATGCCTCAATCATCTCATTCATATAGGTACCTATACCTCTCTATTGCTCCAAAAACAAAACAATAGCAAGAAAGGAAAAACAGAAATTTAGGGAAACAAAACAAAACAAAACAAAACCACTCACTCACTCAATCACTAGAAGGAAAATCAAGAAAGATCACTGCAACAGCCATGGCAAGGGGAAAGAGAAAGGGGATGATGTGTGCAATCTTTTAAAAGCATAGTGTTGTGCATTGGAGATCTATAGATTTTTTTGCACTTGTTTTCAACTTTTGGGGATTCTGAGACAACAGCAGACTTAAATCAAATCAATTTTTTGTTTTTTGGGTTTGGTTGTGTGATCAGTCAAGTTATGATCGTTAAAGAGAGAAGAGTGACAACCAAGTTACCAAACCTCTCTCCAGCCTCTATCTCTGTGTGTACCTATTTAGCTAGTGTGTACATATAATTTTTTGTGTATGTGTGTGGTATAATGTTGTCAGTAAGGACCCAAGATGAGACCATTTCCAGTCTCTCTGTCTATTAGTGTGTATATATGTTCTGTATGTGTGTGGTGTAATGTTGTCAGTAAGGACCCAAGATGGGGACTGTTACCAGTCTCTCCGTGTATTAGTGTGTATATATGTTGTGTGCGTGTGTGGTACATGATGTTGTCGGTAGGGACCCAAGATAGGACCATTACCACTCTGTGTGTGCATTAGTGTGTATATATGTTCTGTATGTGTGTGGTGTAATGTTGTCGGTAAGGACCCAAGATGGGATCATTACCACTTTCTGTGTGCATTAGTGTGTATATCTGTCGTGTACGTGTGTGGTATAATGTTGTTGGTAAGGACCCAAGATGAGGACCGTTACCTGGTCTGTGTGCGTGTATCAGTGTGTATATCTGTTCTGTATGTGTGTTGTGTAATGTTATCCGTAAGGACCCAATATAAGGGTGGCATTACCAGAATAAGGAGTCTCTCTGTCTACCCGATGCCTGAGCTGAGGGCAGATTTCAAATCCTTGTTATGCCCCTTAGCTTAGGGCCTCAACGTGCGTAACGAAGTGGTGAGGAACCTTATGAAGTGTAAGAACCCTGCCAAAAACATAAAAGATGCCTGTGAGGCAGGCAGAGGTAAAGCTTGACCTTCTTAAGGTGAAGCCCTCCAACTAAAGCCTACAAACTATGAAAGTTTCTCCAGTTCTTTACATATGTGTGTGTGTGTGTGTGTGTTCATTTGATTTGGGTTAGTTAGTAAATTGAGTAAAGTGG
>Ga0209208_10008259_pt1 | contig 13914 bp, 12 predicted proteins | sample S1TSphfallax_3_FD_187694 | JGI IMG/M metagenome (GOLD analysis project Ga0209208, IMG submission 187694) | Host-associated microbial communities from peat moss isolated from Minnesota, USA - S1T2_Fd - Sphagnum fallax MG (SPAdes) (version 2) | ecosystem: Host-associated > Plants > Peat moss >...
TGGGACTAGAGAGGGAAGGTGTGCAACATAAGGGCGGAGGTCAATGGGCAGCCGTGATGAGAGACTTTGAAACAATAATCGAGGAGGACGGTCATTACATTGAGAAATTGTTTTCGTATATAATTTTAAGTGTAGTAATTGTGTTCTCACCTTCAATAGAAGAGTTATTTGTAAAGGTGAAAGTTTCCTCCCAAATGTCACCCTTAGCTACATTTTGTCATCCCCCTCCATTGGCCTCGAGTGGACCGTTGAGCCCTAAACCCTAACCCCAACTGGCCCTTGAATTGAGTGCAATTTAATTAAAGTGGATCCATTTTTCTCTTCTTTTGGGGGAGCAAAGAGGAGCAAGCCTTTTTTTGTTGAGCAAAAGGTGGAAAGAAAGTATGAAGAATGGTTCTTAGTCATAAAGCCACCTTACAAACTAAGGGCCACTTTAGATGAGGGGTCCAAGGTTCAGGGTTCAATGAAATAGAGAAAATCCTATTGGATGGGAGCCATAAAAATTGGACCCAAAGGTCTTTAGATGAGAGACCAAGGCCACCTAAACCTACTTGGCACCACTTTTGAGAGAAAATTAGTTGGTTTGAACCCAAAAGAAAAGAGCTTAAAAGGGGACTTTGTGATTTGAAAAACCAAGATGCAAACTAGGGTCCAAGGCACGGTTCAACTTGAGGATTCAATTTGCTTCAAATGGGTCCAAATTGGTCCCTAGGAAATTGGACCCTGGACCCCATCTAACTAAAAGTGGGCCTAAGGCCCCCTTTCCAAAGCTAGACAAACACCAAAGGACATTACAACATAACATAGTATGGTTTTTCCTATGGCAATAAGCATTACTATAGGCTTTTATGGCATTAAGATCATGACACATGTGAGAGGTAAACTTCATGGTTTCAACCAATTTAATTAAAATGTTAAAACATGTGTGGTATATTTATCATAATTTATTACTATGACACATCTTTTGCACTACTAATGTCAAAAATACCATCATCATAAACATCACAAATATTTTGACATTGAGATGAATGAATGAATGAATGAATGAAAACCCACAAAAGTTTTATTTTTTCCTCACACATGTGTTGGAAGCCCAAAGGCCTACTAACCACTCTTGGAAAAACAAATATTTTGTTGCACCTTATACAAGTTGAATGCACATGATAAAGTCTAGTGAAAGAGGGGGCGTAAGGTGGAGTGGAGGGCGTGGGTGCAATTTCCAAAGCTGGAAGATGAGTAGAAATGTGAGAGAGAGAGAGACTCTACTATACTACTAGGACTTGAGAACTTTAGGCTAGTTTCTCAAGTAGAGAAAAGCAATAGAAACCACTACACAACAATGTCTATCATGGAGAGTAACATGCAAAAGATGTGAATATATATATATATACATAAGTTATTACATTGGCCTTATGATTTGGTCTCTAATAATACTCGGGTTGTAAGATGTGACGATTGGGTTGTGACCTACCGATTGGGTTGTGACCATGTGAGTGGTAATCAACATAAAACATCCAACTAGACTCAAAAAAGAAAAGAAAGGAGGGAAAAAAAAGAAAAAAAGGCCATTATCTTTTTTTTCTTCAGGTCACACATTACTCATTACAACAAGAGAAACGAACGAGTAGGTAAGTAGTCCAAAGTGGCAAGGATATGGGCATATGTAAGCTTTAAGCTGGATGATTTCAACAACAGACGAGAGAATCTCATGCTCATCATGCTGGACTGGTTTATGTCATAGAAGAGAGAGAGAAAGAAAGAAAGAAAGAAAGAAAAAGCTGGTCATGGGTTGTTGTTGTTGTTGATGTCCTCCTCCTCTTCCTCCTCCTCCTCAAGAAGAGAGGGGGCAAAAAGGATGACCTTGATGATGAGCTCATTAAAAAATAGACTAAAAAATTACAAAAAAAATTTAAATTTTTTTTTGGATTTTGATTGCATTACCCTCTCCTCTCCCAAAAACATTTATGTAAGTTTTACCTTAAAAACACTCCTTGCCAATTTTTGCCAATAATGGTGGGGGGGGGGGGTTTCTCTCACAATTTATTGGTGCGAAGCATTTACATACATACATACAATGAGATCACACATTTTCAACACTAACTTTGGTTGGATAAGTCAAAGAGTATGTATATAAGTGTCAGGGAATAGCATGAATCTTGCAGTGTTCCAGGCTGGTTTCACGACGCTCCCTCGCGCACCACTCGCCCACCCTCTTCTTTCTCTCTCTCTCTCTCTTTCTCTCTCGCACACCCATGTTGCTCTCAACCTTATGACAACTAAAGTGCCATTTGTCCGTCTGGTGGGTATGATTGATCAGCTTAACAGTCAGCCAGCAAGCAGCCAGCAACTACGGAAGCACACCTCACTCCTCTCTCTCTCTCTCTCTCTCTTCCTTCCTCCTCCATCTCCTCGAATGATCATGTTGAAATTGTGTCAGTCACACGAAATGTTTGGTCATGAAGGGTTTTTGTGTAAGTAGTCAGCAGCCAAAAATTTCCCATCATGAAAATAACTAAGTACCTCATACAGAATCCAATGGGGGGGGAGGGGAGGATAGAGGAGGGGAGGGAGGGGAGGTGAAGTGAAGGGGGAAGTAAATCTTCCTTCGATAAACCCATGACTTAGTTTGTGTTTGAAACACACATAACAACTTAATTTCAGTCTTATATTATGGTTATTTGTGAACTACCTCCAAACTGGGACTCCTATAGAGAGAGAGAGAGAGTCCCAGTTTTGCCCAAAATATGAGACAAAATAAGAAGTGAGGACGGAAACAGGACACAGAAAAGAAGACAAGGGACCAAACTAGTTTTTTTTTGTCACTTAAAAAATCTATCCTGGATGGAATTTCCACCACCCACAATATTGGAGTTATTTGTAAAGTACCCTGAACTGGGGCTACAGGGTCCCAGTTTTGTCAAAACTAGGGACAAAATTAGAAGTTAGGATGAGAACAGTAGAGTACCTACACAGAGGGAATAAAATAAAATAAAATAAAATAAAATAATAAGAAAAACACCAAAAAAAAAACAAGGGACCAAAACTAGTTTTTCTAACTTAAACTCATCATACTCAAGGGGAAAGGGAAGAGGAGGGGGGAAGGAAGGGGGGAGGGGATTTTCCACCAGCAATATTGGATTGGATTTATTATTGGCCTTTTTAGCTGTGGCTGGGCTGGACTGCTGGCTTATTATATATTCTTCATTAAATCAAAGCCTTTGTCAGAAGAAGATTCTGGAAATCTTTCTGAGCCCATGATACATAATACAACCAGTTTCATGAAATGGTCTTGAATTTCAGTGGCTGGCTGGCTGGCTGGCTGGCTTTCCCAAAATACAAAAGTGGGGATGGAAAAGGTGGATTAGAAAAGGTAAGGTGGGGGAGGTTGGGGGGGGTGGGGGTGGGAAAAAAAAAAGAGGGGATCAAATTAGGGACCAAACACAGGGTGAATTTAGAATATAAAAATAGATAACTGCATTAAAAATTTGTATAATTTTGGACCCCTGACTATTAACACCTGGTTCTCATGATGCATCCCGACGTGTCTGTCACTGCCGTTATGCCAACCAGCCAGCCACCTTTCTCGCTTGTTGGTTCGCCCCCTCTTGCAATTTTTTTTTTTTTTTTTTTTTTTTTTGGGGGGGTCCGTCACTTAATACGAAACACAAAACAACCCAACCCAAGCCCGTGTGTGTGTGTGTGTGTGTGTGTGTGTGTGTGTCGGGTTTGCCAGCTTTTAGTAGTCGTAGTGCCAAAGGGCATCCAGTGTCAAGAGTTCCGTCATAAATTCTTAACATACTCTCTTGTACAAAAATTGGATACCTTGGCATGAAAGGAAAGGCTCTGGCAGAATCCGGCAGCATAACAAGTGGGGCTGCTGATGACTTCTTCTGACCTCAACTCCCTCGCCTCGCTTTTCTTCGCTTTACTTAGTTGAGCGCGTGGAGGTTGGTTTTGCTCGCTTGCGCTGCTGGACGAGTGTCATCGGCCTGCACCACCATCACCAACACACCCCCAAAAAAACAAAATAAAATAAAATAAAATAAAAATAAAAATAAAATAAAATTCAATTTCTCTCTTTTTTTTTCTATTGTGTAAAATTATGTCAAACATACATACGGTCCGTCTTGGGTGGGTCACAAAACAAAATAAAAAAACCCAAGTGTCATTTGACTTGCGGAAAGTATGTCGGAAATGGGTAGTAAGTGAGAAATTGTGAGAAATATAGTATAGTAGTATATATCATCTTATGGGTATAGCGGTCCTTTTTTTTAAAAAAAAAATTGTCAATTTTTTTGATGTCATCAAAGAGACGATCTCGTCCATGATGATTAGGAAGATTTAGCCAAATTTGGCTATACAAAAAAGAGATAAAGTTTCTTTTTAAAAAAGGAAAAAAAAATCCTTTCTATATATATTTTTGGGTACCCTACTTGAATGAACCCATATATAGAAAAATATCTGGCAAATTTAATTTTTTTAAAAAAAATTGAAATTGAAATTGAAATTTCATTTTTTGTTGAAATTTCACCAGCAAAATTAAGGGCTACTTTGGGTTAGGGTGTTGGTGTTTTTTTGTAAAAAAAATTTCCTTTAAAGTTGTTAGGATCCTCTTGGAGTTCTCTGACATGACATAGTTATGAATGTGTGACTCCACGGTTTCTATAACTTGCTTGAAGGCAATAAGAGTGAAGCAATAAGCTGGATTTACTTGGGTTTTTTCTTTTCCATCTTGATTTGGTTTCAATGTATTTGATATCACTTCCCGTGTGCATGTAATAATAATAATAATAATAATAATAATACCCTAATTGGGTTTCCAAAGTTGAACAAATTCATTGGGTGGGGGGGGCTATTGCATTGCGGAAGCCACTTAATTCACAACAACAACAAGCTTTTCAGAAAACTTCGATTGGGCCCCCCTCATTAGTACATGACAACACCTCTTAACCCTAAACTCTTCAACAAAATCAATTGAAAGCATTGATGAAAAATCCTGCACTTCTTATGAAGAAGAGTTTTAGAAGCCATACTCCCTTAATCCCTCCTAAACCTTAAACCCTAAAATCGTTAAACCCTAAACCCAACCCTAATACTAATGAAATTCATTACCATGTGAAGATTGTCATTTAGGGCTAAACAAGATTTTCCGTCACATAAAGTACATGCATACGTATTTCTTGAGAATTTGAAAGTCATGGAATCGGATTAGGTCGACACAGGCCTAACTCGATAAGGTACTGGCACCCAAAAGTTTCTATCTACTTCAGTGTTTTCTCTTTTGTAACAAATTTTGTTGTTCTTTTGCAGAAAAATAATATTAGGAAATATTAGGAAATATTAGGAAAAAAAAATTTAGTGTCAGATTCTACTAGTTTTTTTTTTTTTTTGTGGGGAAAAATTTGTCAATTTTTCAATATCAAATTTTTTTATAAAAAAAGGAAAAAAAAAAAAAACCCTAGATCTTCTAGGTCGTCTTCTTACAGCTCGGATCATCCCCACAGCTATCAAGTCAGAATGGAAGTTCTTCTGTGATATGAAGAAGAAGAAGAAGGAGAAGAAGACAAAAGTGTGACTCAAACATGTTTTAAACAGCTCATAAAAATAAAACGTAAGCTAGAGCTTGGAAAGAGAGTTAAATGACACACTAACTAAAAAAGCGGATCTGTGTCACGAGTTAGTCTTGGATTTGTGAGTTACTTTTACACTTAGTTTTATTTTGCATCCATCATTGCTTGTCACACAAGAAATTCATATGACAACAAGAACAACAAAAAAAAATTTAACCTTTCACACACACACACATGACAATTAAAAAAAAAAAACACCCTTCACATGACATGTTTCACAAATAATCAACCCATTGCAAAAAAGAAGGCCAAAAAAAAAAGAAAAAAAAGCACACTTCCTCCCACACAAACACACATAAAACTCACAAAAAATGATCATAAATCAAATCACTAATCAAAATTCCAAACTAGAGCTAGATCGAAAACTATAGTTGAATACTCATAATAAAAAAAAGAACTTTGCAAATGCATACACATATGTATATTGTACATGTATACATACATACATACATACATGCATACATATATATATATATAGTATATGTTATAGGTAGAGGGTGTCTTCCAGGCTGGCTGAGTGTTAGGGGACTTAATACTAGAGACTCACTTAAACACCAAGTGTGAATGCACCTTTTTAATTCATCTAACTTTGTGTTGACATAATGAAGCCACATGAAAGGAACCCATTAATGGAGTTTTTCCCAGTCTTTCTTTTCACCCACTCCACACCCTTTTTCTCCTCTCATCAAAGCTCTCCTTCCCTCCCTCTCTCCCTCCCTCCCTCCCTCCCTCTATCTCAGAACCAACAAAGAAGCCTCACACAAGGTTCCTAGCCTACCAGCCCTCATCCTCCTCCTCCTCCTCCTCCTCATCCTCTTCCCGCTTCCCAAGTGTCCAAGTTTCCACCCATTTGATGAAACCCTGCCAAAACCCATTTCTTTTTTAATGAAAATTATTAGAATTTTAAATTAAAAAAAAGCATCAAACTCTCTTGTAAATTCTCTGTGCAAATTAATTTCTTTTTGTTTTGTTTTTTCTCAAAGGGTTAGGGTTTAGGTAGGTAAGTAGGTAGGTAAATAGGTAGGTAGGTAGGTAAGTAGGTACCCCCCTTCAATGAAAAGGGCAGACCACTACTGTCATCTGCTGCCCTGCTGCCACCACATCTCTCTACTCTTACCTAAAGCCTCTGAGGCCAATAACTGACATGCTTATGTTGAATGTTTTGCAGGAGACACCTCATTCCTTCTTTCCTGTCCTTGTGATGTTTTCATTCGTGTGTCACAAGTTTTGTTGTAGTTTTTTTTTTTTTTCATTTAAAATAATAATAATAAAAATAATAAAATATTATTAAAATATTATTAAAATATTTTAAATAATTAAAAAACTATTTTGAGCTTGGGGAATGTGAGAAATTTTTTTGGAGTCTAAATATTCTAAATGTCTGCTACTTGCTGGTGCTACACATAGTGGGAACATGGGAGGCAGGCTGAGCCTGTACAAGGTGCTCAAAAATTAGTTTACAAAAAAAGCTTGTATTTCTTTGCTTGTGTGTACAGGCCTGTTGTATGTGCAATGTTGACCATTAATTTTTGGCTCCTCTAAAGTCCAAATGCTCTATTTTATTTTATTTTATTTTATTTTGTTTATTTTTCTCACCACACTCATATATGCATGGGTTTTGCTCTTTTTTGTAAAATTTTGCATTCAATGAAGAAATGGGAAGGGGGATCAAATTTGTGAAAAAGAAAAATCACTAAAATTTTAAAGCACAAGTTTTTGTAATTATATACATCAATTGCACGTATGACAATGAAAATATTTCCAATTTTCAAACAAATTTCATTTTTGTTTCACAAAAATTATTCAACTTGAAATTATCTACAACTCTATGGAGTCCAAGTTTTAGAATGATGAAATTTTACACAATTGTTGGCTAGAATTGTGACGAGGGGGTTGCAACTCCTTCGAACTCCTTCCTTCCTTCCTTACACTTGGGGACAATTTTGGTCAAATGTTGATGACGAGTACGGGTTTAAAGTTATATGGGAATAAACACACAATTCTTTGGGCTTTGCTCATAACACCAAAATACATAGGTGCATTATTGTCACCTATGGTGGTGGTCTTACTAGCTCTTCCCCCATAACTTCACAATAGGTGCATGATTGGGTTACCTAGGGTGGTCTTGTGCCCAATAACACAATCCATGATTATAGTTACTTATTTACTAGGGTTGGTCATGCCCACAACATCCATACATGATTTATTAGGGTTACCCTTTTAGGGGGGAAGCCATGATGTGGCCAAAAGATTCTCACTTCTTTTTTTATGTACATGCTTTAATAATAGTAATAGTAATAGTAATAATAATAATAATAATAATAATATTAGAGTACTCAAACTCTAAAATAAATAAAAGCAACCAAAAAAAGTGGGCTCATCCCCTTATATATAGTGGGGCTACTATAATAATAAATTTCCTCTTATTGAAAGTAAGGAAAGAAAAGGCAAAAAAAAAATGAAGGAAGAAGGTTACCTACCTAATTTTTAAAGAAGGTATTTGTGAATTGTTGTTTGTTTGTTGGCCACTTTGCAATAAAAAAAATTTTAAATAAAAATTTTAGAAAAAAATTGCAAAAAAATTAATATTCTGTCACAAAAGCCCTATTTGTTTGTTGTTTGTTCCCTTTTGTATTATTATATATTATATATTATTATTATTATTATTATTATTATTATTTGGGAATGGTGTTCTTGCATGGTCTGGTAGGTACCTAGTAGGTAGGTAGAAAGGAAGGTAAAGTAGGTAGGTAGGTACCTGGTGGGTGTTATGACGTGATGACTACTAGTGTGTAAGTGGTAAGGCCTCATGAGCATGCGACAAGCTGCCGTGCTGTGTGCTTGTTGTTATTATAATAAATTATATTAAAAAAATTACTAAAATAAAAAACATTATAACTAACAAACAAACAAACAAATAAATAAACAAAACAAAAACAAAACAAAACAAAACAAACAAAGAAATAAATAATTAAATAAACAAAACAAAAACAAAACAAAACAAAACAAAACAAACAAACAAACAAAAAGAGAAAATAAATAACTAAATTAATAAATATTTTTCCTCCTCTCTAGACTCTTTCCCTTACAAACTCTCTTCCTTCTCATCTTCTTCTTCTCCTTCTCTCCACTTTCCTCTCTTCCCTTGCGCCATCTCCTCCTCCTCATCCTCCTCATCCTCCTCTTCTTCTTCTTCTTCTTCTGGTTCTTCTTCTTCTGTTTATTGCCTCTTTCGCCTTGTGCATTTCATCCTTTGCCTTCTTCTCCTCTCTCTCTCTCTTCCCAGGGCATCCTTTTGTCTCCTCTACCATTGAAAAAAACACAAAGTTTTGCTTCCTAAAATTGTGAAATTTAGGAACTTTTTGTTGTTGTTGTTGTTGTTGTGATTGTTGTTTGATTTGTTGTTTTTCAGGTTGTGGATTGTAGTTTCCAATTCTCCTGTTTTTTGTTTGTATATATATATATAAAGCACGAACACCATTGTTGCACACTTTGTTGTTGTTGCAGTCAGTCAGTCAGTCAGTTAGTTGTGGTTTTGTTTTTGGAGTTGATGATCTGCTGAGTGGAATCGGTTGGTTGGGTTTTTTTTTTCCCTTCTTGAGCTGCTGCTGGTGCTGTGGAATGCCAAGGAGATTAGCAGAAGCATCACATTTTGCAGAATTGATTGCAGGCAAGGAAGGGAAGAACCAGTGACAGAGACAGACAGAGAAAGACGGAGAGAGAGACAGAGACAGAGGTTTTGAGTTTGAGAGCTTTGAGAGAGTTGATTTTTGGGAGGGGTGAGAAATCAGATGCTTGTGAGATGGCTTGTGAAGCCGAGAAGAAACTGGGCCCGAGTTGCTATGAGCTTTACGGAGGGATGATGTTTGGTGGCGGCAAAGTGCATGGGAGTGTTGCAGGGAAGATCGATAGGTTTCAGGGATGGTCCAGGTTCAATGCCGCCAGTTTGGGGGAGACGCACTGCATTGGGAGCAGCTACAATGCTGCCGCCAAAGACGACAAGCAGCAGAAGAAGCTTCATGGCAATGTTGTTCCTGGATCTTCTGTTGTCGAAGAGCTTGGAACTGACAACACAAGTGCAGCGAGTATCAAGTCTTTCAGAAGCAGCAGCTGCTCTTCCTCCTCCTATCTCTCTGGCAAAGCAACGGCGGCGGCGGCGGCGGCCACGGCAGAGATGAACAAAGGCGGCTCCTCCTCCTCCACCATCTCCTCCAAGATTCAGAATTCTTCTTCTTCTTCTCTAGGGCATAGAAGAGGGGGGACTTGTGACATGGGAAGCTTGCAGAATCACAAAGGGTATGCTACTGCTGCTGCAGGAGAGGCATCCAGCTCTGGAAGCGAAAGTGGCAGATCCTCAGCGGGTAGTGACAGTGGGCGTTATTTCTCTACAGGAAGCAGCAGCTCCAAGGACGCTGCTGCTGCTGCTGGTGTTAATGGGAGAAATGTTCACCACGGGGCCGCCCTTCCGAGTTCTGCATCTCATCTTGGCATCAGCAGCAGCAGCCCATCCAAGGAAAACAACTCCAAGGATACTGCAAGCACCACCAGTTCCAGCAGCTCCAGTTCCAGCAGGGGAGGAGGATCGGTGGCAGGGAGCCCCACAGTGGAACGAAGGAGCAGCAGCAGCCGGCAGCAGCTTCTTCACACAGGGGGGGGGACAACAACAAGCTCCCTCCTGTCACAAGGAAGTCCCTGTGCGGCAGCAGCAGCCATGGCAACAACTGGGAGTACCAGCTGTCGCACCTTAGGACCAACAGCTGCAGGAGTGTACACTGGAGGCCTTATCCATTCAGGTAGTACCAAACTTGTTGTTGTTGTTGCAGATCCGTCAGGTTGAGTGGCTAGTTTGGTGTTTGTCCTTCTCTGTCCCTGAGCTTCAGATGCTGCTGCTGCTGCTACAAGCAGAAAGCAATGGCCAGTTCCAACAAACCCAAATTGAGAAACTTCGCGTTGAGAAACACAACAGATCTGAAACCTGTTTGTTTATGGGTTTCTTGCAGGAGGGGGAGTTGCGAAAAAGGCAGCTGCCACCACCACCTCTGCTGCTGCCAATGGTAGTGAAGCATCTTCGACATTTCCAGCTGCTGCTGGGAAAGTTAGTGCAAGTAATGGCAAGGTTATGTGTCAAGGAGGAGTAATTTTTAGTGGAAATGGGAGTTGTGGTGGCGGCAACAAAAAAACCGGAGCAATGATTTCGAGAGCTTCTGCATCTCCTGCAGAGATCTCCACCACCTCCTCCTCCTCACATGCTGCTGCTGTAAGAGTGGAAGACGATGATTTTATCATGATGCAGATGATGCTTGCAAGTGTGAATCCAGAGGAGGTGAAAATGTTGGGGAATGAACAGTACAAAAGAGGCAAGTTTGCAGAGGCTCTTGCCTTGTATGAGAGAGCGATTGTATTGGCACCTGGACAAGCTGCTTATCACAGTAATCGAGCAGCTGCATTGACGGGATTAGGGCGGCTGGCTGAGGCGGTCTGCGAATGCCAGGAAGCTATCAAGCTTGATCCTACCTACCTCCGTGCCCATCACCGACTTGGATCTTTGTATTTTAGGTGCAAAGAGCAACAACTCGTTGCCACTTTTCTGCAAATGAATTTGATGTTGCACTACTACTACTCCTACCCCCTTTAGCTTTGAATCCTTGGCTTGCGCTTTCTGTCCTTGAGAGCAAACTTTTGTGGATGAAACAACAACAATGAGAAACAAGAAACTGATTTTGCAGGGTTTATAAAATGTGCAGGTTAGGGAGATTTGATGGTGCAAGGAACCATTTTAGAATTGCAGGTCAACAGACAGATCTGAGTGACATGCAGCGTTTGGAGAAAGTTGAGAAACATATGGCCAAATGTTTGGCAGCTAGGAAATCCTGTGATTGGAACTCCGTTATAAGAGAGAGTGATGCTGCTGTTGTAGCAGGTGCAGACTGTGCTTCAAAGGTGCGGGAACCAATCAATCCCCTTCACAAATGACTTTCTCTTCTTATCTATGTGCTCTTTAATAGGGGCCGGAAAATAATTTTTATTATCAGGGAGTGATGTGGTGCTTTAATCTCTTTCACTTCTTCCGCATTTGTGATAGGTTTGAGCTCTTCTTCTCCTTGCTGCAGGTATTTGCTTTCAAAGCAGAGGCATTGTTGAAGCTTCATAGACATGAGGAAGCAGACACTGTCGTCTCAGCTGCACAGAAGGTGGAGACTACATTGAGAAAGTGCAGAAATGTGCCAGCTGATACAACCATGCTTCTTGTACAGTCGGAAATTGATATGGCACTTGGCAGGTCTGTTTTTAACCTTTTGTGTTGTCCTCCTCTAAGTTGTATCACTCTTCAGAAACAGCCGAAACTCAGAATCTTGTTCAAATGCTCTTGTGCTTTTGTTGCTTTTTGTGGAAACCCATCTAGAGAGAGGTGTGAACACATTTGGAAAATTCTGACTTGTGCTCGTCTGTGTGCCACACCCCTCCACCCTTCATTCTTGGACACAGATTTGAAGCAGCAGTGATTGCAGCAGAGAATGCAGCACATATTGATCCGAAGAACATGGAGGTGATGCTAAAACTGCAAAAGGCACGAGCGGTTGCATCTGCTAGAACACTTGGCAATGACTTGTATAAAGCAGGCAAGATGTTAGAGGCATCCGTGGCATACAGTGAAGGGCTCCAGTATGATCCAATAAATGCTATTTTGCTCTGTAACCGGGCGGCTTGCAGGTGCGATTTTGCCTCTTTTCTTGCAAACCTGTTTCTGATTTTAGTGTGCTTGGTGTGATGCGATTGGGATCTGGTCAAGAACAAACTTTTGAAAAGGAAATAAAAGAAAAAGCCTTCTGAAACTAATTTTCTCTCTTATCAACATTTGGGCTTTCAGGTCAAAATTAGGTCATTTTGAAAAAGCTGTAGAAGATTGCAACGCAGCCTTGGAGGCACAGCCACGGTACATGAAAGCTCTTTTGCGACGTGCGGATTCTAATTTCAAGGTAAGGATGATGCCAACAGGGTGGGTGGGTGCATGTCACAGAACCATCTCTAAAATTTTGTTGTCTCATCTGCTCCTAGTCTGTCTGTCTATCTGAGGAGGCTCCAGTTGTTTCACCTCATGAGGGTTGTGGGTTTTCTTGCAGATGGAGCGGTGGGACAAGGCATTGAAGGATTATGAGAGCCTCAGGAAAGACATGCCTGGCAATGTGGATATTGCAAAGGCACTCTTTGAGGTTCAAATTGCGTTGAAAAAATCAAGGGGTGAAGAAACAGATGATATGCACTTTGGTGGTGTGGTCGAAGATGTCTGCACCAATGAGCAATTGAGACATGCCGTTTCACTGCAAGGTAGGTAGGAGTCTGTAATTGTTTTTTTAGCAAAGTAGGTAGGGGTCTCCAAGTGGGCAAATTATGATCATTTACTATTCTGCTTTCACATTTTGGAGAATGCTGCTACAATGCACTCTCAATCCTGTTGGGACTGCTCAGTAACTGTTGTAACGCTGCCACCACCCCATGGCTTTTGTACTACTACAGGAATGGCAGTTGTACAATTCAACACAATATGGAGTGAACAGTGTAGACAAATGGCATCATTTGTTGAGCAGCTCTCCAAACTGAATCCCACTGTCAACTTTGTCAAGGTGCCTGAAAAACAAAACCGACCTCCATGATGGTTCATTTTTGTCAGTGTTTTTATTGTGCAAATCAGCCTGGATACCTGGAGACATTGCCCTGATTGTTTGATTTCAAGTTGGAGGCTGATCAATCTGTTGTTGGGTATAGGTGGATGTTGAGGAAAGTCCATATTTGGCAAAGGCAGAAAACGTCAAGTTTGTTCCAACATTCAAAATTTACAAAAATGGATTCAAGGTGAAGGAGTTGCTTGGGCCATCACAGCAAGCTCTGGAAATTGCTATTGGCCACTTTAGTCTCTAGGTAACTAGTACCAACCATCCATGCCCCCTTCCTCTCCCCCCCACCATTTTTTAGAGAAATCTAGATCAAAATGCACAGCTTTTATTTGCTTTTTCCCAGCAAATAAAGTAAGAGCATGGCCTTTGCAATTTAGAGTTGGTAATGTAGTGATCATCATCATTTGTTGACGCCTTATTTGACCTCTTGTCAAATCTGGTGCCATTGCAGCTAACCCATTTGCACACATCCCCCTCCCCCCCCGCCCCCCCTGCCCCAGCCCAGGCTTGGAATTTCACTTGCCAGACACAAAGTTTTTGGTCTGATTAGATTGCAATTGCACCACGAAGCTGGTGTTTGGACTTGTGAGAGTGTCAAGTTGAGCCCCGTG